>Ga0265296_1002871_pt1 | contig 16703 bp, 13 predicted proteins | sample MunlanPumphouse1_FD_189073 | JGI IMG/M metagenome (GOLD analysis project Ga0265296, IMG submission 189073) | Groundwater microbial communities from a municipal landfill in Southern Ontario, Canada - Pumphouse #1 | ecosystem: Environmental > Aquatic > Deep subsurface > Groundwater | place... | reverse complement strand
CGCTTTTCTGCCAGAAGGGGGTTTCAATGCTCCCTACTCGAAAGCCTTCAATCTCCAGTGCCTTTTTTAGAATCCCTTCGGGAAAAGAGGGATGATCCGAAAATGGATATGGAAGTACAAGGATGATATCATATGAAGACATGTGTATATTTTACAGGAATCAACATGCAAAGGGAAGGGTAAATTATTTATGGTTCATCTCCCAAAGAGTTGGTCGATGAAAAGGATTCAAGGGGTCAAGGATTCGAGCGAAATGCTTAAATTTTAAGGACAACAGACCTGCTGAATCTTATGCTCGGAGTCTCACAAAGATTCAGCCCTGACTCTTTAGCTGAAACCAGAATCTCTTGGAAGTGCTTTAATGAAACATGAAACTTGGGTTCAGCAATAAGAATCCTTCCATTTGGCTTAAGGCATGAATGAAGCTGACGAAATAAAATATTTGTATCAGGAACTTCATGTACCATCCAGAAGGCGAGAATGAAATCGACAGCGGTCTCAACTCCGAGTTTATCGGGTTCAGATTTATGAATTCGGATTTTGTCTGAAACCCCAGCTTTTTCGGCACGCTTATACAATATACTCAGCATCTTTGATTGGACATCAGATGCAATCACACAACCCTTCTCTCCGACGAGTTTTGCAAGACCAATGGAAAAGAACCCCAGCCCACAACCAATATCCAAAACCGTCATACCTTTGGCTACATATGAACCGAGCATTTTCTCGGGATTGTGAAAAAAGTTCCGGAAACGATTGTCAAATGTGTATGCTAACCACCATGGGCAAATATGGTTACCCATACAAAGAGTCCTCCAATGAAATTTATGGTTTGTGGTGAATATGCTTCAAAATCTTGGTGAATGTCCAAAATCAGCCTACGCTGTAAGCGATCGGTTGGATTGGTTTGGGGGCAACTTCACCTTCGTTATTCATATCCTTTATGACTTCTTCAACCAATTTACGGATTCCTTTTAGAGCTGCCTCTGGGTTTTTAGCCAGCCAACTTAAGCTGGGAAATTCAGCGCATAAGCCTACATACTCATTATCGTCTTCTGACCAGGTTACCCGGTAGGTATACCGATCATTTTTTAAAGTCATTATCTACCTCCAATCTTTCAATGGCCAATAGCACCTGTTTCACCTGGTATGCTTTGGCTTTCCCTTTATGGTTCTGAATAATGGTATTATTGTTAAGAGTTGTTTTCAAGGAGAGGGGGATATTCATCCAACCCCTCAATAATCCGCACCTCCGGCACGGTTTTCATCTTTTCCATGGCCATGCTGACAGGGTGGCCGGGATCGGAGAGTTCCCTATACACTTTTTCGATGGTTTGCCGTTTCTGCTCGTTGCTCCAGCCGTCTTTGAGTTCCGGTAGGTTGCCAAGGTGCTTCATCACTTCACAGCCGGCGGCTTTGATTTCGTCGGGGAGGTAGAGTTCGTAAACCATGACGTCAATGAAGCGTTCAAAAAAGTAGGGATGAGGGTATATTGACTCAAGTTTCAGAAGCTCAACATATTTATACAGTATACGGAATGATGTCTGTGACTCCAAAGAAATGACCTTAATTGGTATTGGCTTAAGCTTTTCAAGTTTGACTTGAGGGAAGACTCTGCCACCTTCCTGTACAATTCCCTCATACAGTTTCCTGACAAATGTTGAATTCAAAAGGCAGGCCAAATACTCATAGGATAACCTATTTGAATACTTCTACCAAACCAAATCCCTCTGTTATCAACAACTGCTATAGGAATGGAAGCGGTTTGTCGCCAAATCAATTTGGGAGTAATCCTAAAATAATCTGAATTGAGAATTACTCTCTCGTTCTTTCTCAATGGTATATTTGGCCTAACGAACCGATCGGTAGCAGGTGCAATATAGTAGGAATCAATATCTGAACCTTTCCAGAATTCAAAATGAGTTTCTTTCTCCCTTTGGCCCTCATACAGTAGTCTCTGGCTCAAATCTGAATTACCCTTATCTGCAAGTCCTACATTTACTCTTTGGTAATTAATTCCCGCGTCTTTGAAATCCAAGATGTTCTCAAGTACTTCTTCATCATCATGCTTTACTCGAATATTATCTGTAAATATCCTATTAGGTGACTCAAGGAATAATTTTTGCTTAATCATTTTGAAGGAAATTTCGTTTATCGACCCTGGATATTTAGACGAATCAGATATGTCGGCAAATAGTACATCGTTTGAAGAAACACCAGTACTATTTGCACTTACTAATGATATGACAGTAGGAACAACAGCCTGGAAAACATCTTCACCTAAGTTTAGTAATGTTTGAATGCTATATTTCAAGAGAAATGCTCTCAAATCGCTATACCTTGGCTGCAAGAGAAAGGTATTTGGAGTAATGAATGACAATATCCCCTTTTTGTTAACAAGGTATTCCAATGAACAATTGAAAAAGTACTTATAAATATCTTTAAAGCCTCTTGATGTCTTAGGGTATAACCTTTCAAATAGCTTAATCAAGTCATCAATGTCAGCCCCATACGGCGGGTTCCCGATCACCACATCAAATCCACTTTTAATTCCAAACATCCATTCAAGGTCAAAGAACGGGTTGCTGGCATTCTGGTCATAAGGGTCAAATGCCACAATCTGCTCTGCTGTTTTATGTTCCCAGCCGTCCTTCTCTAATAGTGTTGCAATCTTTTGTCTGAGGGCTTTATCTTCCTTCTGACACGCCATCTTTTCTTTACGGATTTTGGCGCTGAAATAGCGGTGTCGCAGGTCTTTCAACTTATCTTCAAGCGCGATGATCTCCTTGTTTTCAAAAAGATTCATCTGCTTTTCCGGTTTCTCCAGACCAATTAAAGTATTAGCCGCCACAAACTTGGTCTCCAGGTTTGGTAGACTGCGGATGCCGAGGTTTTCTTTGTCCGGCTGTTTGATCTGGTCCACCACCAGCGAGATAAAAAAGCGCAGTTTGGCAATCTGTACGGCAATGGGCTGAATGTCCACGCCGTAAATACAATTTTCGATCAGGTAGAGTTTGCGGCCATAGTCGAGTTCATTACTTCCGAAAGCATCTTCGATGTCATGTCTGTTATGTTCAAGTCCAGTAATCACCTGTTCACGCGCAGCGCTGTCAGGAATGTTCCGAGCTTCTTCTATCAGTTTATCTACCTTGTCGATCTGCCGCCGCTTCCATTGCTCATTGTTGGGGTCCAGCTTGTGGAGGATATGAACCATTTTATGGAGAACGCCCATAGGGAATGCCCCCGACCCACATGCAGGATCGAGGATTTTGCATCTGTCGATAGCGCCGATCAGTGTCTTTGTCTCAGCTTCGTTAAAAAGATGCTCCTTCTCAGTATATTCAAAAAGCAGATCGAGACCGGCTTGCGCATCTTCTTCCGGTATAGAAGATTCCTCTACAAGAGCGCCCTTTAAATACGCCTTCAGCGATTCGTCCACCATGTAGTTGACGATTTCCCGGGGGGTATAAAACGAACCTGTCTGTTTGCGGGCCGTGGTCTGTGTTTCCGGGTTGTAACTGGCAAGCAGGTTCTCAAACACCTTGCCGAGGAGTTCAGGGTCTAATGCCACCTCCTCTTCAATTGGTGTGTTTTCAGTAACAGTAAACTTGTAACCGTAAAGAATGTCGATCAGCCCTTTTACTTTGTAGCGTTTGTTTTTGGTGCCATAGATGGGATTCAAATCATATTCTTCTTCTGATCCGAAGAACAGGAAATCAGGTACAAACGCCTGCTTCTTTGGATTACGGGAAAAACCATCTGTGTAAAGCACTTTTCCTTGTTCATCCTCTTTATCAAGACAATCAAAGAGCCCGCCGTTTAAAAAAGGTATGTCTTTGAACAAAGTTAGCGCTTCTTTTTCACTAATGGTAAAATGTTTGGCATAACGAAAGAGATTCTTAATGCCGTAATTGTTTCTGTTCTCTTGAAAAGAACCTTCTTTTGCAAAACCACGTTCATCCATTTTCTGATTGAGCGTGCCGAAAAAGAGATTTTGCAGTATGGCTTGATAATAACTGTGTGATTCTTTATTCTTGGCAAACTCTTTCAGAATGCAACCTAGTTCCCTGCGGTCAAATAGCGCCTCCGGCACAAGGTCTTTTTCCTTTATGAACCAGATAAATATAATCCGCGTGATCAGCCGGATTAAGCTGGTAGCGTTGCGGATGTCTTCGTTTTTTTCCATATCATCTGGAAACGACACGTGATCCATCGCCCAGAAATACCAGTTGGCAAGCTCCTGATAAAATCTTTTATTGAGTTCCTTTGTATCAAGCGTCTTCTGCCAGGCGTTATGCAGTTCGACGAAGTTGGTAAATTTATGCTTTCTGAGGAGTTCGGAAAACGAAAGGTCAAAGAGGATTTCAATATGCGCCCTGTGCGGGTTTTCGATATTGATGTCTTTGATGAGTGTTACCTTTTCCATCACATCTTTGCGCTCATCGCGTTTATGCAGTCTGCGGTTGGTAACAGCCAGTGTGAGCGATTGCCCATATTTGAAAAGCACCATCACGGGCATGGGAAAGACTCTGTTCAATTCGCGGGTAATCAGGCTCAGGGTTGTGCGGGTATAGCGGGAACCGGAAAGTCCGATTGCAAAGAAGAGATAGGATTCCATAGCAACCTTGGAATCACCAGATGTGACCACCTTTTTAACATCAAACAGGCTTGTCTGTTTCGTTATCTCTTCTCCGGAAAGCTGAAATAAAAGGTCAACATATTTCCATTCCAACACCAGGGCTTTTTCTTCATTGAAGCGGGGATCGCCGTGAAAAAAAGAATCCTTGAAAAAGCGGTATGTCTTTTCGCTGAAAGGATTTTGACGGTCTGTATTGTAGCCGAGCGTTGAAAACAATGACAGGGCGTTTGTGGATAGATCGCCATTCGTAAAAGTCATTACGGATGATTGAATTCCTTTCAAGTCTTTTTCCTGTGACATTACGCCGTCCCTTATGGATTACTTTTAGATGTTTTTATGTCTTTCAACAGCTCCCATTTTCCTTTTTTAGTAGGTCCCGTGTGTCTGATTTTTCCTTCTTTTTTCAATAAATCCAGATGGTATTTCACTCCGTCTGGACTGAGACCTGTTTGAAGTGATAATTCATTTCGGGTGATTGAAGGATTATTTTGAATGAGATGAAGAATGATTTCTTGGGTAGTTTCTTGGGTAGTTTCTTGGGTAGTTTTCTCCCAACCTTCCGCCTGTCGTGGGAAAACGGCTCTTACATAAACCGGATTCAATTCATATTCAACAGTTGGGACATTGGCATCTTTTAGTGCCAGACGGATGCGCTGAATTCCTGTTCCCATCTTTTCGATATAATCAATCCGCTGAAACAGGTTGGCGATTCCGGGATTTCGCAGCATGCTTACTTTGCCAAAGTTTTCTGGCGTTAACCCCTTGACCAGGCCACCCGGGTTAGTGATTTCAATCCGGTCTTCAAAAATTTCTACCATTACATTTCCGCCCTTCTCGAAATAGTCGCGGTGGACGACGGCGTTAATCAGCGCTTCCCGCAGAGCTTCATAAGGTATCTGCGGGATTTCTTTGCGGGCAAGTTCACCGGTAAACTCGTAACGGACCGGTAAATATTGCTTGATAAAATTCATCGCCAGGTCCACATTGGACACCAGGTCGGAATTATAATCCTTCCGGTCAAGCACAACTGCTTTTTCCCTGCCCCGGTAAAGCGAGCAGGTTACGACGGTGTGGTAATAAACGTCATTCAAGTTTTTCGCGAAGAAAAGCGGAGCCAGGTTATTGTAATATACCCGGCCTTCCTGTATTTCTCCGATACCGAGATTTTTATACAGAAGAGGCTTATCCAGTACAGGGCTGATGCCAGCCATTTTCAGGAAACGGTCTATTTTACCCTTGTCAATATTGTTGTCTTTGAAATCCCGTTTTACCAGTTCATCGTAACGGACCTTTCCTTCCGCCTGAATGAACGTGACAATCTGGTTGCGGTTGAGTTTCTGAGAGTTCGGTCCGGTTCGTGTATAAAATCCGCTCGAACATTTATAGGGCTTGTCTGTACCTTCCCGGACATGAATGATAAGAATATTCTCAAATTCTTCAAGGAAAATTTTTACGGCGGGATCGCAGTTATTGGCAATATCCTGAATCCGGCTTTTCAACTCGTTATGAACCGTGATTCCTTTTACAATACCTTCATCAGTGATTCCCAGAAATATCCTTCCTCCGGACGCATTCGCAAACGCCGCCATTTCCCGATCAAGATCGGAAACCCGCTCTTTAAATTCACTCCGGTAGCCTTCGCCTTCCTCAAGGATAATCTTGAATTCTTCTTTAGTCATTGCCATAATCGGGTTCCAGCTTCTTTTACCTTATCTCACAATCAGCCATGTCACCAGTTCAAAGTTTTCCATTTCATTGAGCTGTTTTACTTTTGGAATAAGGAGCGCTCCTCTGTCAGAGGTCAGCCGCAGGTTACTCCGTTTCTTAAAAATACGAATGATTTCATCTACCGCTTTTTTCAAGAGTTCTGTATAAGCGTCCATCTTTTCGCCATTGTTGGTTTCATCATTGAAAAGTTCACACAGTTTTTCATAATGAGCTTTTCTGCCCTGACACATCAAGCGGTATATTTCAAGTATCTGCTTGGCATGGGTGTAGTTGAAGCGCACGGTTCCGTCATTTCGAATATATACAAGAAAATAGGGGTTAAGCGGATTAACTTCCTCGTTTCCCTCGCTGTCGCCCTTCTGTTTGAGGCAGAAAACCACACCGGGTTTAATAATCTCCTTTTCACTTTCAGAAAATTGTCTGGAATCGCTAAGACCGGCGTGTTCGCCTGATGGCGAAGGCACGACCGAGTACAAGCCAAATGGGGCTTCATGAAGCCGTTTTCGGTTGCTCTCCAGAAAATTCAGGAGCTCGATGCGGAAATCGTCCAGCGTAAAGTCGGTAAGGGACACGGTTTCATCCATGTCCTCAAGGTCAAGAACTTCTTCCTTAAGTTTTTTGAGTTGCTGATTACGGTATTTGAGATCGTCCGTAATGAGCTCTTCAATCTGTTCCGTGTTTAATATATTATCCTCGCCTGTAGCTGTAACATCCACAAGCGCCATGCGGGCTTCAACGCGCTCTTTGAGATTGATGTAATTATCAAGATCATTTGTAGGCCAGAAATTAACCAGTTGAATGGTCTCGTTCCTGCTGCCCAAACGGTCGATACGCCCGAATCGCTGGATAATCCTTACAGGGTTCCAGTGAATGTCATAGTTAATGAGGTAATCGCAATCCTGCAGGTTCTGACCTTCGCTGATACAATCGGTCGCAATGAGCAGGTCAATCTCTTCGCTTTGTGAAGCCGAAATCATTTTAGAGCGGTTTTTGGAGAAGGGCGAAAAATTTAACAGGATGCTGTCATAATCATTTTTACCAAGGGTTGTCCGGGTATAGCTGCCGCATACAAGGGCGCAGTGGAGTTTAAGCTCTTGAAGGCACCATTCTTTAAGATTTGAGTAGAGGTATTGCGCGGTATCAGCGAAAGCGGTAAAAACTACGACTTTCTTATTCTCTCCATTAAAAGGCTTCTTTATTTTCTCAGCGATGAGTTTTTTTAATTCTGCGAGTTTCGCATCTCTTTGGGGTGTTACGGCAAGGGCATTATTGTACAAGCCTACAAGCGCTTCCTTATCTTTCTTGAGGTCATTAAGCCATCTTGCAAGTTCCAGATCAGCCAGATCAAACTTAAGTTTTTTACCGACCTGCCATTGTTCCAGGTCATCCGCATTTTCTTCCAATTCGTCTTCATCCGGTTCAAGGCTTTCAAGAGATTCTTCCTGTGATTTTGCCTTTGTTCTAAGGAACTCGTTAATTTTCTTTCCCAGATTTTCAATTTTCTGGATGGTTCGGTCCATTGATATTTCAAAGGATTCAATGGAGCTCTCCAGCCGTTTAAGATAATTGATTTTCATCATCCCGATCAGAAAGTTTTCACGGTCGGTCTGTTTGAATGCCAGAACTTCTGTGGCGGCAAGGTCCTCATATTTTTTTTGTTTGTCCGGCTTCACATACGCCGAAGGATTAAAAACAGACAACTTGTATTCAAGAATTTGTTTATTCAACCGGTCATAAGAAGGGAAACGGTTATTAAGATCAATTTCAGGATACACAGAATACGGCTTGTTTCTTTCTGGGAACTTGCCGATAAATTCGATTTTATAGAAATTCTTGATATGCTTTCTTGAGCGGGCAATGGTCAGCTCATCGAGCAACTTGAAAAACGCTGAATCGAGCCTTTCCAGAAGTTGTTTCATGTTTCTTTGGGGGTTTTTCTTGGGATCAGCCCAGGTGGTAAAATTAGTTTGAGCATTTTTCAGGGTGAGTCCGATATCTTTTATTTTGCAGTATTCAAAAAGAGCATCCTCTTTTCCTTCTGTGATGAAAGCAATCTGATTACGCAAATCACGCAGGCTGTTGTTGACAGGAGTAGCGGACAGCATCAGGACTTTGGTCTTTGCTCCGGATTTAATGACTTTTTCCATAAGCCATTTTGCCCGGTTCATTTTCATGTTGCCGTCATTCTTCACTTTTTCTACAGGGTTCCCCCTGAAATGATGGGATTCGTCAATAACTACAAGGTCGTAAGCACCCCAATTAAAGTTTTCAAGGTCGATTGCATTCGCACCAGAGCGGCCGGATTCTCGCGCCATGTCTGTATGATAAAGAACCGTGTAATTAAACCTGTCTTTTTTAAATGGATTCAACACATGCCCCATACTTGCCTGGTAAATTGTCCAGTTCCCGGTAAGTTTCTTGGGGCATAAGACAAGTACTCGATTGTTCAGTAGCTCAAAATACTTGATAACGGCGAGGGCTTCATATGTCTTTCCAAGACCAACGCTGTCAGCAATAATGCAACCGTTATGCTTTAGAATTTTATTGATTGCTCCCTTTACGCCGTCTTTTTGAAAGTCATAAAGTGTATCCCATATTTCGCTGTCAAAAAAGCCGGTGCGCTCATTCAGAAGACCGCCCCTTTTTTGTTCATCCAAATAGTTTTCAAAGATATGATAAAGCGTTTTGAAGTAAATAAACTCCGGCTCGTTTTCGATATACAATTGCTCAAGGTATTTTAATACCTGCTCCTTGACATCTTCTACAAGGCCTGTCTGGTCGTTCCAGATTGCATCAAACCAATCCTTGAGTTCCTGTCTGTCCCGGTCGCTATCTATAATAATATTCAACTCAATATTTTTACTTCCGCCGAGGCCAAGTCCATTGACAGTAAAATTTGAACTCCCGGCTATTGCTTTCTCAATTCCGCTTTCCTGCCGAATATGGTACATTTTTCCATGTAGAAAATTGGGCTTTACCATCGAACGTATTTCGGCTTTGCTTTTTATCCATTCTGAACACTCTTTGGCGATTGATTTTTGAGCAAGACGGCTTTCAATCGGAATAACAATCTTGTCATCTTCTATTTTAAAATCACGGGTGTTTACTTTATCTGGATCCATTGATTTTATGAAAGTAGGTTCACCAAATAAAAACCGTAATTGATTGATAGTGTCAAGATTGCTTTTCATGTGATGATATGCGTAGATCGTGAAGTATGCTGACACAATAGAAACATCAGCATTATTACCAATACTATTTTTTAAGAAATCCCCGACGGTTCCATTAGAATGATTATCACGAATTGATGAATAATCCACGTTTATTATCCCCTTTTTTCTCTTCACTCCCAATATGATTCGGCTTTGCTCAGCAGATACTCCCCGCAATATCTCAATATTTCTTGTTTTTTATAGAGTTTACGGTACGACATTCACTTATTTTTATTTGACACAGACACTCTGCCCCCCTTCAAGTATAAAAAGGGGGCAACAGAGAGACTATTTTGCCATATTACTTACAAATTAATATTATTTCAAGAAAAAAGGGGGAAATAAATATGCTTCGAGAGCTTTGAAAAATTACCCCTTTTCGCTTCAGCATACATTTCCATCGCCTTTTTCCCTATACGTGTAGCGAACCGGTTGTTGTCAACACAATTTTAACCGGAAATTTCTGGGATTGCACCAAAATCTCCATGACCCATATTCCACTAGTACAAAAATATTTGACAACCTTCTCTCTTTCTGATACTTTTTGAATTACGTTTTTAAGTTTTGTCATTTTGTGATCTCTGGATTTTGTGTTTAAAGTTTTGATGGATTTTTTACGAAGCCATCAAGTTTTCTATAATCAACAGGAGGATATTAATAAAGGTATTTTGGCTAAAATAGTAATTGAAAGAGATAGATGTAAGGGCTGTAGTTTTTGTGTTGACGCTTGTCCAAAAAATCTTATCACAATTGAGGAAGAGCTGAACATTCAAGGTTACCTTCCTGCTGCAATAAAGGACAATAACAAGTGTACCGGATGTGCACTTTGTGCCGAGGTTTGTCCGGATGTGGCTATTGAGGTTTATAAGTAGGTATGACGGAAAAGATTCTTCTAAAAGGGAACATTGCTCTGGCTAAAGGTGCTGTTGCAGCTGGATGCAGATACTATTTCGGTTATCCAATTACCCCTCAAAATGATATACCCGAATTCCTGTCTGCGGAATTGCCGAAGATTGGTGGGACATTTATTCAGGCTGAAAGCGAAATAGCTTCCATAAATATGGTCTTGGGAGCTTCTGCATCCGGTGTCAGGGCTATGACATCCTCTTCAGGCCCTGGTATATCTTTGATGCAAGAAGGTATGTCGTATATGGCTGGAAGTGAATTGCCCGGCTTAGTGGTGAATGTTATGAGGGTAGGGCCGGGACTGGGAGGCATTGCCCCTACCCAGGGTGATTATTTTCAGGCAACCCGCGGAGGTGGACATGGGGACTATTTTAATATTGTGTTAGCCCCTGCCTCTGTTCAGGAGATGTTTGACCTTGCAATAAAGGCATTTGAATTGTCTGATAAGTACCGTAATCCGGCAATGATTCTGTGCGATGCTATCTTGGGGCAGATGAAAGAGCCTGTTGTTTTGGAAGAAACTAAGACCGTAATTCCGCCGTTCAAGCCGTGGGCATTAACAGGCTCCAAAGGGCGCAAGCCCCAGTTTCTTAAAACCCTGTATCTTTCTGATGGGGAGCAGGAAGCTCACAATTTAGAGCTAAAGGAAAAATATGATCGTTTAAGGGAAGAGGATGTCCTCTTTGAAGCAAAAGGATTGGATGATTCTGAGATTGTTATTGTAGCCTTTGGCACAGTTTCTCGGATTGCCAAGACCGCTATACAGATGGCAAAGAGAGAAGGTATAAGAGTAGGCATGATTCGTCCGATTACCCTATTCCCATTTCCTACTGAGGTCATTCGAGAGACCGCAAAAAAAATCCCCAGAGTATTAGTGGTAGAAATGAATACAGGCCAGATGTTGCAGGATGTTAAGCTTTCCATTGAAAGCAGTGTTAAACTTAGATTTTATGGCCGTCCTGGAGGAGGTATACCTACCCCAGAAGATATGTTGAGAGAGATTAGGGTGATGTTTAATGAAGAAGGTTTTTAGCAGACCGAAGAGTTTAATTGACCGTCAGACCCATTTTTGTCCGGGATGTACTCATGGTACTGCCCATAGACTGGTGGCTGATGCAATTGATCACTTTGGTGTTCAGGAAGAGACAATTGGTGTCAGCGGGGTGGGATGTGCTGTTTTTATGTATGATTATTTTGCCATAGATGCCATTGAGGCCCCCCACGGCCGCGCTCCTGCAGTTGCTACAGGGATTAAACGGGTACATCCTAAAAAGATAGTCTTTACTTATCAAGGTGATGGTGACCTGGCATCCATAGGTACCGCAGAAACAATCCATACTGCTAACAGGGGAGAGAACATAACCATAATCTTTATCAACAATACCGTATATGGTATGACCGGGGGGCAGATGGCCCCGACTACTCTATTGGGTCAGAAGACAACCACCACCCCCTATGGACGAAACTTTCGAAATGACGGTTATCCTATCCGAATGGCGGAGATGCTGGCTACTTTGGAAGGAGTTGCGTATTCAACTCGGGTCTCAATGCATAATGCCAAGGAGGTTCTTAAGGCTAAAAAGGCTGTTAGAAGGGCATTTGAAATGCAGATAGAGGGCATGGGGCTGACCTTTGTGGAACTCTTATCTGCCTGTCCTACAAACTGGCGGGTTAAGCCTTTAGAAGGGCAGAAAAGGGTTGAAGAAGAGTTGATCCCTTACTTTCCATTGGGAGTTTTCAAAGAGAGAAAAGGCAAGGATTTTTTATAATTAAAGGGTAAAGGGCTTATTGTATGTACTACGATGTAATAATTGCAGGTTTTGGTGGGCAGGGGATCATGTTAATCGCTGATATACTTGCACTGATAGCTATGAAAGAGGAAAAGAATGTTACGTGGATGCCCTCTTACGGAGTAGAAATGAGGGGAGGAACTGCCAATTGTACTGTAGTTCTCTCCTCAGAGGAGATCGGGTCTCCTGTCACCGGCCACCCTATGAGTGCTATAGTAATGAATGAGCCTTCCCTTCTCAAATATGAACCTATGGTCAAGTCAAAAGGATTTTTACTGGTCAACATATCCTTAATAGATCCAGAGAAGGCCAAGCGGGAAGATATAGATACTTTATTGCTTCCTGCCAATTATATTGCAAAAAAATTGGGGAATTCTCAAATGGCAAATATGGTCGCTTTAGGGGCATTCATTGAAAAGACAAAGGTCGTTTCTCTGGATTTGGCCATTAAGTTACTGCCTGAGATATTCCCGGAACGCCCTCCCAAATTTATATCAAACAATTCCAGGGCCATCGAGAAAGGGGCGGAATTTGCTGTAACAGGGAAATAAATGTGATTATGGAGAGTTCTCAGAATCTTCTGTTGGAATAGTCTCTTCATTTGAGTCTTCCTTAAAGGATTCCGGTATAATTCTGGTTGAATTGGGAGTAGCCGGGAGGCCGGTCTTTGAGTCGATATTTACAAACACAATCCCTTCTGGGACAGGAAAGTCCAGTACTTCCTTGTGTTTCAATGCCTCTTTCATGAATTGAACCCATATTGGGAGAGCTGCCTGGGAACCGGTTTCATTCTCTCCTAATGGCTGGTTACCTTCATCAAAACCTACCCACACCCCGGTAACTATTTCAGGAGTATATCCTATGAACCATGCATCCACGTAGTTGTTTGTTGTGCCTGTTTTGCCCGCACAGGGTCTACCAAGGGCTTGTGCTCTCGAACCTGTTCCATTTTGCACGACACCTTTCAAAAGATTTGTCATAATATAGGCAGTTTGTGGGCTAATGACCTCTTCTGCCTGTGGTTTGTTCTCTTCTAATACCACCCCATTCTGATCGATAACCTTGGTTACAAAGATGGGTTCGACCCTTCTCCCCTGGGCAGCAAAGACTGCATAAGCCCTGGTTAATTCCAGAAGCGAGACGCTGGAAGAACCAAGAGCCATGGTAAGGTCCATGTTCAGGGGAGATGTTATCCCAAGTATACTGGCGTACCTGGCTGCGTAGTCTATACCTAAATCTTCAAGGATTTTTACTGTGACCACATTTATGGACTTAGCCAATGCCTCACGAAAGGTGATGGGTCCACGAAACTCTCCATCAAAATTTTTGGGCTGCCACGGTTCTCCTCCTATCAGGTTATCATAACTAATCGGCGAATCTACAAGAATAGTCGCGGGTGTATAGCCCTTATCCAGGGCTGCTGCATAAATAATGGGTTTAAATGCCGAGCCTCCTTGTCTTTTGGCTTGAATAGCCCTGTTAAATTTGCTCTTTTTAAAGTCTTTTCCCCCCACCATTGCCCTGACATATCCGGTATCTGGATCCATGCACATTAAAGCCCCTTGAAGACCTGAGCTCTGCCTATGTCCCTGGTACTTGTGCCTTCTCTCCAGATCCATAAGTCCGGATTCTAAAGATACTTGAGCGGCATTTTGCATCTCCAGATTAAGACTGGTATAAACCAGTAATCCCTCTTTGTACAAAGCATCGCTCCCATATTTCCCTTCTATATACCTACGGATATGTTCAGTGAAGTATGGGGCTTTCAAGATTTGTTTGTTTTCTTCAGTGTTAAAAGATAATGGTGTAGTTAATGCCTGTTTGAACTGTTTATCAGTTATGTAACCCTCTTTAAGCATTCGCTTTAGAACATAAGCTTGTCGTTCCTTTGCCCCTTTGGAGTTAACAAATGGTGAGTACTTGCTGGGAGCTCGTGGAAGCCCTGCAAGCATGGCGGCCTCAGACAGATTGAGATCTTCTACGTGCTTGCCAAAATAATTCTGAGCCGCTGATTCAACACCGTAAGCGCCGTGTCCCAGGTAGATTTGGTTCAAATACAGAAAGAGTATATTTTCTTTTGAAAGCTCGTTCTCTACCCGATATGCCAGGATAGCCTCCTTTATCTTTCTCGAAAAACTCTTCTCTGACGAGAGCAAAAAATATTTCGTTACCTGTTGGGTGATTGTACTGCCTCCCTGAACAATTCTACCTGCCAAGATGTTTTTCAAAAAGGCTCTAATTATACTCACAGGGCTAATACCCTTATGTTTATAAAAATCGCTGTCTTCGGCAGAGATGAAGGCATTTATAACTATCCTGGGTATTCTTGTTATAGGGACTATGATCCGTTTCTCAAGATAGAATTCGCCTATCAACTCTCCCTCATCAGAATAAAACTTACTTGTAATATTTGGATGATAATTTTTTAATGAGGAGATATCGGGCAGATTTTGCCTGAAATAATAATAAACCCCACCAACCGAGAGCATTAAAGCAATCAAAGGGATAAAAAGAATAATGGAGATGAATTTTATACGTTTTATATTCCTTTTTCGTTGAAATTTTATTCTCTTTGTACCAGATTTGTTTTTGTTGGGTTGCATCTTCTCTCTTCACTAGTGGTTTGGCGTTCTAAAAAGGATTTCTATCAAGACTTCGGTATTGAATTGCCTCAGAGATATGATATGAGGTTATTTCATCTCTGCACTCAAGGTCAGCTATAGTACGGGCGACCTTGAGAATTCGAGTATATGCTCTGGCACTCAGTCCTAGTTTGTCTATAGCTGTTTCTAAGAGTCTCTTTGATTCTTCTCCTATTTGACAATACTTTTTAATATACCGGGAGGTCATCTGAGCATTACAGTGGATTTTACCGTCATGGAATCGTTTAATCTGTATACCCCTGGCAGAGTTTACCCTTTTTTTGATACTTTCAGAAGGTTCTCCTGATCTCTCATCAGAGAGGTCTTTATACCTTACTGATGGCACTTCGATATGTATATCAATCCGGTCCAATAGAGGCCCCGATACCCTTGCTTTGTACTTTCGAATTTGAGGAATTGTGCAGCTGCATTCATGATGAGGATCAGTGTAAAATCCACATGGACATGGATTCATTGCAGCAACAAGCATAAATTGGGCAGGATAGGTCAGTGAGGTTACCGCTCTGGAAATGGTAACCCTCCCGTCTTCCATAGGCTGCCGCATAACCTCCAGCACATTCTTCTTAAATTCTGGCAGCTCATCCAGAAAGAGAACTCCGCTATGGGAGAGGCTCACTTCTCCAGGCTTAGGAACCTGCCCACCCCCGATCAATCCCGCATCGGAGATAGTGTGGTGGGGATAGCGAAAGGGTCGTGTAACTATCAGGGCACTGTTATTGTCGAGCAACCCCATAACACTATGTACCTTGGTAGTCTCTATTGCCTCTTCAAAAGTCATATCCGGCAGGATGGTGGGGACTCTCTTGGCAAGCATCGTCTTTCCGGAACCAGGAGGGCCTACCATGATTACATTATGCCCTCCGGCAGCCGCTATCTCTAAGGCTCTTTTGGCATGTTCCTGTCCCTTCACCTCATTAAAATCAACCTGGTATATCAGGTTGTTTTTAAAAATATCCTCTAAATCCACGGTGGTCGGTTCAATGGACAGAGAGTCGTTCAGAAAGTCGACTACATCTGCCAAAGTCTCAACTGCCAGAACATCGACCCCCTTTACTACCGCACCTTCTCTTGCATTGTCCCTGGGTACAATTATGCCCTTGATGCCTTTTTCTCTAGCTGCTACCGCTATTGGGAGGGATCCTTTGATAGGTTTTATTCTTCCATCCAAGGAGAGCTCGCCCATGACTAAAAAGTCAGCCAGTTTACTCGTTTCGACTACCTCAGTGGCAACCAGTATTCCTATAGCTATAGGTAAATCAAAGGCGGTCCCTTCTTTTTTGATATCGGCCGGGGCCAGATTTACTGTAATCTTCTTCGATGGAAATTCATATCCTGAGTTTTTCACAGCAGATTTTACCCGTTCTTTGCTTTCTCTTACCGCACCCTCAGGGAGACCGACAGTGGAGAAGGATGGCAGGCCACGGGTTATATCAACCTCTACCTCGACTTTATAGGCATCAACCCCAAGGATAGCGCTGCTTAAAACCTTTGCTAACATTTTTCTGCCTTTAAATTTACCATCCAGGAGAACATCTTCAACAAATTGTTTATTTTAGCAACATCCATATCTTAAAGCAAGGTTTTTTCGCTAGAAGTCAACTCCCAAGGCAAGATTTGACGCTTCGGAACGAAGACCCGGAACCGATACTTAATCTTGAAACTGTACCGTTCACCAATGAAAATCCTACAACAAGTGAAAAATGGGACTTGACACCATTTTCCCATAAGAAACAGGAAAACTAGTATGGTGACTCCCCTTCCCTAA
>Ga0265296_1002870_pt1 | contig 16706 bp, 16 predicted proteins | sample MunlanPumphouse1_FD_189073 | JGI IMG/M metagenome (GOLD analysis project Ga0265296, IMG submission 189073) | Groundwater microbial communities from a municipal landfill in Southern Ontario, Canada - Pumphouse #1 | ecosystem: Environmental > Aquatic > Deep subsurface > Groundwater | place... | reverse complement strand
GCCCTTAGAGGCGTGGGAGCTTTGGTGACCGGCCCCATTGCGATGGCACGAAAGCATTCTAGAAATGTAGCAAGGAGATTATTTCCAGAACAAATTGAAAGATCCAAATTGCCACAGTGTGTTCAAGATTTTATCTCTCGGTGTTATTCGGAACATGAAATACCCTGTAAGAGTGGCAGGCTTTGGCTGGAGAGGGCGGCAAGTGTTGTCGTTCTTGATGACGGCACAATGGAATACACTTGTCGGGGCAGTCTTGATCTTCATGAACCTGATGCAGTGGGCGGCGGATTCCGCGGCTGCCGACCGATTTGCGTGCTTTGTGTAGTGGACCCTCAGGGAAATTTGGCCAAAGCGGAATTTATACAAGAGCCGTTGATTCCCAAATAATCAGGATCCCGGCAAGATCTTACTGTTTTAGGAATTCTTTAAATACCACTCCACCGTCTTCTTGATCCCTTCACTGAAGGGCGTCTTCGGAGCGTAACCCAGTTTTTTCTGTGCCTTGGAAATGTCGGCGACATACCGGATCACTTCGCCGGTTCTGGACTTGCCGACTTGTATTTCTGAAGAGCTTTTCAGCAGGCGCTTCACCTCTTCCGCGAGATGCACGATGGTCGTGCCCTCGCCGTAGGCCAGGTTGTATGTGTCATTTTTCGCCGAGTCGAATTTTTCAATTCCTGAAATGATCCCCGAAACAGCATCGTCGATGTAGGTGAAATCCAGACACTTGTCCTTGCCGAAGACGGTCAGCGGTTCGTTGCTGCGTGCCAGACGGATGAAGAGCGGCACGACGCGGATCGAGTCGTCGTACATGCCGTAGACATTCGAGAACCGCAGCGTGACATGGTCGATGCCGTAGCATCGCCGGTAGGCTTCGCTCAGCGCTTCGCCGGCGATTTTGCTGGCAGTATAAGGACTCTCGCAGTTATGCACCCGCACAAGATCCTCGGTGTATTTATCAATGCCGGTGTTGCCATAACTCTCCCGTGATGAGGCGAAGATGAAACGTTTGACCCCGTTTGTTCTGGCGAACTCGAGCATATTGAAGGTCGTGAGCATGTTGTCCCGCGCGCGGTCGGGGTGCTCCACGAGCTCGTACACGCGTGCGTTGGCGGCGAGGTGAACGATGAGATCAGCTTTTAGGTTATAGCTTTTAGCTTTTAGCTTTTTTTCATCACGAAGATCGAGGATTGTTGTCAGCTTTTCAATACCCGGTTGCCACTTGTTGTGGACCCAGTCTATGCCGAGAACATCATGTCCCTCCTCAAGAAGCCGCTCGCAGAGACGCGTGCCAATAGTGCCAGAAGATCCGGTAACCAGAATTTTCATAGATATAAGGTCTTTCGTAGAAATGAATAATTGACCATTGATAATGGATAATTGAAACGTTTTTTCTACGCTTGCGCATTATCCATTGTCCATTATCCATTGTCCATTTTCTGCGTTAGCCGCTTGCCACTGCCAATTTCGTTGTTCCCCTGCTACACTTCCTCCGTGCTCTCCCTCGTTCTTCCGACGTACAACGAAGCGGCGAACATCCGCTCCCTCCTCGAGGGGATTGATGCCGTGCTCCAGTTCACGCCGCATGAGGTTATCGTCGTTGACGACGATTCGCCGGATCAGACATGGAGAGTGGTGAAGGGACTCGCGGCGCAGTTTCCGCACCTGCGCGTTTACCGGAGAGTCGGCAAGCGGGGCTTGAGTTCGGCGGTCACAGAGGGGTTCGATATGGCGCGAGGCGATGTCCTCGCCGTGATGGATGCCGACGGCCAGCACGATGCGGTGCTGCTCCTTACCATGCTCCGCGCGATCGATCAGGGGTCAGATCTCGTCATCGGATCACGCTACATCGAAGGGGGGAGTGTGGGGGACTGGGTGACGGATCGGCGCATCATCAGCCGGGCGGGGACGCTCCTCGCCCGCAATCTCTCTCGCGTACCCGTTACGGATCCTCTCTCGGGCATCTTCATGCTGCGTGCAAGCCTCTACCGGGGAGCGCGACCCCTCCTCAAACCCACGGGTTTCAAGATCCTCCTCGAGGTGCTCTCGCACGTCCCGCCGACCACGCGCATCGCGGAGGTGCCGCTCATCTTCCGGATGCGGCTCCATGGTCAGAGCAAGCTGTCGTTCTGTGTCCATGTGGCGTTCCTCTGCCAGATTCTCCGGCTTCTTTCCAAGCGGCTCGTGCGGATCGGATCCTTGCTCTTCGGATTGGTCACGCTCCTCCTCGCGCTCACACTCCTGCCGCGCGCGTGGTCACTGAAGCTCCTCTACACTGATGCGCAGCTGCGCGCGAACGTGAAGACGGCGCTCGAGACCGTCGCCCGGAGGGAGGGGTGGCTTCTCTCGGATATTTCCCTTGTCTCTGTGACGCCTCAGACTCTTTCCATCATCCATCAGGATCATCTCCGGACCGCGCAGCCCCGGGAACGCTGCACGATCATTCTCGCTCAACGCACTCTCACATGCGACGCACTCTCACAGCCATAGTCCTCCTCGAGTTCTACGCGCTCTTCCTTGTCCTCCTCGTCCTCCCCGGCGGGGTCAGGACCGACGAGGCGAAGTATCTCCTCAGCATTCCCTATCCGCACCCGCCGGCCATGCGCGCACTCTTCCGGCAGCTGGCTTTCCTGCCGTTTCATGAGGGGGTGATCCGGTTTCTCCTCGCGACGCTGGTCGTGCAGTGTGTCTGGTTCGTGTGGAATATCGGCGTGGTTCTCTCTCCTCTGCGTCGGACGGCACTGGCGGTCAGCTGGCTCCTCAGCAGCGCCGTGATCCTGCAGGCGGGGACTGTGATGCTCGCTCCGGTCACCGCTGTCTTCGGGCTCCTCTTTCTCTCTCTCGCTCTCACGCCTACCGACCCCTCTCCCCGCTCCATCCCGTTCATCGGTCTCCTCTGGCTCCTCAGTCTCTTCAGCGCGTACCACGCGATACTCTACCTGCCGCTCGCAGCGTCGGCGCTCCGGCGCGGGCGTGCATCGATCAGAATGACTGTTTTCTATGTGGGTGTTCCCCTCGTTCTCCTCGCTCTCTACTCCCTCGGGAATCCGCTCGCCATCGCCAGCATGTTCACGGTCTCCCGTCAGGACAGCGCGCTCCAGATCGCGGAACATCTCCGGAACATCGGCTGGGTATGGATCATCGCCGGCAGCGGTACCTCGAGCATCCTCGGGACATGGGGACTCCTCGTGAGCGGCAGGAAGGATCTGCTCCTCACAGGCTTCTTCCTCACTTCGTTCCTCGCGATCTCGAGTCAGGGGTACTATGCCATTCTCTTCACTCCGCTCCTCGTCGGAGGCGTCTTTATCCTGCTGCAGCGCCGCCGGCTCCTCCCCGGCGTCTTCATTCCCCTTCAGCTCGTGATGGCGGCTCTGCTGCTGTTCGTCTTCTTCCCCTCTGTCCATTCCACTCCCGCGCGTCTGACGACTACGATGCTGCGCGCGCAGGGAGTGGGGGAACTGGTGCTCATCGACGGACCGTTCGGTCATGAGTGGCAGTACGAGAGCTCCGTTCCCGTCCGGCGTTTCACCCCTGAGTTGGCGTCGCAGATCGAGGAGAGGGCGCAGGCCATCGTCTGCACGCGGCAGTCGTGCGAGGAGAACGTGAATCCCGAGGTGTGGGTTCGCCTCGAAAATTCACCGGTGCAGGTGTGGGTGAGACGATAGGGTTAACCCTAAACCCTATAGTATTTCCGGTACCACTCTACGAACCTTGGCACGCCGTCTTTGATCAGGGTTTTCGGGGAGTATCCGAGCTTCTCCTTTGCCCTGGAAATGTCTGCGAGGCTTGCGCGCACGTCGCCAGGTTGCATGGGCAGGAATTCCTTCTTCGCTTCCTTCCCGCAAGCCTTCTCGATCATCCGGACAAAATCCATCAGTTCTTCTTTCCTTCCGCAGCCGAGATTGAAAATCTCCTCCGGATAATTTTTGTCGATCGATGCGAGAATTCCACTGACGATGTCGTCAACGTAGGTGAAATCCCGTTGCATCTTTCCCTCGCCGAACACCTGAAGCGGCTTGCCGTGCAGCAGTGCGTCCGTGAAGAGGAACAGCGCCATGTCCGGACGGCCCCACGGCCCATAGACGGTGAAGAACCGCAGTCCGGTGATCGGGATGCCGTAGAGATGATGGTAGGCATGAGCCATCAGTTCGTTGTCTTTCTTGTTCATGCCATAGAGCGACAATTGATCATCGGTCCGGTCGGATTCCGATGATGGAAGCTTCTCGTTTCCCCCGTAGACCGAGCTTGAGCTGGCGTAGATCAAGCCGGAGATCTTCTGCGCTCTCGCCTCGTCCAGTATGTTGAAGAACCCCTGGATATTGGTGCTGATGTATTCCTCCGGATGTTCGAAGGAATATCTGACTCCGGCCAACGCCGCCAGGTGGCAGACGCGGTCGACGCCGCGCATGCATTCGGAAACGGTTTTCCGATCCAGTATGTCGCCGCGGACGAATTTGAAACCTTTCTTCCCGTCTAACAATTTAAGCCGCGCTTCCTTGAGCTTCGGATCGTAGTACGGGCTGACATTATCGAGCCCGATGACCTCGTCGCCCCGCTTTAAGAGCGCCTCTGCGGTATGGTACCCGATGAAGCCGGCAACGCCGGTAAGAAGGATTTTCATAGAAGCAGCAAGCGATAAGCGGTAAGCGACAAGCATGAAGACCGATGTTGCGCTTACCGCTTCTAGCTTATCGCTTATCGCTCTCAGATGCCAATTCCATGGTACTCGAGTCCCGCTCCTTTGACTTCTTCCGGCTCGTAGACATTCCGTCCATCAAACAATTTCTTTCCGCGCATTACTTCTTTGAGATCTTTCAAATCGACTCCACGGAACACGTCCCATTCAGTCAGAAGCAGAACGGCGTCGGCGTTTTTCGCTGCGGCAAGCGGTGAAGTTGAGTAACTGACCTTCTTGGGCAGCAGCGGTTTCGCCCGGTCCATCGCCACGGGGTCGAAAGTGGTGATCGTGTGGCCTTCCTTCGCCAGTGCGGTGACGATATCGATGCTCGGCGCCTCGCGCATGTCATCGGTTTTGGGTTTGAAAGCCAGTCCCCAGACGGCGATATGTGATTTTTTCGGCAAAGCTTTTTTTATCAGTTCGATGAACCGGTGGCGTTGGTGGTGGTTTACCGCGTCGGTGGCTTCGATGATGGGCAGCGGGACATTGTATTCGCGTGAAGTCGCCATCAACGCTTTCACGTCCTTCGGGAAACAGCTGCCGCCGTAACCGATGCCGGCATGCAGGAACTTCGGACCGATCCGGTTATCGAGTCCGATTCCCTTGGCGACGTCGCGGATGTTGCCCCCGGTCTTTTCGGTCAGTTCCGTAAGCATGTTTATAAAACTTATTTTCGTTGCCAGAAAAGCGTTACTGGCATACTTCACGATCTCCGCGCTCTCGCGGCTCATGAAGATGAGCGGCTTCCCCACGCGCGTAATTGGCCGATAAAGGTCTTCCATTATGCTTGTCGCTTGTCGCTTGTCGCTTATCGCTTTGCCATTTATTCCGATGATAATCCTGTCCGGCATCAGTGTGTCTGTGACAGCCATGCCTTCGCGCAGGAATTCGGGATTGCTTACCACCGGTACATGGCAGGAAACGCCGCGCTTTTTGAGGAGAGCGGCGATTCGCTTCTCGCATTCGGCTCCGGTTCCGACCGGAACGGTGGATTTGTTGACGAAAATCAAATCGTGGTTGATGTATTTGCCGACCGTTTCGGCGACCGTAAAAACCGCTTTCAGATCGGCTTTATAGCCATCGTCGGGCGGGGTGGCGACGGCCGAAAAGAGGATTTTCACATGCGGAAGCACCGGGATCAGATCGGTGGTGAAAGACAGGCGTTTGGTCTTGAGCCCCGAGCGAATCAGCTCTTCGAGTCCCGGTTCATACATCGGGCTGATGCCCTGCTTCAGCTTGCGTACTTTTTCCGCGTCGATGTCCACGCCGATGACTTCATGCCCCAGTTCGGCGAAACAGGCCGCTGAAACGAGGCCGACGTAACCGGTACCGACGATGACGATCTTCATGGGACGGGAGGAGTGTATCAGGATGAGTGGTAAGCGATAAGCGATAAGCGGTAAGATACGTTTATGATGTCGGCTATTTGTCTGAGGAGCAACGTCGTATTTGTGTTGATCGTATTGAGGAAATAGATCGGATGCTTCGTTCTTTTCATTCAAAGCTTATCGCTTAACGCTTCCCGCTTTTCGCTTCTCTTTTATGCGTTTCCTCATTCACGGTTCCATCGCTTACGATCTCCTCCTTACCTACGACGGCTCGTTTATCGATGCACTGGATCCAAAAGCTCTGGACCGGCTTTCGGTGTCGTATTTCATTCCCCGGTTCAAGCGTCACCATGGTGGCACCGCGGCCAATATCGCCTGGAATCTCCGGCTTTTAAATCAGGATCTGGTTTTGGTCGGGACGGTGGGTTCGGATGGCGGCCCGTACTTAAGCTTGTTACAGGGCAAGGGTATTGATACCCGGTATGTTCAGGAATTGAAAAATCACAGCACCGCCACGGCCATTGTCGCGACGGATGACCAGGAGCACCAGATTACCTTCTTTCATCCCGGAGCCGATGCGTACGGGCAATTGCCGACACTCGACGATCAGCGGGATGATCTTGATCTCGCCATTGTCTCGCCCCGCGATCCGGTTCTGATGCTTCGGGCTGCGGCCCAGTGCCAGGAACTGAAAATTCCGTATGTATTCGATCCGGGACAACAGTCGCATATTTTTTCCAAAGATGAATTTCGCCGGGTGATAACCGGCAGCCGGGGACTGGTGGTCAATGCGTACGAATGGGAGCTGGCTTCGGCCAAGCTCGATTGGACGAAAAAGGATGTGCTGGAAGCATGCGGTCTTCTGGTGGTGACTCTGGGTGACAAGGGGATGGTGCTCACTACCACTTCGGAAAAAGTTGCTGTTCCGGCAGCCAAACCGGACAAAATGGTGAATCCGACCGGTGCGGGAGATGCCGCCCGTGCCGGGTTGCTCTATGGGTTGGCTTCGGGCTGGTCTCTCAAAGACACCGGTCGCCTCGCGGCGATTCTCGGCAGTTTCTTAGTCGAGCAGGAAGGAACGCTGCTCGATAACTTGGACCGGGAGATGATCCAGGAACGGGCGTTGGAGAGTTTCGGGGAGGAACTTCCGTTCCAAATGGATAATGAATAATGGACAATGGATAATGTGATCGGTAATTATCCATTATCAATTTTCCATTATCCATTACACTGTTTCCATGTCTTTCGTCAAAGATCCCGCTCTCGCCGAGCAAGGCAGGCTCAATATGGAGATCGCTGAACGCCACATGGGCGCGCTTATTACGGTGTGTGAGGAGTTCAAGAAGTCCAAACCGTTTGCCGGCTTGACCATTGGGATGGCACTGCATGTCACAAAGGAAACCGGCGTGCTGGTCCGGACGCTGGTTGCCGGCGGAGCGAAAGTCGCCATCACCGGATGTAATCCGCTCAGTACGCAAGACGATGTCGCGGCTGCGCTCAGCGAGGAAAAAGACGTGTTGGTTTGGGCTTACAAAGGCGAGAGTCACGAGGATTACTACAAGTTCCTCGCGGCGGTCGTGGAGACGGAGCCCGATATCACCATTGACGATGGCTGCGATCTCGTCACGGTCATCCACACGAAGCATCCGCATCTCCTCGGCAGGATGATCGGCGGCTGCGAGGAGACGACCACGGGCATCATCCGGCTCAAGGCGATGCAGCGCGAAGGCGTGCTGAAAACACCGATGATCGCGGTGAACGACAATCTGACCAAACACCTGATGGATAATTACTACGGAACGGGCCAGTCGACCTTCGACGGGATTCTCCGGTCAACCAATATGCTCATCGCCGGTTCGACCGTTGTGATTCTGGGGTATGGCAGTTGCGGCAAAGGAGTGGCGCTCAGGGCGAAAGGGCTCGGCGCCAAAGTGATCGTGACGGAAGTGGATGCCTTCCCGGCGCTCCAGGCGGCGATGGACGGCCACCGCGTGATGCCGATGGAGGAGGCTCAATCCCTCGGGGACCTCTTCATCACCGTCACGGGGAATCTGCACGTGATCCGGACGGAGCACATCGAGAGGATGAAGGACGGTGCGATCGTCGCGAACTCCGGCCACTTCAACCATGAGATTGACATTGATGCACTCGAGAAACAGGCCAAGCGCAAGCGGCGGGTCCGCCATTATCTGGATGAGTATCTGATGAAGTCCGGGAAGGTCGTGTACGTCGCCGGCGAAGGACGGCTGGTGAATCTGGCATCAGCCGAAGGCCACCCGAGCGAGGTGATGAGCCTGAGTTTCTGCGGGCAGGCATTTGCCTGCGAGTACCTGGTGAAGAACAAAGGCAAGCTGAAAAACGAGGTGATCACTTTACCGGCAGAGATAGATAATCGGATCGCCAGGTTGCAACTCAATGCGATGGGGATCGACATTGATGAACTGACGGAGGAGCAGGTGAAGTACCTCGCGAGCTGGCGCGAAGGCACCTGAGAAACAATTGCACTGCATCGTGCTCCGGGTACAATCTGTCGCTATTCTTGTACTCATCGAGCGGTACAATGCGGTCTTTCACATCATTTGGTACTCAGACTGCTCTGCGTTCTCCGATACGGATTCGGGGAGCTGCGCACTTGCGTACTGTTTTAGGCAGAGCGAAGTGGATATTCGTCTCCTTACGGAGGCGATTAGATTCTTGGAGGAATTAGGAATGTGCGTGATCAAATCTCGCTCCGGGCGTGTCGGCACCATGATCGAGTGGGCGGATGAGAAGAAGCGGAAGCTCCGCAATGCTCGTCGCCGAAGGAAAGCCCGGTCACAGCGCAGGCGCCGTCAGCCTTGACGGTTCGACCACATCCCTCCTCCTACCGCCCGGTCCTGTGCAGCTTGCTGCGCGGGACCGGGTCTTGTCTAAGCGGGCATGGCAGTGTGAGTACTTCGCAGGCAGTGTCTTCAACCCCTTTTTACCTGATGAATTGTCTCCCCCACCAGAAGGTTGTGATATACATGACTGGCAGGACAATCACACTTGCATACCATGCTACCCGTCCGAATTTCGGGCTCACGAATTCGGCGAAGCGCACGAGAACCACAAAAGTCATGAACCAGCCGACAAGAAGCCCTGCGCCGGGCCATTCCGGATGTAGAAGATCGCTGCTTCCGCCAACTTTGTACCATTTCACCCACCCACCCCACTTCATAATAAAAACATGGAGGAGAATGAGGATGAAGGCAAGGCGCACGCCCCAATATTGCAACTGCCACCACTTTTCTTTGCCGATGGCAGCCATCGCGCGATCATTGGATATAAAAAAAATTGCAACCAGAACAATGGTAGCCGTGAGGCCAAAGATAAACGGCCAATTCAGTGTTCCCAGAAATCCCGATAAAGGGAACTTCGACGACAGAAAAAAAAGAGAGACAATTCCATGGATAAGGGCAAGAAAAAAAGCGACGATGCCCAGCTCTTTTCGATACCGAACATAGCGGTCAGGGAAAGAAAAAAGGCGGCTTAATGGACCGAGGAGAAGAACAATGCCAAGAAGTATTGCGGCCACGCCGGCAAAAATTTTATTGGCAATATAAAGATCGTAATATCCGCGGCGGTAGAAAAGATATACCGATAAAACCATAAACAAGGGAATGGTCACTGCAAGTGCCGCGCCGTACTGCTGCAATTGATATTTCCAGTCTATTTTCGGCGCCGGTGGTTTCAAAGTTACATCTTCCATCGCGCTCCCAGCATATCTGCTTCTGGCCTTACCGGGCTACTCAATTCAACTCAGGGTTTGTGAACTATGCTTTGTCCCGCTCGCCCTCCGGGTTCCCGGGACACCCGCCTTCGCTGAAGCTACGGACGGGCAGGCAGTGTCTTCGGCTTCGCGCATCGCACTGCGTGCTCGCGCTCAGCTCGAATTCAACTGTGGCGGAGAGGGAGGGATTCGAACCCTCGAGGCCCTTTTGGGGCCTACGCGATTTCGAGTCGCGCGCCTTCGACCACTCGGCCACCTCTCCTTGCTCCCAGAGTATCATAGCTTTTATTTAGGGAACCTCTGAAAAACTCTTCAGCATACAGAAACCTGAGGATGCTGCATGGTTGCATGGCTGCATGGTTGGCCAGCAAAAGCCAACGTGTGTTGCAGGATCAACACCAAAATGCGTGGAGAAAGTTTTTCTGTTGCGAACAGGTCAGGTCGAGTTCCCTCTCCTTCATGCGTCGCGCATGAGGGAGAGGAATTCCTCGAACAAACAATGCGGTAAACATCTATTCTCTCCGTTTCTCGTCGCCAATTCCCCGCCACACTTTTGCTTGATTCTATTTTCTCCACACATTTTGGCGTTGATCCGTGTTGCATACAAACCATGCAACCATGCAGCCATGCAACATTCTGACGTTCTACGAGTTATTTTTCAGAGGTTCCTTAGTGCGGGTCGGTCGACCGAAGGTGTTTTTCTACTCCTCCCTCGCCTCCCGCTTCAACTCAGCTTCGATCAGCAGATCCAAGTCGCCGTCGAGAACTCCCGCAGTGTCGCTGGTTTCGTAGTTGGTCCTGATGTCCTTGACCATCTGGTACGGGTGTAGGACGTAACTCCGGATCTGGCTGCCGAAATCCGCGCTCGTGTGGGAGCCCTTGAGCCGTTTCTTTTCGGCCTCCTCCCCGGCGCGCTTTTTTTCGAGGAGCTTTGCTCTGAGCATGTTCATGGCGCGCTCGCGGTTCTGGAGCTGGCTTCTTTCGTTCTGGCAGGCGACGACGATGCCCGTCGGGAGATGAGTGAGGCGCACGGCGCTGTCCGTCTTGTTCACATGCTGGCCGCCCGCGCCGCCGGAGCGATAGGTATCGATCCTGAGTTCCTCTGGCTTCACGACGATGTCGTCGGTATCACTCATATCCGGCAGAACCTCGACTAAGGCAAACGAGGTCTGCCGCAGGTTCTTTGCGTTGAACGGGGAGAGCCGGACGAGACGGTGCGTGCCACGCTCGCACTTGAGATGTCCGTACGCCGCGTCACCCGCGATGTGAATCGTCATGGACTTGATGCCGGCTTCCTGTCCGTCCGTCCGCTCGACCACTTCCGTCTTCCAGCCCTTGCGTTCGGCGTACCGGAGGTACATTCGTGCGAGCGTCCCCGCCCAATCCTGGGCTTCGGTGCCGCCCGCGCCGCCGGAGATGCTGAGGTAGGCATTGCCCAGGTCGTACTTGCTACCGAGGTACAGTGCACGCTCGGCAAGGCGCCACTCCTCGGCGAGCGCGGAAAATTCCTTCTCCAGTTCGGGCAGATCTTCCGATTTCCCCGCTTCGGTCAATTCGCAGAGGTCCTTGATCCTGGCCAGGAGATCGAGGATCGGCTGCCATTGCTTCTTCAGGGCTTTCAGCCGGTTGAAGAGCTCCCCGGCGCGACGCCGATCCTTCCAGATGTCCGGGGAGGAGGTTTCTGTTTCGAGCGCGGCGATTTCGTCGGGGATCCTGCGCCGCTCAAAGAGAGTCCTTTCCCATGTTCACGGCGCTCAGGAGCTCCTTGAGTGACGAGAGCAGCTCATCCATGGGAGAGGGGGAAGGGGACTAAGGAAGGCAGAAAGGGCAGAAAAGGCAGAAAGGTTTGTGCGCTTCGCGAGCAGGATACCAAGATCACTCTAGCAGAAAAACCCCGGTTCTGCTATGATAGAGAGATTCTATGCTTGGCTTTCATGAGCCAAAACAGGCAGCCGTTCCTCCGGCGGACACGGGAGCAACCCCTCCTCGTCCGCCACGGGTGCTCCTCCCGGCGCTCGGGAGGCTGGGAGTCCCTCTCTGCGTCTTCGGCGCCGTGTTCCTCCTGGCGACGGTGCTCCTGACTGTCCTCCTCACGCCCGATCGTTTCCCCGTGCGCCTCGGTGACCGTATCGTCCGTATCCGGGATCTCGAGAGTGAGGAGAAGGCTCTCGTTTCCAGGCAGGCGGAACTCCTGTCAGCGCGGGAGAAGCTCGGCTCCGAGTCACGCTCTCCCGTGCTCCATGAGGTGATGAAGCTCAAGAAGGACATTCTCCCCGTTGGTCCAGCACTCCTCTCCATCGATGATGTGCGTCGAAGCTTCGCGTCCAGGGACGCGGATCCCATTTCCCTCCCACAGGTGGAAGTCCGGGGAGAGGAGGGCAAGATCCTCCTCAGCGGCGAGGCGCGAAGTGACAGCGGCCGTTCCATCCAGCTCCTTGCGAGATTCGTGGACAGCCTGCGCGCTTCGCCGCTATTCCAGTCCGTCTCCGAGCCGGAGTACAAACAGGTGAACGCCCCCGATGGCACGACGGTCTCTCCATTCTCTCTCACGATCACTCTCAAGCGTGCGTAGCATTCCCGCCATGCTCCGGCGCTATAGCGGTCTCTGCCTCTTCGGTCTGGGAGTCCTCCTGATTGTTCTGGCGACTTGGCTCTTGGTCTCTCACATGCGTATCTTCTCGCTGAAGCGCGACACGGCGGTCATGATCGGTACCGGGCTCCCCGAGCGGCGGTCCGGGGTGGCTCTCCTCGCCGCCAACGTGGAAGCCGAGAGAATGTTCCAGCAGGAAGCGCTTGCCGCATGGGAGGAGCAGGCGTCGGTCTACGTCCTTCCGGATCGTTCACCCGTTCCGCGCGCTCTCCGCGCGATGCAGGAGACCGTGCTTGCACTCTCACGCGAGGCCGGCCTTTCTCTCTCTGCCCTGAGCATCACTTTCGATACGAAGACCGTCGATCATGGCAGCGTCAAGACGCTCCGCGGGAAATCTACGCTGCGCGGGAACTATCAGGCGGTCGCCCGGTTCCTCGGGGTTCTCTCCTTTAGCGGCGACATGATGATCAAGGATGCCTTCACTCCCGAGGCGCAGGAGGCGTTCCTCCGGCAGGTGGAATCTTCTGCGCCGCTCTCCCTCGGCGCCGCCGAGTCCTTCCTGTACTTAGATCTCCTCCAGTACGCCGCGAATCCGGATCAGGCAGAGCAACGCATGCTGCAGGACATGCCGACGGGCGTGCTCGCCGACACGCGGGCGTTCGTTCTCGAGAACGGTGCTGCCGACATCCGTCGTGTGTTCGAGGGTATAGCCTCCCGCCTCCGTGACAAAGAGGTATGGCCTTTCCCGCTCATGAGGATTGACCATGTTGTTCGCAGTGGCGACCAGTGGACGGTGGAATTCACTCTATTCAGCAGGTAGCTCCATTGTTCCGCGTTACTCGTTACTCGTTCCGCGTTGGTTTGGCGAACGAGCAACGCGCAACCCCCCTTCGCCATAAGGCTACGGAGGGGCAAGCCCGCAACGCGTAACGATGTGTGCTGATCTCCGCGACGTTTTAACGTTGAACCCATGTGGGGTACGCTTCTTCCGATGCGTCTTACGGTCATCATTCCTGCTTTCAACGAGCGCGAGAGCATTGGCGAGGTTCTGGCCCGCCTGCCAAAGAATCTGCCGGGCGGGATCGGCGTTGAGCCGCTTGTCATCGACGACGGCAGTACGGACGGGACCGGAGCCAGGGCATCTTTGGCCGGGGCACAAGTTATGAGGCATTCTAAGCGCCGGGGTCTGGCGGCGGCTTTTCGCACGGGACTTGGTGCGGCGATTGTCAATCGGGCCGATCTGATCGCGACGCTGGATGCGGACGGTCAGTACCGACCGGAAGAATTGCCGCTTTTGTATGCGGCGCTTCGGGAAGCGGGCGCCGATCTTGTGGTCGGTGATCGGCAGGTGTCGAAATGTAATCACATGCCGGCGGGAAACCGGCTCGGGAACATCGTCGGGAGCGCGATGCTCCGCCTCCTCGCCGCCGTGCCGGTGCGCGATGCGTCCTCAGGGTTCCGCATGTTCACAGCGCGGTGTGCCCGTGCTCTGCGCATCACGAGCCGGCACACGTACACCCACGAGATGCTGATCCAGGCGAAGGCATACGGTTTCAGGATTGTCGATGTCCCCGTCACGTTCCTCCCCCGTCTCCATGGGAAGAGCAAGCTCGTGCGGACGCTCCGGCATCACATCCTCCGGTCCTGTGGCACCATTCTCCGGTCACTCTTCCTCCTCCGTCCTCTCCGGAAGTTCCTGCTCCTGGCACTCGGTTCATCCTTCCTCGCGTGCGGCGCTTTCGTCTGGATGCTCTTCTCTTCTCCGGCTGCCAGTCCAGAGCTCCTGCTTCTCGCTCTCGCCCTCCTGCTCGTCGCTCTCCAGTTCGTCGTGCTGGGTGTCGTCACGGATTCCTTCGCCGCCCAGCGCCGTCTTTCGCTCGAAGAGGGCGATTCGCCCCGCACGTGACCCATGCGTCCGCCATCCGTCCTCTTCGTCACCCGCAGCCTCCAGTCCTCCGGAGGAGGGATGCAGGAATACACGCGGCTCCTCATTGAAAGTCTTCGTGCCTGCGGCGACTGTTCCCTCACCGTTGTGGGATATGGCGGAGGGAGAGGCGGTCTTCCGTTCTTCTTCCTCTGGGCTGCAGTGCGCTCCCTCGTATTTCGCGGAGATCAGGTGCATCTTTCTGATGCGGCGCTGTCACCGTTGCTCCCGCTCCTCAGGGTTCTTCGGCCCCGGCTCAGGCGGAGTGTCACAGTGTACGGCCTCGATCTCACGTATCGGTCGCGGTTCTACCAGCGGCTCCTGCACTCTACACTTCCTTACGCGCAGCGCGTCGTCGCCATCAGCCGCGCGACGGCGAAGGAGGCGGAGAGGAGGGGGGTAGATGCTTCCTCCATCGTCGTCATCCCGTGCGGGGTACGCTGCAGCGCGCCCCCGGTTCGATACACGCTTTCCCCGGGAATCCGGCTCCTCATCCTCGGCCGGCAGATTCGGCGCAAGGGGACGGTGTGGTTTCTCCGCGACGTCTTCCCCCGGCTCCTCAGGAACTTTCCGTCTCTCTGTCTCACCATTGCGGGGGAGGGACCGGAGCTCCCGGCGATTCGCAAGCAGATTTCGCGCATTACGCCGGCTTCCGCCGTTACGGTTCCCGGCAGAGTGAGCGAGGAGGAGAAACGCCGTCTCTTTCTCTCGAGCACGATCTTCCTCATGCCCAATATTCCGGTGCCGGGCGACATGGAGGGTTTCGGTCTCGTGTGCATCGAAGCAGGGAATCACGGATTACCGGTCGTCGCAGCGGAGATCGAGGGTGTAGCCGATGCCGTCCTGAACGGCGAAACAGGGCTCTTCTTCCGCGCCGGCGATCCGGAGAGTGCCGTGGACGTGATCTCGCAGGCACTCCGGCGTCCGTGGGATTCCCGTGCGGTGCAACAGGCATGTGTACAGCGTTTCAGTATCAGGCAGGTGGCTTCCCGCTATGTCTATGATGTCTTCCGCTGATCTCCACCCCGCTTCGCAAAAAGTTCTGACTGTAACGTTGGAAAGAAATGTTGGGGGGCTCCACATCGGCATGGTGTCCTGGGACTTCGATCCTCCGATTGGCGGGATGGGTCGGCATGTAGGGACACTCACCGAAGGACTGAGACAAGCGGGCCTCACGGTTTCCGTGTTCTCGGGCTCCGATGTTCGAAGCGGCGGGCTCGGCCGCTCTGTCGCATTTTCGTTCGTGCTCCCTTTTCGCCTCGGGCGATGGATCGCCGCGCGGGGGGTGCATCTCCTCCACGTCCACGCCGGACCGGGCGGCGTGATGCTTCTCCGTCGTGCCGGTGTTCCGCTCGTCGTGACCGCGAACCACACGTACTGGCAGCAGCAGCATCTCCCCGGCGAGGGTTGGAAGCGGCTCCTCCTCCCTCTCGAACGGCGCACGTACGCGCTCGCGGACCGCGTGGTTTCCATCTCGGCGGACACCGCACGCATCGTCGAGCGCGTCTACGGGGTTCCCTCTTCGCGTCTCTCCGTCATACCCTGCGGCTTTCCCCTCGCCCCGTTTGAGGCTGAGGATCGGGAAATGCCGGAGCGTTCGCTCCATGTGGTGTTCGTCGGTCGTCCGGATACCCGCAAAGGTTGGGATCTCCTGCGGGCTGCCTGGAAAGACGTGCATGCGCGCCTTCCCTCTGCCATTCTCGATGTCGTCGGGTTTACCGGTCCCAAGCAGCCCGGCATCCGATTCCATGGACGTCTTCCTGACGCCGGGCGTCGCTCGCTCGTCGGCAGGAGCCGTCTCGCGGTGTGTCCGTCGCGGTTCGAAGGGTTCGGCCTGAGCGCGGCGGAGGCGATTGCCTCCGGCACTCCGGTCGTGGCGACGGACAGCGACGGCCTCCGTACCGTGGTGGAAGATCGGAAGACCGGTCTCCTCATTCCCCCCGTTCCTTCGCAGATCGCTTCGGGGATTCTCGCGGTTCTTACCGACGATGCGCTTTTCGAGCGCTTGCATAATGGTTGCAGGAGCGCGCGATACCGGTTTACAGACAGCTCTGAGATTGCTGCGCACGTAGCGCTCTATCATCGTTTGGTTCAGTGAATAGGGGGACTGGTTCTTCTGCCCTTTCCTTTCTTATAAGCATCATTTGCTGGTTTTGCTTCGGATGTCTCTGAAACATACTGCGATTCTATAACAATAAGTGCAGGTAGCATCAATCGCCAACGAATGAACTCACGAATTGGCGGATCAACGCAAAAATGTGTGGAGTTTTTTGGAAGAAAGAAAAAGTCTGGGCGAGTACTTCCTCTCCCTCCCCTCAGGGAGGGAGAGGGCAGGGTGAGGGTGGGCCGGGCGATCACGAAATGATCTCGCGCTCAAGTCCCATCAGAATTTGGGAGAAGCACCAATCGGGAGCATCCTTGATCTGATGATTTCG
>Ga0265296_1002869_pt1 | contig 16713 bp, 11 predicted proteins | sample MunlanPumphouse1_FD_189073 | JGI IMG/M metagenome (GOLD analysis project Ga0265296, IMG submission 189073) | Groundwater microbial communities from a municipal landfill in Southern Ontario, Canada - Pumphouse #1 | ecosystem: Environmental > Aquatic > Deep subsurface > Groundwater | place... | reverse complement strand
TAATTACCGGACTTTTATTTAGTGTTGCAGGATGGGTAAGGCGCAGTACAGGCTTTAATATGGGAAAGTATATATTTAAAAGGATCCAACGTGAGTTTGGACCAGGGCTAAGATTCTTCACCAGTGGTGGGGCAAGGCTTGACCCCTGCATCTTATCTGATATGGAAGCGCTTGGGTTTACAATCTTTGAAGGTTACGGTCTTACGGAGACATCTCCGGTAGTGACCTTCAATTTACCGGGGAAAAAGAGGATAGGTTCGGTTGGTAAAGCTGTAGAGGGAGTTGAGATAAGGATAGACAACCCTGATACGGAAGGTGTGGGAGACATTGTCATCAAAGGCCCCAATCTTATGAAGGGCTACTATAGGAATCATGAGGCTACGTCCGAGGTTATAAGAAGGGGGTGGTTCCATTCAGGCGATCTTGGCTGTCTTGACTCCGATGGTTTTCTCTTTATTACGGGGAGAACTAAAGAAGTCATTGTCTTGAACTCCGGAAAGAACATCTACCCGGAGGACGTGGAAAATCATTATCTCCAAAGCCCGTATATAAAAGAGGTCTGTATTACCGGCATTCCCGATCCCTCGCATCCGGAAAGCTTTGTGGGTATCAAGGCCCTCGTATTTCCAAACATGGAGAAGATTTCTGCCGATGGTATCGGCAATATAAATGAGGCAATAAGATGGCAGATGGAAAAGCTCTCGGCCACACTGCCTCCCTATAGCCGTGCTACCGATTTTGGTATCTTAAAGGAACCGTTTCCCAGAACCCATCTCGGCAAGATAAAAAGGTTCATGGTAGTTGAAGCGGAATCGACTGCGATAACAGAGGAACTACCCATATCCGATGAAGAACAGATGCTTATGGAATCAGATGCCGGCAAGGTGGTCTTTCGGGTACTGTCGGTGATAACCAAGCGGAAGATTTTGGGTGGTTCCCATCTGGAGATGGACCTGGGGATAGACTCCCTCGGAATGGTAGAGCTTATGGTAGCTCTGGAAAGCAGTCTTGGCATAGCATTACCCGCATCCTTTCCATCAGAGGTTGCTACTGTAAGGGATGTTATTCTAAGGATGATAGAATATACAGATGGTGTCTCGGGCGTAGAGACTTTCAGGAAATCATTGTCCTGGGCTGAAATACTTAGTCAATCCCCCGAGGAAATGGTAGAGAGGTTAGGCCTGAAGAAGGGGATAGTAAGTGATACTGCTCTTCGCTTTGTTTTATGGGTTATTCACCTTTTCGCCCGCCTTTTCCTGAGACTTGAGGTGGAGGGGATAGAAAACATTCCGGCTGAAGGAGCCTGTATTATTGCTCCAAATCATGCAAGTTATATAGATGGATTTATAATTAGCGCTGTGCTCAGGAAGATGTTTTCAAAGTTGCACATCGTCGGTTTCCGTGGTTTTTACCGTGGGGTGGTGACCTCGAGACTTGCCAGGTGGGGACACATTATTACCATAGATGCAAATTCAGGTCTTTCTGAATCACTTCAGGCATCTGCCTATGTTTTGAAAGAAGGCAGGGCGCTTGTCGTATTTCCCGAAGGGGGCAGATCCGTAGATGGCAGAATAATGCCTTTCAAGAAAGGGGTTGGCATCCTGGCCGGGGAGCTGAAAATACCTTTAATTCCCACTTACATAGAAGGCTCTGTTGATGTATTACCCAGAGGAACATGGGTGATGAGGTTTAAGAAGGTCAGTGTTATATTCGGAGAGCCATTAACTCCGGATGATAACAAGGGATTGGATTATCAGGCGATAGCAGACAAGCTCAGGGAGAGGGTGACCCTGCTCCAGAGAGCTTCTCTGCCGGCTCCACTCCCTAAATAGGAGACTGAGGAAGGGGATTTGATAAGAAAATTGCCTTGACAGACAAGAATGCCTTTCCCTATACTTTCCACACAAAAAAGTAATTTCTCATCAAACAGAAAAGTTCACTACACCCGTATGCAGATTAGATGCAATCTGCATACGGGTGTAGTGTAACTCGTATATGATTTAAGTCCAATACTTCCGGTAGTAATCCATACTTCGAAATGTTACTTCGGACCTTACGGAAAAAGAGAGAGGTTTTTTGATGAGATCATCCTGCCTGATTTTTGGGAATAAAAGTTGAGCGGCGAATAAAGATAATTGCATGAGAAACTGAAAAAGCTTAGATGTTAATTTTTCTTGGCAAGGAGCGATACGATGAATTTGGACAGAGTTACGAATAAAACAAAAGAAGCTGTACACAGTGCACTAAGGATTTCAAGGGAATACAAACATCAGAGGGTTGATGGAGAGCATCTGCATCTGGCTCTATTAAGCCAGGAGGATGGCATGATACCCAGACTTTTGGGAATGATGGGGAAAAATGTGCAGCTTATGTATAAGGATATCCAGAAAGGATTTAAGAAGCTTCCCAAGGGACGCTTAGTAGGAGGTGACTTATTCCTGAATCCAACTAAGAGGTTTGAAGAAATTTTTCTCCTTGCAGAGGATGAAGTAAAGAATTTTATGGATAAATACATAGGGCTTGAACATATATATATAGTATTACTAAAGGAGCGGAACACTCCCACCAGAGAGATTTTCAAGCGTTATGAGATCAGCCTGGAGAACTTTATGACTGTTCTCCGGGATCTCAGAAAAAACCAGAGGATAACCTCAAAAGATCCTGATGAAGCGACATTTGAAGCATTGAACAGATTCGGAAGGGATCTTGTGGATCTGGCATGGAAAGGAAAGCTGGATCCAGTAATAGGCAGAGACGCGGAAATACGGAGGGTAATCAGGATACTTTCAAGGAAAATCAAAAATAATCCAGTTCTCATAGGTGAGGCCGGAGTGGGAAAAACTGCAATTGTTGAAGGGCTTGCACAGAGAATCTTAAGGGGGGATGTCCCCGAGGGGCTTAAGGAAAAAACAATATATGCGCTGGATATTGGTTCGCTTGTGGCAGGCACAAAATACAGGGGAGATTTTGAGGAAAGGCTTAAGGATGTTCTTAATGAGGTAGAAAAAGCCCAGGATAGTATTATCCTTTTTATCGACGAGATTCACAATATCGTGGGAGCCGGAAAGGCTGAAGGTGCTCTGGATGCCGGGAGCATACTGAAGCCGATGCTGGCACGAGGTGAGCTACACTGTATAGGAGCCACAACGACAGAGGAATACAAGCACATTGAAAAGGATGCTGCGCTTGAAAGGAGATTCCAGCCTATAATGGTAGAGGAGCCCACCGTTGATGATACAATTTCCATCCTGAGGGGGTTAAAAGAGAGGTTTGAGATTCATCACGCAGTCAGAATTACTGATAACGCAATTATAGCAGCTGCCATGCTTTCAAACAGGTATATAACCGACAGATTTCTTCCCGATAAAGCTATCGACTTGATGGATGAAGCAGCAGCTATGATAAGGACAGAAATAGACAGCATGCCTGCCGAGCTTGACGAGATAAGCAGAAAGATAATGCAGCTCGAGATTGAGAGAGCAGTTCTGAAGAAGGAAACCGACAGCTCTGCAGAGCAGAAAATTAAACCGTTGGAAAAGGATCTGGGCGTTCTTAGAGAAAAAGCTGATGCCATGAAAAAACAGTTGGACTATGAGAAGGCCAACATTAAAAAGGTAAAAGAGCTTAAACAGCAGATAGAAGATGTCAGGAGATATATTGAAGAAGCTGAAAGGAAGTACGATTTGAACGAGCTTGCGGAGCTTCAGCGTGTAAAACTTCCGGAGCTTGAGAGAAAGCTGGAGGAAGAGCAAAAAAGGCAGTCTTCCGAAGACAGGAGCATGCTTCTTCTGAAGGAAGAGGTCAGGGAGGAAGAGATTGCTGAGGTAGCTTCAAAATGGACCGGGATCTCTATCAGCAGGATTATGGAAAAAGATAAGGAAAAGATTCTTAAAATTGAAGATGTCCTGAATAAAAGGGTTATCGGACAGAGTGAAGCGGTTGCCACGGTAGCAGACGCCATAATCAGGGCAAGGTCCGGCCTGAAGGATGTGAATAAACCAATAGGGTCTTTTATATTCCTGGGGCCTACAGGTGTTGGGAAGACCGAGCTTGCAAAAGCCATTTCTGAAGCCCTGTTCAGCACCGATGAAAATATTGTTAACCTGGATATGAGTGAGTACACGGACGCAAAAAGCGTGTCAAGGCTTATAGGAGCACCTCCGGGATTTGTGGGATACGCTGAAGGGGGGCAGCTTACCGAGGCGGTGAAAAGAAAACCCTACTGCGTGATACTTTTAGAGAATATTGAAAAGGCTCACAGTGATGTATTCACTTTGCTTATGCGGATACTTGACGACGGCAGGATTATCGACAATAAGAGCAAGACAGTTAACTTCAAGAATACAGTCATAATAATGACCTCAAATGTCGGATGCGATACCTTTCATGGCAGTATCAGTAATAATTGCGCGGGAATAAACGAAGAAGTCAGGGATGAAGTGATGAAAGAGGTGAAAATGCATTTTAAACCTGATTTTTTAAACCTGATCGATGATATAGTCATGTTCAAACCGCTTGTCTTAGATGAGGTAATTGGGATTATAGACATTGCATTGAATGACATAAGAAAAAGACTTGCCGGAAGGCGTATTGGGATCGAACTGACCGATGCGGCAAAGGTATTCATTTTCGATTCGGCATATATGCCCGAATATGGAGTAAAACCCGTAAAAAGATTCCTGCAGAAACATATTGAAACGGAAGTGGGGAGGATGATTATGAAAGACGGGCTGCCTGAGATGTCAACGGTGGAAGTGCATTCTAACGGGAAGTGTCTTACTTTCCAGGCAAGATGATACTACTGTGGTTTATAATTTTAAAAATTCAAAGTGACTATTCAGTAAATTTTTTCTTTATTTAAATGTGAAAAGTGGATGAAAGTGAATTAAAGAACTAACCTTACTGTAAATTTTGGAAGAAAATTGTCTTGACATCCAAGAAAACTTTCTTCTATACTACGTACACAAAGAAACAATTTCTCACCAAATAAACATTTCAACCAAACAGTATCAGTGTCCATGTCGATCACATCAATGTCGTATCGTTTTCTTATAGGAGGGTTAAGGACACCTCAGGGAACGTGAAGACGAGGGCGACGGCGAAGAAAGAGGGACTTTGAAGTTTGGTAATGTGGTCTACCCGGCAGGGTGTGAAGTATAAACCAAATTGCAGGTATAGCATCAAGCGTTTGGTTCAGCAGCTGCAATTCGGCACCCAATCGTCATTCTCGTTCCTTTCATCGTCCTCGAGTGTGTTTACTGTTACGATGGCGACACGGACTCGAAGCCCCCCCATGGGTTCTACACCCGGAATGAGCTTTCATAGACTCGGGCGAGGCCCCCCAATCTTTTTGGTAATCACGAAACGCGTCGTTCCTATGTCGCAGGCAACACCTATTATCCTGGAACATGTTGCGAAAGACGTTTTAGCCGCGCGTAATTCATTTTGTTTTCAAGTTGCTAACCGGGAAAACTTTAAACAAATCGAGAGGAGGAATTGTTATGACGCAAAGAGCCCAGTGGTTAATCTCAAAGATAGCTATATGGTGCGGTATTTTTTATGGAATATTTTTCATTGTCTTCTGGTACGGCTTTGGGCACTTCTGGTATCCTATACAGCCGTGGTTTTCTCTTGAGCAGATCACAGAATGGATGGATGCGAACCGCTCATTTTATATTTTCGGCGTCGCTATAACGATGATAGGTGCCTCTTTTCATATACCATGGACGGCATACGTGGGACTGAAAATGGCTGAAGTTGAAGGCAAATTTCCACTGTTGGCGGTTATTCAGATTATAGGCGGCACCTTGACTGTCGCTGTACTTTCATTTCCTCTGGGGATGTGGCTTGCAGTAAGTTATTTTCCTGATACAAGTCCGGAAATCATGCGGACAATTAACGGCATGTCATGGTTGTGTTTCGATATGACCTATGCCCTGACGACAGTTCAAAATTATGCATTTGGTATTTGCTTCCTGATGGATAAGAGACCCCAGCCACTATTTCCTAGATGGATTGCCTGGTGGTCGATTCTAGCAGGGACCCTCTATCTTTTAATCACCGGTATGGCATTCACCCATTCAGGTCTTTTCTGTTGGTACGGCGCACTGGCATACTGGATACCTTATTCTCCTTGGATTGTCTGGTTCATGGTAGCCAGCGGTTACATGATAAAAGACGTTAACCGCCAGATGCGTTCTGAGCACGCCGGAGTAAAGGAAACAGAGATGGCATACGCAGCTCAAAAAGAATAGTAAAAGCGCTTTTCTTCAGGTTAACTTGGAGCATGATTGAGTGATGCACACTGCTCAAACTGTCAGGTAACCATTAGGAAGCATTACTTCAAGAAGCAAATTTTTCAAAAGAGCCGTTCTACTGTCTATTTATCAGAGAACGGCTCTTTTGGTTTTTCTGTACTGCTAACGATAAATTAAACGAAAACTCTACCAGGTAAAGAGCTTTAAAAATTGTATTCATCGGCGCTCAAAAATCTTTTTCGACCATGCACGCCTCGCTTCGCTGCAAAGTCACAACTCGCGCTTACGCTCTCAGACATTGCCTTTACCAGCGCTGCACTGCGACGGCATGGTGACGGTGACACCGAAAATTCTTTAATTCGTGCCTTCTGAATCCAATTTCCTCTGTTTTGCGAAGGCCTAAGCTAGATAGAATGAAGTGGCCTAGAAAAAATGTGCTACGTTTCCACTATGCTATTAATAAATCGTCAAGAGTGCAGTAAAATTTCGGAGCGAAATTTCCGGGAAATTCTTCGTTATTTTGTTCAAGATTTTACTGCCCATGATAATGCCTCATTGACCTTATTACATTCCGGACTCCGTCAAGCAGTTTCCTGTTCTTAGGGATTGACATATGGCATTCTCAAATGTTACGAATAATAACAAAATCGAAGATACTAAGGTAAGGCAAATTCAGTTGTCAATCAATGATTCTGCTTCAGTTAATCTCAGGGAGGAAAACATATGAGAGGAAAGCGTATTACCGTTAACGAAGATCATTCAATAACACTATCCCCTCTAATATTTGCTGCAATGATCTTTGTATTATTTTTATGGTTGGGTTCGTTGATCGGCCTTATGTCTGCTATTTATGAGAACGATGACATAAAAACTGAATTGCAGAAGGTTAGAATGAAGATTGAACAAAAAAATCAAGAACTCGCAACTTTCCGCCAAGACTATCAAACAAAGGAATCTGAAGCACTGGAAGACAAAAACAGTTCAGAGGTAAACCTTGCGATACTTCAAAATGTAATTTCAAAATTTCATAATACCACACTTGTTAACCGGTATAACTCTACAGAAGGTTGGAGTGGGTTTGAATCTCTTCCGTGCAGGGGAGAGCAATCTTTGCAATGTGCAGTCGACCGCTTTTTTATGGAGTGGAACGATAACATTGATCTGATGAAAAGTGCCGGATGCAAAAATATAGAAAAAAAATTAACAGGTATTCATCATAACAAATGCTGCGATTGACAAAATATGAAAGATAAAACACCGCTGCTGTGCGACGCGCAAGAAGCCGCGCCCCACAGCAGCGGTGTTTATCCTGCAGAAAAAGGGTAATACAGAGGTAAAATAATTGTAACCACGCAATTTATATCGTAATGTTAAGGCGACATTCACGTTGCTAACCGCATAATCATTTACCGAGGTGTTGCATGGCACGTTAAAGCCCTATTCATAGGGATAAGGTAAATTTATTCCCGTCCATTTCGAGAAACAAATCCTCCCCGGCACATTTGAGTATTCCCTGAACCGTCTTATTGATTATGTATCACCAGAACTTTTGAGAGATGATTCTGAAGTAATGGAACTACTGAAGTCGGGAGAGTCATGACCCGATCTTTTCCGCTCTTGCCTGAGCGAACAGTGATTTTTTTGAAATTATAATCTATGTCTTGTACATAGCCTCCCTGATTCGCAGGCCGCTTCCATAAAATAATAATTTAACAACCAACTGCGGAATTCCTTCCATGGGGGCAATGATCTTTGCCACCTCTTCCCCTGTTCATAACCACGGGGATATTAATCTTTCTGGATGCCCGATCTGCGCCCGATCTGCATTAATTCCCTGGTCAAGGGGTTGTTTCAACACACACATGGTTATATAAATAAGAAAACCAGCGCGTTCATGGCCTGGTTCTGCGTGGATGGAGCTACATTTTTATCAATTAACGGATGTGTCATGAAAGCCTTGATTTTAGCCTCACCATTTATTAAATCTTGCCTGAAGATGTTAACTTTTACAAATAAATGCAGGATATATGCACTGAAAAAGAAATGAAAAAATAATTATTCGGCTATTCTAAAATATAAAGTTTGGGTGGGCATTTTTTTAGATTAAATGTATACTAAGCTAATTACCTTAATTAATATTCTGAGAGAATTAGGAAAGAGGAGTTAGGGCATTTAGAATGGTTTTACCATCCGGTAAGGGGATAGAGTGCTTTAACAGAGTGGTAGGGTAGCCTTATATGATGCACGCGTCCCGTTTTGTGATGGAACGAATCTTTCTATATAAATAAGGAGATTTAGGTTTAAATGCGACTTTCTTGTAGAGGAAGATATGCTACGCGGGCGATGATTGAATTGGCACTTCATCATGGAAGAAAGCCTTTTTCTTTAAGAGATATCGAGAAAAATCAGGGCATTTCTAAAAAATACCTGACTCAATTAATGAGCGGTCTGAAAATTGCCGGATTGGTAGTGGTTACTAGGGGGAAAAATGGTGGATATAAACTTGCTCGTCATCCCTCGGAAATTACTATGGCTGATATACTATACTCTGTTGAAGGAGATATGTCCCTTGTTGATTGTGTTAAGGATGTAAGATTATGCTATCGATCTGACGAATGTCTGGCAATTCCAACTTGGACCAAGCTTAGTAAGGTTATAAAGAACTACTTGGAATCCACTACATTAGCAGATGTTGTTAAGAAAGGTATTTTATCGCAGATGTCAAATGAGGACGATAGTTCTCAATAATGCGGGATTATATTCGTACTGTAAAACTTGATCATTAGGTTATTAATTGATGACCAGATTCTGAAGCATAAACCTTTGTCCTCTTTAGATTCTCGTTTAGTTTATCCGTGTCCCAAAGCTGTTTCCTTCACGAAGAATAGTCCAAGGCCCATATCTGTTGGTTCCTTTGTACCAGACATTGCCTGAAAAATCTTATTATGAGTTTCTTCGTTTATCATTAAAGAATCTTAGCCCTTTGTTCATAATGGTTTGCGCATTGTATGAGCCGATAATGACGGTGGTTTTCATGGTGTATATATTCTTAGGGTTAAGCGAAAAAAGGTAATCCAGCAATACGGCAAGCACCTCGACGATATCCTTCAGGAAACAACTCGTGTAGTTCATCGAGACTCATATTGTTTGCGCTGCATGTCTTGAATATGGTCGGGATGTTTTTCGTTTTTTTATAATATTCACGTAGAAAAATAATTACATGCCGGTGCCTGTCTGTTAGGCCATTCGGCAGATTCCATTCATTAACGATATGCAGTGTAAAATCTTCGTCCCACTCTTCAAAGTTCTCAAGAAAACCTGTAGGGTCCAATTTATATTTATCTTTTAAAGCCGTGTAACTTTCGTATGTTAGCCAGATGTTGATTTTGTACATAAAAGCATAGCTGATTCCTGCAATCTTGCATGCACCACGATGATAGCCTGTTGGGAAAAGCGCTCGAAGCTTGCTTAGCTTGAGACCATTTTCAGCACAGGCGAGAACCACAACTGGCACGGTTCCCTCTTCGATAAACTTTTCCCGCAAGTATCGAATGAACTTCCAATGTTCCTCTGTCAGGCCTCTAGGAATGCCTAGCTTCTTTGCCATGCAATTGGCAAAGTTCTCATCCCACTGGTGAGGAGGGTCCAGAAAACCGTGTCGATCCAGCTTATACTCTTTTCCTCTGCCACATCGCATAATGTGTCTTTCCATTTTAACCTTTCTATCCTAAAGACCTCTTTAAGATCAAACCAACGTTTAGTTGCTTTGTAAGTTACAATAAATACTTAGATATCTTATAAAGGCAGAGGCGTCTAGTCTGAACTGTTGACATAATAAATTTGATTAGGAATATAGCAGTCCCATTTGTTATTTGAGATGTCTCTGAGGATGCACTTATCAAGTGCTTCATGATACCTTGCCTAAGCAGTTGCTGGACTGGCGAAACTCATAAGATTCGCCGCTCAAGCAAAAGGAGTTTTCTTCTGTGTAAAGAATAACGTTGGCCGGTCTAATGACTATGTTGAGCGCTTGTCCAAAGCTAATCTATCTTACAGGTCTTGCTAACACCTAGCCATCATTCCGACTGCTGATTCCCCCGAGCACTGAATGTGTTTTCAGTACAACCTGCATTCGGTTCAGGAAATTTCTGGAACTAATTGTAATTACAAGGATATTGTATAACCGAACAGGTTTACTGTTAGAAACATTAAGAGGATTCTTAAGCGCGAGGCATAAAATATATCTATCCGGTGATGACAACTTTATGGGTTATTAATCATTTCCTTTACGTTAATCCTAATATTCCTTTCGATCTGCAGCTTTACCGTTTATTATGATTCCGCGGGACAACATATCGTGGACGCCCCCGACAGAGATGTCTTCCTTGTAATATTCCATAAGCTGGCTTAACTGGCGTTTACAATTCGAGCAAGCTGTTGCAACATATTTTGCTCCGGTTGCACGTATCTGATCCATTTTTTTCTTTCCGGAAACATTCATCCTGAAATCATAAATGTCGTCCATAGCAGAAAGACCACCACCACCACCACAACACCAGTTTTCCCCTCTGTTTGGGTACATTTCTCTAAAGTCCTGGCAGGAGGCTTCGAGAATGATTCGTGGTTCTTCAACGATGTTACATGAACGACCAAAGTTACAAGGATCGTGATAAGTCACAGGTTGAGAATTCTTACTCTTATCGAATTGGAGTTTACCGGCCTTGATTTTATCAGCAGTAAATTCCATGCAGTTTATGATTTTAAATGGAAGATCACCCCACCATTTTCCAGGCTCCATCATCATCTTCATCACCCTGTAAGCGTGGCCACATTCTCCCATAAACAAGACTTTACAACCAAGCCTCTTAGCTTCCTCGACATAAGGCTTGTTGTCAGCTTTCATATTAGCATCGTTACCTGTGAAAAGTCCATAGTTGGCTCCGTCAAAGCATTTTGAGCTCATAGTCCATTTATCTTGCATCCCTAGTACATAGAAGACCTTGGCAACACCCGTGGTGGCTTCAGAGTTGACTAATACATCTCCTGAGGGGGGAACATAGAAGTATTCAGCACCTACTTGGTCCACGGGGATCTTAATGTCGATCCCGTGCTCGTCGTTCATCTCTTCTTCCAGAAATTCAATAGCTGCCTTGAAGGCCTCAGGTGAAGCGCCGTCGGTGTTGCATGTCTCCAGTGAGATCTGCACTATTTTCTGCATGGTTTTAGGTGTCAGGCCGAACTTATCTACAATACTCCGACCTTTTCTTGTTATTACTGAATTATCGATCCCGAACGGGCAATATGTCGCACAACGTCGGCATCCAGTACAGGAGTAAAAATGCTCTGCCCATTCCTCCAGTTCGCCTTCCTTGTAGTCTCGGGCTCCGACAATTCCTCCAAGAAGTTTGCCTGAAACAGTAGAATGTTTTTTATAGATACTGCGTATCAAGTCCGAACGTTCAGCAGGATTATATTTTTTGTTGTCCTCGCCGTAGTAAACAGGGCACACGGTCGAACAGGTGCCGCATTTAGCACACATTTCCATGTATAGCTTCAATGCTTTCGGGCCGTTTTTGATAGATGTAATCTCCTTGACTACATCTTCAGCTTTGACTGCCGGCTTTTTATTTTTGTTTTCATCAGTTGCTTTTTCTATCACCGGCTTCTTCTTATCCGGCGTATTACTAATTTGAGCTGCACTTTGTTTCATGATTACCTCCTTTTAATCAAAGCATTGGTGAAGAAAAAACCGCCAAAATGCAAAATTTTGGAAAACGGCATAAACATAATTAGCAGTAGCGACAATAAAACATGGACCTGGAATGCTGCACTTTTCGGAACCTCGGGTGAGAAAGTCAACAGAGACTGTGCCCATACTCGAGTCTGTTCAAGGTCGAAATGTGTTCCGCTAAAGCGCATAAGATCACCTGTTATGATAATGGCAAGTATTATCAGAAGAGCAAAGAAGTCAGGCACACCCGATATCTCACGTACTCGCTTGAGCAACAGACGGCGGATTAGCAGAGAGATGCCCGTTGCCAGTAATACAATGCCTGCTGCTCCACCAAATGTTCCAGACATCCAGTTGATTCCTTCACCGGAGATACCCATAGCCATCAGAATACTGTCTATCAAGCCCGTAAAAACTCGAATATGACCCAGGAAAACCACTGCCAGAGTTACGTGAAAAACCCAGGAAAAGATCCACAATACTTTGTCACTACGGAACAGGCTTGGAAATAATAAGGCTTCGGAAATAATACTACCGGCAGTTGAAGAAGGAGCAGGGAAAAGGGTCATCTTGCCTGGTTGAGGCGTTTTAAACCAGACATAAAACCGATAAATCATACCACCGAGAAAAACAAAGACGGCCACATAGGGCAATATACCACCTATAAACATAGCTAAAACGTTCACTCTTAATCTCCCTTCTATATTATGTTTTTATACACAAACAACTGGTGCGACCTCGCCGTTTCTTTCATTGTATTCACGAGCGAATTCATAGCGTGCCTGAGATCCTGGAATCTGAGTTATTGTTAGACGACTTAGGCAACCAGATTCTAAAACAGGTTCCTTTGTTTTCTTCCGAATTTACCTCTATTATTCCTCCATGTTCAGATATGATCTTGTTTACCACAAGCAGTCCAAGACCCGTGCCCTTTGATCCTTTTGTACTGACCATCCCCCGAAAAAGCTCATTTTGTATTTCTTTGTTTATCCCTATACCATCGTCAGACACTTCAAAGATAATTCCTTTCCCATTTCTTGATTCCAGTCTTAGGATAATATGACCTGTTCGACCTGAGGGAGAAGCATCGATGGCGTTGGAAACGAGGTTCATTAGGCATTGGTACAGCCCATGTGAATCAAGGTAAACATTATCAGTGTTTCCCTCGTATTCGGATGTCATGACGACATTATTGTTACGGGCTTTATTTTCCATGGTTTTGATGACATCCTCGACTATGCTTTTGGGGTCGCACTTTTGAAGAATAGGTTTACGCTCTTTGGAGAAGTTCAGTAGATCTATAACAAGTTCGGAGATGAGATCTATGTTCTTCTCAATCATATTCCATCCTTTTTGGGCATCCATTTCACTTTTTATCTTACTTCCCTTCTTATAAACATATACACCACCTAAGAGGCCGTCCAAAATGTTCTTGATTGAGTGGCTGATACTGGCTACGGCCTGACCAGTAGCACTAAGTCGTTCAGAGTGAATTAGTTCCTGACGCAGTCTCTTTACCTCTCGGAAATCCTGGAAAAAGAAGACATTTCCCAAATGTTCTTCTCCCTCGTACAGATTTATGCCCGATAGTCTAACTGGTATTTGCTCTTTATTCTTAGATGTAATTTCTGATTCCATGGGTCTAAAACCGCGCAACACCAGTCCATAATCGTATATAAGCGGACGTTTGATCTTTACAGCGACCTCCTCAGGGAAGAAATCATTTAAAGTTAGCTTGTCAATGGTCTCAGATTCGGAATATCCGGTAAGGTTTTCTGCCACGAGGTTGAAAATCTTGATGACGCCAATTTCATTAGTTGCAATGACTCCTATTAAAGAATTCTGAATCATATTACGCTGAAATTTATAAGATTTTCCCAGTTCAGCCCGGGAGGTCTTAAGCATGTAAATCATGTGTTGAAAAGAATCGGCCAATTGAACAATCTCATCTCCCTTATGAGTTTTATAGACTTCACACTTTTGACATCCTTCGAGCTTTTCGGGGAATTTGGGTTCATACCCTTCGCAAGGAGTCCCATCGACAAACCAACATTGGACTGCTGTATTGGTGTGTGCCGCACAGTCTTTATGCCCACACTCTTTAATCTCCCAACAATTGACATGCTTACCGTAAAAGATGTCCAAGTCTAGGTTGCCAAGTGAGATTTCGTCTGCAATCCGGGTCAAGGTAATTATTGGGCGCGTGATATATCGAAGAAAGGGTCTTACAGTTAGAAAGAAAATGAAAACCAAGATGCCTAAGACCGTAAGATAAAGGGTCATAAGCCGCCTGATAAAAGTATTCATCGATGATGTAGAAAAAAGGATATTGATTGCACCGATGGTTTCCCCATCATGAATGATAGGAGACACCATCTCCATGATGTTTTTATCGTAGGATTTAATGTCTTGGCTATTTTTCTTATCGTTACTTGTATTGCCAAGAGCTTGTTGGGGGTATTGTAACGAAAACTCTTCTTGATCTGACGATTGTCCCAGTGTGTTTCCGTTTCTGTCAGTAACGGTCATATAAAGAATGCTTTCATAGAATTGATTCTCTTCAGAAAGCAAACGATTCACTTCGGCACTATCACCAATCAAAACCATTGGTACCAGGCGATTGGACAATAAATCGGTGACGGTCTGGAAGTTATCCTTATATTCCTTTATAAAATGAACTTTCAGCCCAAATTGGAATGCGATTACTCCCAACAGCCCCAACAGCAATGTCAGAAGGGAAATAATAAGCAGTACTTTATTATGAACTGATAGTTTTCTGTATAAAGGAATAGGGCGACTTCCACGAAACTGAAGTCTTGATAAAACCGTTAAATTTTTCATATTTAATCCACAGTGAAAATGGTGTATGAATCAACCCAACAACTTTTACAGTGCCTTTTCTCCCTATCCTAATTGAACCTCCTGCGATGGATTGTTAAGAACATCATTTACTACACGCATAAGACGCTGGGGAGTTACAGGTTTCTCAATAAAACCATTAGGCACCCGAATTTGGGATCGTTTAACGATATCCTTCCAGTCGACATTAATTTGCTCCTTGATGCCGGAAATTATGATCAGTGGAATATCCCTTAAAGGCTCATCGCGCCGGCGCAGTCTTAGAAACAGATTGATGCCTGTTCTTCCAGGCATCAATAAATCCAGACAAATCAAATCCGGAGGCTCTTCTCTAACCAATTTTTCTCCGTCCTCGGCATTGTTGGCTGTTTTGACGGAAAAACCATTTTCTTCCAATATTGTCGAGAAGTAGGTTGTTAAGTCTTCTTCATCATCGATAACAACAGCCCTTTTTCCTGAATTTTCTTTTTTTAAATAATCCATCTTAATGTTCCTCCTTTCCTAATATGGTCAGATTTAGACCGGTTAGATTGATGAGAAAGCATTTACGATGCCGCTAAACTATATCTATTTTAATTATATTAATAAATATAATTAAAATACTTACCTTTGCGATATCATTTCCCATAAATGTTGTCAAGTATTTTTTTGAAAAATTTTAATCCTATAATATTAAGGTATTATCCTTTTTTATGACTTGTTTTTACAGAAAAAGATTCAGCAGAAACGATAATTTATTTTAGTTTATTTGATAGGAAAAAAAGGAAGGAAGATTTTTAAAAAAACTAAAAACCAATTAGCAGGAACCATATATTCCGAATAAGGACTTTACAACTTCCGTTCTCAGAAGCAGGGCGTTTCCTTCTATAGAAGTCTTATCTTTTCGTATGTCAGCTCTATTTCCAGGCTTTTCTTCCTCCAGACTAAGTCGGAAACATTGACGGCACACCAAAAAGGAAGAGCAAGAGATCTGGCTATAATTTGCTCCTTCACTGCCGGCTGTGTTCCATTGGGTAATCCCTTCGGAATAGGCGGCCTTATCAACGCCCTTCAATGCCTCCTTCCTGAAATGACAGTTTATATTTACAAAACTGGCACCGAGATACACATGATGGCGGCATGCCTCTGATACGTTCCGAAGTCTTTCAGCAAGCTGTAGCAACGTCAGTCCTTTTTATGCTATTTTATTGACAGTGCTTATATCTTTCTCCTTCGTTAATGTCTCTTGGCAAGAACACCTTTTCTGAAAAGAAAACTGAGTGCTACTTTTTTTTTAACCCCTAAACTATACAGAAAGAGATTAACTCGTACATTGCATTGACACACAAGACCGCTTGACTTATACTTGACACTATCAAAAAGCAATTTCTTATCAATAATATCACCTGCCGCTATGGAGAGAGGGGCTGTCCTCTCATAATGTATTGCATCAATGTTCCTTGGAATCATCAAAATCAATCATTTATGATGTTTATGCTGGGCAGGAAAAAACTGACCGCATTAGGATTGGTTCAACGCTTAATATCTGAAGAAAACTATATGATTATTGTGGGTGAAAAGATAAATACAAGCAGGAAGAGTATCGCGGAAGCAGTTGAACAAAGAGATGCCGGCTATATCGCCGGGGTGGCCAGGGAACAAGCTTGACCGCGGCTTGAAGAAAAGCCTTACTTTTGAGGAAATCGAAGATTCCACAGAGATATAGGCTGGATTTACCTGATGTTTTAGCTAACCAACCAGTTGCCTCATAAAAGATGTTACCGGGTTTTGTTGTTAATGGAGAATATTTTCTTCAGTTTCTTATCCATGATTTTTCTTAGCAGAAAAGGGTTGAGGTTTTCAAGTTGTTTGGAGAGGGAGTTTTTG
>Ga0265296_1002868_pt1 | contig 16714 bp, 20 predicted proteins | sample MunlanPumphouse1_FD_189073 | JGI IMG/M metagenome (GOLD analysis project Ga0265296, IMG submission 189073) | Groundwater microbial communities from a municipal landfill in Southern Ontario, Canada - Pumphouse #1 | ecosystem: Environmental > Aquatic > Deep subsurface > Groundwater | place... | reverse complement strand
CAAACTTTATTTTGGCTATCATACTTTCTTTATTAATAAAACTGTTTATATTTTCACAACTTAATTTTTTAATTATTATAGGAAGTTTGATTTTTATTCCGATGATAAAAATGAATATTGTTTTGGGGGTTTTTAATCTTTTACCAATCCATCCTCTTGACGGATTTAAAATCGTTGGCGGAGTTTTACCTGAAGAAAAAGCTCACGAATGGAATCAACTGCAAAAATACGGAATGATCTTTTTGATTTTATTAATTTTTCCTATTGGAGGCAGATCAATGTTAACTAGTATTCTCCAACCGATTGTTGGTTTCATTACTAACCTATTAATAAGCTTTCCTAAAGGAGGAATTATTTAAGGAGATGGAGTAGGAGTGAGCTTCTTTAAGCAAAGAAAGTAGTCCTGAGTTGAACATCCTTTACCGAGTTTTTCTTTAATCTTTGTGCAGTCAGTTTCCGTGCAGTTAGTCCCATCAGGGATTTCAAGCCGTTGAAACGGCGTTGGTTGAGAAGCAGCTTGAGTTGGCGCAGATGTAGGAGCAGCCACCGAACTTTCTGCTCCTTTGGTAGTAAAAGTCCAAGGCACACCGCCATTATCATATTTTTTATCACCAATTCTGATATCAAAATAATAAGTCGTGTTTGGAGAAAGAAGGGTCAAATCCAAACTATGAGTCTTGCCTTTAGTGGCTTCCGGTGCGAAAAAATTCAAGGCCGTTGGCGTTGTCCCATACTCAACCACTCCCTGAGTATCAACTCCGGTCGCCCAAGTTGTTCTAACAGAATTTTTTTCAATGTTAGAAACGACCACATCGCGCGGTTCAAAATCAGCCGCTCTGGTGCCAAACACACTAAAATACAAAAACACCAGTCCAATAAAGACGAATATGCCAACAATAATCGCGATAATTTTTGTTAACTTAGGATTATTCATAATTTTTAAAGTAATAACCTAAATATACCACCAACCAATAATAAAAACATTCCTGGAACAACTAATTTTACTACATTATCAAAAACCCCACTCTGTGGTAGTTCTGATGGCGGAGAACTTGATCCGCCGCCGCCGCTTCCAACTGTCACCGCAGCGCTATTATTTTGCGAACAAACCAAAACATTTGACGCATTAATATCATTCTTGATAATTTTTGAAGTGTTACAATCAAAAGCTAAAGTGGCGGATCCATCTTTTAATCCTTGAAAAGTAATCGTCGCCAGAGTACCTGCACTGGAAATTGATGAGGCGGGATCGTTAACCATCCCGGCAATGTAGACTTTACCAGTTGTTGATTCGTCATGGGAGACCGTCGGAAAAAGACTGCCGGCCGTTACTGCCGTTGCTTTTAAAACCGTTGAATCAAAAGTAACATAAGCATCAACCGAATTTAGAGAATCGCTGCCCGGATCAACCGTAACTGCAATCTGAAAAGTACCACCATTAGCAACGCTTACCGTTGTTTTATCAAATTTAAAAAAACCTGCCCAAGCCGGGTTAAACAATAAAGGAGAACTGAGAAAAAAAACCAATAGCAGTAAAAGAGTTTTTAAGATTTTTTTCATTCATTTTTTCAAAAAACTTCAATCTCTAACTCATTCAACTTAGGATTAAGAACTTCGGTTTTATCGGTCACCAGATTGGTTTTATCTTTACCTATTAATGGTTTTAAAGAAAAGCTATATTTACCGGCTTTCATCGGTCTGAAACTCAAGCTGGCAATTTTTGTCTGGGTAAAGACCGACGACGTTTGGCTTTGGAGAGTTTTGGTCGCTAAAAAACTTAAGTAACCATCTCTTTTATAAGAGTAGATTTTAAAATCAGCTAAATTCGATGTTGCTTTAACAAAATCAAAGGCTAAGGGATCATAGGACAAAACCAGATCATAACCAACAATATTTTTTTCATTAGAGTCGGCCACTAGATCAATTTTTAGTTCTTTATCTCCCGATAAAGAAATTTTCTCGTTTCCAAATAATTTTAAATTCAATAATCCTTGAGTTGGTTTGACAGTTGGAATAATCACTGTGGTAGCGATCGTTTCTTTTTCGGCTGGTGGTTTTTTATTATTTAAAATAAGAAAAATACTCGTCCCAACAAAAACGGCAAAGAAAATTACTAGTAAATATATAAATATTGTTTTATTTTTTTCTTCCATATTTATAGTTCGTCATTTTTAACTGATAAAGCGGCAATCACTAATGAAAAGTCTTGAGTATCACATGTTCCGTCCCGATTAACATCACATTTGTCATTATTTTTCCCAAGGTTATTGTAAATAAATGAGGTATCATAGGCAGTAACACTCCCATCTTGATCCGGAAGATCGCCGGCGAGTAAAACAATTCCGGAAAAATTAAGGTCGTTATCCCCATTTTTTAAGGTGATGTTGCTTTTAGTACAACGGTAAGTGCCTCCGGTTGTTTCGGTTGGCCCAGTATCACAGATTTTTTTCTGGAGATGATAAGGGCCTTTGACATATAAAATATATTTGGCGTTTACGTCAATATTAAAACTGGTACTACCCGACCAGATTCCCTGATCGTCAGCAGTAAATTCTGCGGCTTGATAAGTTGTTTCCTGCCCTGTTGTTCCATTTAATAATTTAACTTTGACACTAAGTTTGTTTAGAACATCGGTTGCTGGTTTTTTTATGATTCCTTGAAATTTGAGTTTCATTTTCAGGTTGACATTGCCGGCTGCACCGGTTGGAGTTGGTGTTAAGGTCGGCCCGCCTGGAGTGATTGTTGGTACTGGTGTCAAGGTCGGCCCACCTGGAGTAACGGTGGGAACTGGCGTATTGGTCGGACCAGTTCCGCCGTTTACGCTTAAACTATTGCTAGCCGAGGCCGAAGCTGGATTAATACTAAAATCAGCTCCGATGATATAAAAGTTGCCTTCAGTAATAGTCGCTGTTGATGAAGCAGTGGTTGAGGTAAAAGTGATAATAACGACATCTGTCAGTGATGTTGTTAAAGGTTGTCCTACTCCATAAATCTCTCCTTGAACGGCAATAACACCTTTTGTATTGACGCTCGATAGAGTCGAATTGCTATCACCCAAACCTAAACTTACTGTTCCTATTTTGTAATCAATGTTTGTTATTTGGACCTTGCTTTTATCAAAGTTTACCTTGAATTTATAACCTCTTAGGGTAATCGCCGCTGAAGGCAGGGCTTTTATCGTGGTGGTAAGGCCGGTTGTTCCGGAAACCGTCGGAGGACTAAACGATAGAGAAACCGTTTCGCCGGCTGCTTTTGACCTAGGCGCCTGGCCGAAATATATATAATTTAATGCCCAGACAACAGCAAAAACAGTGACAAAAAATATTATTGAGATCTTTAATAGTTCTTTTTTCATGGTTTTAGTGTTTTCATAATTATTACCCGATCACTTGCGCCAACTTCTCCATCACCGTTAAAGTCAGGGTTGGCAGTCGGCGGAATCTGGCCGCCGTTGGCCGCTCCCACATACAAATAATAATCGCTGTCATTGACTACTCCGTTGCCGTCGGCATCACCTTTGGTTCTTTTGGTTGCCTGGCACCAGGAATTTTTATTGCCAGCAGATGGAGATGTGGGGAAAAGAGAACTTGATAAAGAACATTTAATCGGATCGGCATAGGTAATTGGCGGGGCAAATTTATCAAAAGTGCAGTTTGTGGCGTCGCAAAGATCGCCTGTTCCACAGACACAGGCCGGGTTAACAGTTGGAGTCGGAACAGTTGAGGTTGGAGTAGGGGTATTTATTGGTGTTCCTGGAGTCGCAGTTGGAGTTTGTGTTCTGGTCGGCGTCGGCGTTCGGGTAGGCGTCGGCGTAGCGCAAACACATGAAGGATCTAGTGTGTAATCAGCTGGCCAATTGGGATAGGGAGGAGCCCATGGACAAGCAGGATATGGGGCAGGAACATAGTAATATCGATATCCTGGATAACTAGCACAATTGCTGCAGCCAGTTTGCGGCGTACAAGTACCTGACGGCGGGCTGGTTGGGGTCGGTGGCACTGGCGTGTTGGTTGGGTCAGGAGGAGGAGGCTGCGTGGGAGGAGCACAAGAACTAACATAAACGCATCCGCAATTAGTACCGCCACAACAATTTATACTAGTTTCACTACAATTAGGATTACAGTCCCCCGAATTTTTACTATAATATGTACATTCAACTTTTTCTGTCGATGAGCATGTAAATCCTCCAGCTCCTCCACATCCTCCTAAATAATAAGTTTCGCCAGCATAAGGACACTTTAGACAAGCACCACCAATAACATTTTTATTAACCAACATGCCAAAAAGAAGTAATAAAAGTACGAAAAACAATATTTTTAACTTTTCTTTTCTCATATTATTTTCTTAATTAATATTAAATCATTTTCACCAATCACTGTCAAGATTATATAACAAATAAAATTAAAATTAAAATATAAAATAAAACTATTTTTTAAAAAACTCCTTGCCTATTAAATAAAAAGCAATCGCTAATAAAACTCCTATTATCAATGTTAATATTGTATCAACTGTCATATTATTTTCTTTTGTTTTTCCCCTAATATTTTTCTCATATCACCTTTAATAACCTAACTAATAAAATTATTTATTTTTTATTAATATAATATAAACCAAATATAGCCAAAGCAAAAGCTATAACCATTAAAATGTTATTTAGAGTATTGACGTCCATAATTATTTTTTCCTAAAAAACCAATAAGAACTACCTATACCAAACAACATAAAATAGATAATTGCTATCCAATAATAAGTATCAAAATTAGCATTCATTTTAAAAATTTCAAAGAAATTTGTAAAAAATATATTGTTCCAATCAGTGCTATTATTAATTTTATACTAAAAACTAATTGATTTCCAATCCCGATAAAAATTGGTGTAATTGCGCCTGCTGTTAATAACACCAAGGACAAATTATTGTAAAATATCGCCAAATTTTCCTTTTGTTTATCGTTTAATTTCATATCACTTTCAATACTCTAAACATTAAAAAGCTTAGGAAATAAAATAACACCACTTGAAAGATCGGCAGATATAAAGACATAAATATCGTCACAATCCCTAAGATAAAAAACGCTTCGTTGTGGATAGATGGCAAAAGACCTTTAGTAAAAAGCATTAAAATAACTAAAGTCAAAAGAGCCCGCTTATCAAACCACCACAAAGGCCAGCCGAAAAACATGGCCACCCCCAACAAAACTGCGGCCAGGATTAAAAAAATTTCTTTTGTGTCAAAATAGAATGGACCGATGTACATATTATTTTTTAAAATCTTTTAACAATAAAATCAAAAGAACAATGGCAAAAAAAAAGATTATAGCTGATAAAATATAATAAGTGGTTAAAGTCATATTAGTTTTTCTTAACTACAAAAAGATAGAAAAAATACGCTATTACCAATACTGCGCTAATCCAGATAAGAAAACCTATTTGTGAATTAGAAATCATTTTTTAATGATGAACAAACTGATAATTAATAAAAGTATACCTACAATTACAGAAATAGTAAATTGATTTAGTTTTTGAACAATTAAAAGCGACTGATCAAATAAAACAGTTATCCCGCCGACTGTAATCACTGCTACGGCTAACTGGCTCAAAAACTCCGCTAATATTTGTTTTTGCCTAACTGTCAACTCTTTCATAATCTCCCAATTTCTTAATCTCTTAATCTCAATTAATCTCTACAAATTTCTATTTTCTCCTTCTCCACTAACCCCTAACCCCTAACTTTCTTCTTCCAAATAACAATTAACAATTAACAATTTTCTATTCTTTATATATTTCCTTCGGCAGTAGTTCATCCTAAATATTTAATTATTTGACCAATAAAAATTTTTAGACTGTCAATATCTTCTTTATAATCTTTAAAAACCTGACTGAAATCAAAATCCTCATACTTATGGACAACAATATTTCTAAAAGAAACTGCCAACATCATCTTTTTTGACAGATCATCACTGATTATTTTATGTTTTGCCAAGACTTCAAAACTGCTTCGGGCTGTTTCCGGCTTTTCCAAAGCCAAAGAGGAGATAATATGAGTAGCAATTTCTATACTGATTTCAACCGCTTGCTGAAGTCGAAAAGTCAAAAGATCCTGATAGTCAACATTTTCTAAAAACTGGTCTTCGCTAAAATTCATCGTTTCAATTCTTTTTAGATATTCATTGATTTTTTGAAGCTTTTCTTGAATAAGATTTTTATCAATGGGCATAGCTGTTTTTTAATTTTTGATAATAGACGGAGTTTCTATATTGATCATCGAAATAGAGACGCATGATAAACGATTCCAGCCGAATATGATCTCCAAGCTGTTTTTCAAAAACTAATTGGCCTTTTTTTATTATTTGATAAAGAAAAAGGGGCGAGCTGGAATTGAGATCAACTATAGACAAATGAAGTTTTTCCGGATTAATAAAATATAGATTAATTTTTGATAGAAATTTCCGGTAATCAATTTTATCTTTGTACTCAACAAAAACTGCTAAATCAAAATCTCTTTTTTCATTAGTTTGTTCTTCCGTCTGCGAACCATACAAATAACACGCCCTAACAGGCAGATCTTCAAAAATATCTGATAGTGGTTGAGAAAACAGCTTAATTTTCATAACTTAATTTTATCAAATCTCTCAGTCTCTTAATTTCTATTTATTTCTATATTCCTTCCTCCATCTTCCTAACCCGCTTCCATTCCTATCTTCTATCGTTTAAAAAAAATATAAAATATTAAATATTAAATAGCAAATATCATTATTGTCTGGTAAAATCAATCGCATTCAAAACTGTTCCGTCTTTAAGCGTTATTTGTTTTATCTTGTATTTTGTCCCTTTATCAACTCTTAAATACTGTTCATCGCTACTTTTTTCGTAGGCAGAAACACCTTTGGTTATAGGTTTAAACATATTGGCGGGAACAGAGGCCGTATTAAAAATACGGAATTGGAACAAGGAAGCTATTCTGTTTTTTGTAGAATCCAGGTTATTTTTCAAGTTAGAAAGAAAGAAAGGATTTAGATGAGGACTTTTTGCTAAAAAAAGATTATCTATACTAAATTGGGAAATAATAAATGCCGCTAAAAAAGAAAGAAAGATTATTAAATATTTTTTCATATTTTAATGACAGCACTGTATATCAACTTCTAATCGACTATTATTGCTAAAATAATAAGGAAATGTTCTTGCGGTAGCACATTTTTGAAGTATTTCCATTGCATGATTACGAAAATAGGAATCAAGATTAAGGAGGGAAACATTTAATGCAACTTGTTTACAACGAGAAACAATTGTGTTTCCAACCTCAAAAGTCTGGTTACTCAAATTAAAGTCCTGCCCACTAATAACAAGGTCTTGAAAAGTCCCCTGATTGAGATTGACATTAGCTACACCACCTCCGGTATTTCCCCCTACAGTTGGTTGACAGACTATTTGTCTAATACTCTCTACGGTTGCTTGGTAATTAACATTATTAGTACAATTTTGTTGACTGGCAAAATAGATGGTTTTTTTTTCTTGAGTTGCCGTATAGGTGATTGATTTTGAATAATAAATTCCTGAAAAACCTGCTGGACAGTTAATTGGTTGACTACAATTAGATGATGTAAACGGTGAAGTTAAACCTACACCTTGACAACAAGCTTTTGTACTATCTCCACACGTTGTACCATCGGTAACAGGAGTTTGACCATTTCTTTGACAGGCTGATTGATCGGTTTCCGGTATGTTTTTATTAACACAAGTATGATCTGCATTCACGCAAGTATTATTTGCTGCAAATTGATCAAGTTGACAACAGGCTTTTTTATTATTTCCACATGATTTAGGATTTGTTGTACTTATATATAAATTATAGTTTTCTGGATAATCACTGCATGCTTTAATAGCATTGCCTCCGAATGGAATATCAACACAAATAAAATCTGAAGAAGTTGAACATGTGTTAATTGCATCACATGTTTTTGTACTGTTATACCAAAAACACGAATATTTAACTCTGGCACCAACACATTGATAAATGTTACCATTAAAATCACTACATTTTTTGTTTGATGGGATAGGATTGCATCCTTTTATATTATCTTCCGTAAGACCATTACATACCCCCGGTCCAGTAGATAAATCTGAACTATTTCCGAAAGTACAATTTGCTATCGTTATTCCATCAGTACATAAATACAATTTTGGAGTTCGTGTTGGTGCTGCTGATGTAGGATAAGTTGTCCCACATAAAAAATTATATATTCCATTCCATCCATACTGATCACAACTGTTTATATTAGTACCAAAACAATAATTTGGTGTATTATCTGGGCAATTTGTAGGATCATTTTTTTTGTAATAGTTATGTGTAGAATTGTTTGTATTACAGGTAATAGATTTTCCCACACAAGGTATGGGTGTTGGAGTTTTTGATGCAATTGGTGTCGGGGTCTTCGTTGGAGCAGGCGGCGAAGTTGGAGTTGCATAAGGAGCCATGGTTGGACCCGTTCCTCCGCATTCGTAACGGACAGCAGTATCACCGGCTAAATGGCATTGTCTACAATCATTACAAGAAGCAGATTGACAGTTCATAACTGATGCATATGTCATTGACGCCGTACATTGCGGCACCGAAGTACCAACTTTACATTCGTACTTAGTTACTGAGCCGAGTTTACAGCTTTGACAATTATTAATTCCACATATATTTTCACAATCAACAAGTAGTGTATAAGCCCCGGACGTACAAGATGGTGAATCAGGATTAGGTGTGATTGTAGGCGGAACACCGGTAAGACTGACTATACACGATGACGGCGAAGCGGGAATACTACCATCTTTACATTTAACTACTCTTACCGAACCTTGTTGATACTGACTTCCGGGAACATAATTAGCATAATTTCCACAAATCTGCGAAGGAGTACAGTTCATCGAACCGTACCTTGTTACCTCTCCTGCTGCTCTCGGATTTGAGGCAATTTTGGTTTTGTTAACAAATAAAGAAGTCCCGAGAGTGATAAGAGTTCCAACAAGTACCAACCCCAAAGTCAACAAAGTCGCGATTTCTCCTCTTCTTTTCTTTAACATTTAATATTTAAGATTTAATATTTAATCTTATATATAATGTATATTAATAGTAAAACGAAGTCAATATGATTACATCTAACCGTCGGATATTCTTAGCCATTTTTTTATCTTTGGTGATTTTTTTTGGCATAAAATATATCTATTCAAATCCATTGGTATTCCGTCCGGATAATATCTACGCCAGCATTACTCAAAAAACTGCCGAATTAAAAATAAAAATTTCCTCAATAAAACTTCCTAATCTTAAAAAATTATTTACTCTAAATTTTGATTATCAAACAAATAGTGATACTGATAAATCGATACATCAAAATCAAACCTCTTTCTCTCTCCCTACCGTTTCTCAACCTTCCCCAACTGATTTTAACCAATTATATCCGATTCCATCCGATTCTATCCAATTATATCCATCTCCAACTAACAAACCCTCCCCCACTAGCCGTCCAACCGCAGTTCCAAGACCACCAACCGCAGTTCCAAGACCACCAACCGCAGTTCCAAGACCAACCGCTACTCCCCGACCGCAGCCAACTGTCACTCCCCGGCCAACTGCCACTCCGGCTCCTTCTCCAATTACTTCAGATACCCGGCCGGGAATCAGTCTGACGGAAATTTTTAAGGAAGTGAATAAGCGCGAATGTATACCGGTTCCGCTTTTAATGGCTTTTCAAACTCAAGAGAGCGGCTCCTTTTTTAATAAAGACAATCCACCATCAATAATTAAAATATATAACACTTATGGTTGGTGGCAGACTGGCGCCGGGGATCCGTGTTTTGGACTTGGGTATCACAGCCAAACAGGCATAGTTCCCCAAGACAGTGTCAAAGCAGGAGTCAGATGTAGGAATGCGGTTGGAAATTTAGCTGACCAAAGAATAATGGGGATTCTTCAAATTGGCCAGTGGGAACAGGAAGTCAGTCGTAAAAATACAATATCAACATTACCAAAAAACATTGATAGACGGGTATTATTTGATAACGCAATTATTTTTGCCAGTATTACTAAAAACCGTGTTGGCAATCTTGCTCCAGATAGTTGCGACGACTGGCCTGATGATGTAATAAAAATAGCCGCAGAGAAACATCACGGTTCCTGTGAATATAATTACGGCAATGGAAAATCAGGTAATTATTGCACAGAAGTTCTTCAATTATATAAACAGTATAAATAATTTTTGATATTTGATTTTTGATATTTGATATTATATACTTCATACCATGTCACTTAAGAACAAATCATCTACCAAAGTATCACTGTCCGATTTACCTGACTTAATGACTATCCGCGAAGTGGCTGACCTTTTAAGAATTTCTCCGTTAACAATAAAACGCTGGGGCAAAAAAGGAAAACTCCCTGCTATCCGGATCAACTCCCGCGGCGACCGTCGCTACCGCAAAGAAGTCGTCCTTCGATTGCTTGGAGTGGAACCCGCCTGACGCTTGCCTGATCAATTCTATAATAACCATCTCATTACGATCGTATCAAGATTGTAATAATTAATTTTTAATTCAAGTTAAAATATCTCTTCACTATCGCCTCATCTTCAATTTTTTCGGCAATTATATATTTCATATATTTTGCACCTTCAACAATCTTCTTAATTAAGATTACTTCTTTCTCGCATTCATAAGGAAAAATATAAGCACTTTTTTGATATTGATAAAAACCTAATTGAGTCAAAAATTTTCTTAAATAATCTCGTTTATTTCTTTGAGTTTCCGGTACATCGAAAAAAACTAAAAACCATTTTCCATCCCATTTCTTATTTTTTTTCTTAAAACTTAAAAGCGATTTTATCGAATATTCTACTATCTTTGGATGATTTTTGTCTTTTAGATAAACCAGAACTTGATTATCTTTTTCTATTAAATGAATAATTTCTTTTTTTTCTAGATTTTTTAAAACCCGTAGAACCTTAGTTTTTTTGGCCTGATTATTTTTTATCGTCTTTAACAATCCTTCTAAATTATCAATTAATAGTGAAAGATTTGCTCCTTTTCGCTGTTGGATAGACGAATATCCTGCCATAATACTCTCAGCAAAATACATCAAAATTCCTTTTGTTAGCTCCCCATATTTAAAGTTCTTTTTATTTTTTTTAGTCATATTTCTACTTTACCATCTTAGTACGATCGTGTCAAGATGGTAATATTATTGTGAAAAATTATTTTATAGTTGAAATTGACAGACTTTACCCATGAACCAATCCCGACTCAGTCGGGACGGTTCAGGGTTTCGCCCCCTGCGAAACCCTGTATCAAGTGGTGCCCTGCGTTTTATGCAGGGGGTTCCACCTAAATAAATTTCTAAACCACTCTAATATTTTTGCCCAAAATCCTTGCGGTTTTTTTGTTTTAACTTGTGGCAAAACTTCCGCTTGTTCTTTACCTTTTACCGCTTTCGCTTGAATTTGTTCCATCATCTTTTTTAATTCAGGCGGCATACCAGGCGGAATTGCCATTGATTGCTCTCCATATTTTGGCGGCTCAGGAATATCTGATTTTCCAAAATCCAGTAAAGGAGTAAAATTTCTTTGTTCTGATACTTCAGGCGCCATTTTAAAATCCGCCGGTTTTGTCATTACATCAACCCCTCCTTCTCCTATCATATAACTTTATCTTACCAAAAAAAATACTTTTATGAAGTTTTTCCGGTGAGATTTTTGCGAAACCCTGAACCGTTTTACCGAAGGTAAATCTGGTTTATGGGTTGTAGTTTTCTCAATTTTTACGTCTGAAGAGGTGGGAATATTCTTGAAGAGGCCCGTTGTAAAGAACTAATGCTTTAATATAGAAATACCTCCAACTAGTAGACCTATACCTGCAAGTATTCCTAAAATCCATAAGATTTTCTTCCAATCCCAACGAGCGATTGCTTCTCCTATTTTATGCTTTGTTAATTTTTCTCCAAATCCCTTTTCGATTTCTGATCTTAAGCTTTTATCTTTATGGGCTTGCATAATCAAATCGGGTAAAATATCTCCTTTTAATATAGCCATCGCTTGTTCATCTTGGGTAAATCTATTTTCCAACAATCTTGGATTTTTATAAGCAACCATTTTAAGCATGTCACCAACGACTTCTGATGAAAATGTTGTTAGCTTTTCTTGATTAATAATTTTTGGCGGCTGTTGGGAAAAATCAACTATATCTTTTATTACTGGAGCAAATTTTTTTAACTCAGGAGGAGCGTTCGCGGCATTACAAACATTCCATAATTGTTGTAAACGGCTCATTCCATAGCCACCAACTTTTTTATCTAATAATGAAGATAGCTCATCATTAAGCTCTTTTTTCTTAAATTTTTTCTTTTGCTCGTTATAAACCACATCTCTTAGTCTTTTTTTAGCTTCGTTAATAATATCGCCTTCAATTTTCTTAAGTACGTCTGTCTCTACTTTTCCAGCTTCTTCAGCCCCTTTTGACCATAGATCTAAACTTTCGTTAATAATCATCCTTCTTAAATCTTCAATAAGTTCTTGTTCTAAGTTGGCTACTGTTCCTTTTTCGTTTACATCACGTTCTCTATCTATCTTCTTAACAAGAACGTCGAGCTCTTTCTTTTTAGTATCAAGTTCGGTTTGTTTCGTTTTTAATTTTGCTTTAAGTTCTGTAAGTTTAGTTTTAGCTTCCTCTTCTTCTTGATCAATCTTTGTTATTAATTCATTATTTTTTGACTTATTTTCAGTTAATTCTTTTACATGATTTTCCCACAATGCTTTCTTAGCTGGCCACTCTGCTTTTGTAATTTTTAATTCTGTACCATCACTTGGATTATTAATTGTCACATCTTGACTACCTTTATTAAATGAAGCTGTAGCCTGTTCTAAAGTATTACTATATACAGAAATTTCTTTATCATATCCTAGAGATCTTGTTCTAGCATCAAGTTTCATTTGTGCTCGTGATCCATTGACTTCTGCAACTACTTGAGGAGTACCATCAACGTCAATAATTTTTGTACTATATCCTTTTATAATATTTTCTTGATCTTCAACTTCCTTATGTAGGCCATCTTTTGGATTATTATTAGATCCATCATTACCAATTTCTTTCGTTAGATCACTAATTACCTTGTCTAAATCCTTTTTACTTTCAAGATTTTTTAATAAATCATCGTAGCTTATATTAGCGTTTTCTAAAAGATCCACTAATCCATTAGCTATATTCTCTCCGTTTTGTTGATTATTTAATAACTTTTCAGCTGTTAAATTACAAAATTGCTCAAATGTATTACCTGTTAGATTCACACCTTTACTTTTAGCTACTTCTCTTATAGTTGGATGATTATACAAACTACTTGATAAAACATCTCGAACAAGTTTTTTTTCATTTGGAGTTATTCCTGAATATCCTTTTTCTCTCAAATGAACTACAGCATCTGAAATATTATTTATCGTTTTCTGTCTATCTTTTTGTTCTTGTGTTTGATCCGGGCTACCATTATTATCTACGTTATCTTTCTTGAATATCTGAGTAATTCTTTTATCAGCTTCTAATTTCGATACTACTTTTCCGGGATTTTTTATTTTTTGCGCTGCCTCAGCCGCCTTACCTTCAGCAATAGATTTACTCGCGGCTTCATATAACATAGCCTGCATTGTATTAACTTGTGGAGCCTGTTGCTCTGCTAACCGTAAACCCGCTTCAGCTGTAGCTATCCCATCTGCCATATTTATTTCGAAGGCGAACTTTTAATATATTTTGATAATCGTTCAATCATTTCTTCTTCTTTATTTTGATGTGAGCCAAGTTTTTCCAAAACCATAACATTTTTAAAAATTAGCCAGTAACCACTCAAATTTTCTAAAAAATAAATAAGATCGTTTTGTGTTTTTATTAAATCAAAATGATCCAAAATGTAGGTAGCTGCCTTTCTCATTTCAAAATAAGAAATTGCTTTAGAACCATATGCATTTATTAAAGCTGAAACCACATCATTCATAATCTTTGCTTTTTTCTTTTCATCAATCACAGAAGAATTCTGATCCATACTTTTCACTATACCAATAATAATAAAGCAAAATCAAGGGAAAATTTACTTCGTGAAATTAATAGATATTTATTGTTAAAATATGCTAATTTTTACTTTTATTACTGTTTTTCTTAATAGCTTTTTTAAATTTTATTTGTTCTTCCAAACAATTTATACACATAAAAGGTGAGGTTGAAAAGATTTTTTTATATTTTGGATAATCCGGTTTTTTTACCTGCTTATAATACAATTCGATGATATACCCTATTTGTCTGGCTAAACCTGAAGTCCAGTTTAAATTCGCTGGTTTACGTTTTTTTTCATCTTCAAGAAGCCAATCGAACAATCTTTCTAATTCAAATGAACCTATATAGCCATTTCTTTTTGTCCCAATATTTTTTCTCATATATTTATTAATCTTTCATAACCTTTAACCTTTCTATTTCAATGAAGTCCTTTTTATTTTTTGTTACTAAAATAAGGCCATTGACAATACAAGTTGAGGCGATCAGAAGATCAAAAACTGGTCGGAGACGGCCTTTTTTACTTAGTCGCGCTTGAATCTGAGCAAACATTTCTGCAACCAATCTGTCAATTGAAACAACGGTAATTTGAGCCCGTTCACAAAAATCAGTAAACAAACCAAGAGTTTCTTTAATCTTTTCAGACTTTAAGGCTCCATAATTGTATTCAGCAACCGTTATGACACTGATATGAAGTAAGTGATTTTGAATTTTCTTAATCGTTCGCACCGCTTCTTCTTTGCCTTTTAAAAAATCTATGATGACGTTGGTATCGAGAAGATATTTATTCATTTAATAAGTATTTCTCGTTGGTAATTTCTTTAATTTTTCTACCTCTTTTTTCATCACAAAGGCAACGTCGCCAGATAAAAGACCAGATAGTTCAAAAAGATTAGCTTTTTTTTTCACACCGGCTGTTTCTTTGATAATTCTTACCATTGGCTTCTTGTTTTTGATAATTCTCACTTCTTTATCGCCAAAATAGACGTAGTTTAGAATATCAAAAAGCTTAGTTCTAGCTTCGGTTGCGGTATAGTCGATTAAGTTACTCATATGTTTATATATTATACGTATTTTACATTCTTGTCAAGATGTAAAATTCTGATCCATACTTATCACTATATCAATAATAAAAACATAAAATCAAGAGAAAAATTTGCGTCAGCAAATTTTTCTGGAAATTAATAAAAATTAGCTTCGCGAAATTGATAGAAATTTGTTGTTAAAACAACTTAATTTCCACCTAATCTCTTTTAATTTCTACCTAATTTCTACTTAATTTCTCTTAATTCCTCCGCAGCTTTTTTTGGATCTACCGAATTCACCATAATTCCGGTTGAAAGCTCAAATCCCGCCCGCTCCATAAAACGGGGAATGATTCGGAGATGCCAATTTTCGTATGGATAAATATAATAGTTATATCCAAATGGTTTTTTTGCATAATGAGGATTCCCGTCATGAATTTTTTTGAGTTTTATAATTGATGATTGTAAAATCTTTGCCAAATCTTTTATATTTTTTTCTTCCATTTCTTCAAATCTTTGATCTTTGATATTTGATTTTTGATATTTCTTAATCCACATCTCATAAGCCCATTCCGAATAATCAGGACAATAGTTGACAAACTCTCCAACTTGTTCAACTATGTTGACTACCGGTTGAACTGCTAAAGTATCGGTTGGAATGTCATTGGGAACAACAGTAATCTGCGAGTGTGAATGAATTAATGAAGCCCCGCTCGATAGGCTTTGGTTACAGAAAATAAATACCTTGCCTTTAGTTTTTAAAAAATTAAACCGGTTAATATAAGTCTTTAAAATTTCTTCAACTTCCGCGTGAGATAGCTCTTCGACATTTTTATTATGATCAGGTGAATGAATAATTACTTCGTGAGTTTCGGTAATCGGAAACATGTTGGGAACGACACGAATTTTCCAACCCGGTTTATTGGCTTCTCCCTCACCCACTCGATAGACTTCCGGCGGCGTATCGACTTCGTTGCCAGGACAAAACGGACAACGGAAAGGCTTACCGTCCATACCGGTGCGACTCAAACGGTCAGGATTGCTGACCATCCAGTGGGTTTTGCTTATGTCATGAATGTAATTTGACATATTGAAATTAATAGAAATTTATAGAAATTAAGAAATTGATTGTTATACTATATATTAAACAACTAATTTCAATAAGTTTCAATTAGTTTCTATCAATTTCTATGTTATTACTCGTTAGCCTTGGCAATCCTGGAAAGAAATATGAAAACAATCGGCACAACGTCGGGCACTTGTTTGTTGACTTCATTGCTCCATTGCTCAATTGTTTAATTGTTAAGAAAGAGAAACTGTTTTCAACAATGAAACAATGTAACAATGAAACAATTATTCTAGCCAAATCTCTCACATTCATGAACAACTCTGGTGCGGCCGCACTCAAGTTGTTATCTGTTTATAAAATAAAAATTGAAAATTTAATCATTGTCCACGACGACCTTGATATTCCTTTAGGTAAATTCCATATCCAATTTGCTCTTGGTCCCCAACTCCATAACGGTTTAGAGTCAATTGAAAACCATCTTAAAACAAAAAGCTTCTGGCGAGTTCGAATCGGGGTTGACGCGAGAGATCAAAATAGATGGATCCACGGTGAAACC
>Ga0265296_1002866_pt1 | contig 16715 bp, 17 predicted proteins | sample MunlanPumphouse1_FD_189073 | JGI IMG/M metagenome (GOLD analysis project Ga0265296, IMG submission 189073) | Groundwater microbial communities from a municipal landfill in Southern Ontario, Canada - Pumphouse #1 | ecosystem: Environmental > Aquatic > Deep subsurface > Groundwater | place... | reverse complement strand
AACTACGCCCAGTGGCGCGTTCACTAAAAACGCCGCGGCGATGGCCACACCATCCAAAAAATTGTGCATACTATCGCCGATAATAACCATCTTGCTTCCTACGTGCACGTCGCATACTTCACCATGGGCGTGACGATGGCAATGTTGCCAAAGAAAAAGTTTTTCTAAACAATAAAAGATGATAATGCCATAAAGAACATAAGCAAGCGGCGTGGTCGCGTTGCCAGCTAACTCCATGGCTTCGGGTAATAAGTCAAAAAAGACTGCCGCCAGCATACTGCCTGCCGCGAAACCAACTAAGTACAGCATGTGCTCCCGCTTCTTTACAACTTTAAAAACAATCAAGATCGCTCCCAAAAAACCGGCAATGCCCCCGATAACGCTCCAAAGAATAATGTAACCTAACATATTTATCTTTTCTCTTTTCTTGCCTCCTGCACTTTGCGCAAATCCACAACCAATTTATCCAAAGCTAGATCAATGGCTTCTGGCAGAGTATGGTCGTCCTCCGCGACAAAAAATGGCGGACTGCTATGGATGGATAAAGAAACTTTATAAGCGCTTTTCTTAACAAACTTTTCGGCTCGGAAATCCAAACATGCCTCGGCGTATATTCTGTCAATAATTTTTTGCAACTTTGCCAACTTGCCGTCAAAATAACTCTGGCAAAAGGCCTTTTCCGCGGGTGAGATATTTTTGAATGAATAAGCAATTTGCATAGAATTCAAATTACAAATTTTATGAGTTATAAATATCTTCTTCTATTATAACCTATCTTTGGCATTTTGCACACCAGACTGTTCCCCGCCCGGCGAGTTTGCCTTCTTTGAGAACGGCGCCACAACGAAGGCATTTCTGACCGCCGCGACTATAGACTTTGAGGCGTGACACGTAATTTCCTTCCGCGCCCAAAGCATCCACATAACTATCCACCGATGAACCTTTTGCTTTAATAGCCGTCCGCAGAATTTTTAATAGCCCGGTGTGCATATTTTTTGTCTCTTTATCGGACAACGAACCGGCCTTGCGCGTTGGCAAAACTCTGGCATAAAAACATGCTTCTTGGGCGTAGATATTTCCTACGCCGGCAACAAAAGTTTGATCCATCAAAAGCGGCTTGATTGGCGATCTAGCTCTCCGCGCCAATAATTCTTTAAATTGTTTTAAGGTAAATGCTTTTTCTAGCGGCTCTGGCCCAAAATTTTCTTTAGCTAAAATTTTCTCAACATCTTTTGTCTTTGCTAATTTCACATAACCAAATTTGCGAAAATCATAATGTTTCAATTGTATGCCGTTGTTAAATGTATAAATAATATGCGGCTTGCCAATCCCTACTTTACCATCATAAATCAACTGGCCAGTCATTTTTAAATGAATCAAAATCGTCCAGCCATTAGACAGGACGATCATCAAAACTTTGGCGCGCCGTTTAATCTCCGTCACCTTAGCACCAGTCACAATCTCAATAAATCCCCCCACCTTCCCGCGAGGCATTGTACCTCGCCGGAAGGATTTGAAACCGCCTTTCATTCCCATGGCGGAGCCATGGGGTATTCGAGAAGGTGGGGGGATAAACTTTTTTGCCGGCGCTTTAAGTAGGCCGGCAAACTTAATTTCAACTTTCTTAATCATCCTACCGCGCAACTTTGATAATAATTGCAGGCGAATAGTCTCAACTTCTGGAAGTTCTGGCATATTTTTATATTAATGCGGTGCCTGTCATTTCTTTTGGTTTCTTGAGTCCTAAAATCTTGAGCACAGTCGGAGCTACATCGGCTAAGGCCCCCACGGGAGGCATTAGAGACATATCCCAGCCCACCGCTTCTAATTCCGGAGTTATTTTACCTTCCCATTCTTTGCCTATCACAATCATCGGTACTGGATTAGTGCTATGTTCTTTATCTTTAGTTCCTGTTTGTACATTCACCACTTCCTCGGCATTGCCATGGTCAGCCGTTATAACGGCCGCGCCATTTTTCAACAAAACCGCTTCAATAATCTTGCCAATCTCGCGATCAACAACTTCATTACCTTTTATAGTAGCCTTCATGTTTCCAGTATGACTAACCATATCAGGATTGGCAAAATTCAAAATAATCACATCTTGTTTGTCGGCCATAATCTCTTTAATAACTCTCGCGCTAATTGCCTCGGCTGACATTTCCGGCTTTTGATCATAAGAAGCAACTTTTGGCGAAGGAATAATTTCTCGCTCTTCACTGGGAAAAGTATCTTCTTTCATACCATTGAGAAAAAAAGTCACGTGAGCGTATTTTTCCGTCTCGGCAATATGCAATTGCTTTAAATTGCCATCCGACACTGCTTTGGCTAAACAAGTGGCAATAATCTCTGATGGAAATGCAACCTCCACTGGTAAATTTTTCTCATATTCAGTCATGGTCGCGTAAAAAACATTCTTAAAAAATGTTTCACGCGCGAATTTATCAAAATCCGGCAAAGCAAAAGCCTTCACAATTTGACGCATGCGATCTTCACGAAAATTAAAAAATATCACCGCGTCGTTATTGTGAATGGGCGCGACTGGCTTGTCATTTTTCACGATGACAGTCGGTATAAATTCTTCATCAAAAACTTTCTTTTTGTAAGACTCCTTAATTGCCGCGAGCGGATCATCTGATTTTTCTCCCTCACCATTAACCATGGCCACATACGCCTTGGCCGTCCGATCCCAACGATTATCCCGATCCATGGCGTAATAACGACCAGACAAAGAAGCAATTACACCAATTCCTAAATCTTTTATTTTATCTTGTAACTTTTTAATAAAATCTACCCCGGCATCCTGCGTCGTATCACGGCCATCTAAAATCGCCTGGATAGCGACATCCTTTACGCCTTCATTCTTTGCCATTTCCAAAAGAGTATATAAATGATCTTGATGCGAGTGCACGCCGCCGAGAGAGACTAAGCCAATTAAATGCAGGGTTGATTTATTTTTCTTGGCGCGAGCGCAAGCGGCCAATAGAGCTTTGTTTTTAAAAAAACTACCGTCAGAAATCGCGTGATTGATGCGCGGCAGAGATTGATAAAAAACACGACCGGCGCCAATGGTTAAATGTCCAACTTCAGAATTTCCCATCTCGCCCCAAGAAAGCCCGACCTCGTCGCCGGAGGCGCGCAAAGGAAAAGTTGGGTAAGTGCGAATTAAACGATTAAAAATCGGCAACTGTGCCCGCGTAATAGCATTGCCGTCAGAATCCGGGGCAATCCCCCAGCCGTCAAGGATCATTAGAACAACTGGTTTAGATCTCTTTTGTTGAGGCATATATTTTAATAGTCTATCATAAAGAGCTGTCCGGTTCAAGGACAGCTCTTTCATTACTCATCAAAATTGCTACTATTTACTATTTATTAATTCATCTTCAATCTCCATCAATCGATTATACTTTTCCACCCGCTCACTGCGCGATAAACTGCCAGTTTTAATATAGTCGGCATTAACGGCCACGGCTAGATCAGCAATGGTTGTATCCATGGTCTCGCCTGAACGATGTGAGACGGAAATTTTGTAACCATGTTTTTGAGCCAAAGCAATCGTATCAATAGTCTCGGAGAGTGTGCCAATTTGATTCAATTTAATCAAGATAGCATTGGCCGCCTTTAGTTGAATGCCTTTTTGCAGTCGTTTAACATTTGTTACAAATAAATCATCACCAACAATCAATGTTTTAATGTTTTCATGTTTTAATGTTTTAATAAATTCCACCCAACTATCCCAATCATCCTCGGCAAAAGGATCCTCAATGGATATTAAGGGGTATCTTCGCGCCCATTTCAGATAAAGCCCACCTAGCTGCCGCGCGTCTAAGTTTTTTTTGTCAACATTCATTTCATATTTCCGCGTCTTTTTGTTAAAAAACTCCGAAGCCGCGGCGTCAATGCCAAGCTTTAACGCGCCTGGCGTATTATAGCCAGCCTTATCAACTGCTTCGGCAAGAAGCTTAAAGGCTTCTTCGTTGTTTTTGAGCCGAGGCGCGTACCCGCCTTCATCACCCACGCTGACTGGGTATCCATGCTTTTTTAACACATCATGAAGCGCGTGAAAAATTTCCGCTCCGCATCTAACGCGTTCGGAAAACTTTTTTTGCAAAGGAATGATCATGAATTCCTGAATATCCGCCGCCCAATCCGCGTGACGACCGCCGTTTAAAACATTCATCGTGGGGTATGGTAGCTTGTAGGTTGTAGCTTGTAGGTTGTAGGTTGCACGAATGTATTTGTAAAGCGGCCGGCGTAACGCGTTGGCGGCGGCGTGAGCGCAAGCTAACGATACTCCCAAAATGGCATTAGCGCCAAGACGTGACTTGTTTTCCGTGCCGTCCAATTTGACCATCGTCTCATCAATCTCTTTCTGTTTTGTAACAATAAAACCATAAAGCAATGGAGCAATGATTTTATTGACGTTGGCAACCGCTTTGAGTACACCCTTGCCGTCATAACGCTTCCTATCGCCGTCCCGCAATTCCAATGCCTCATGCATGCCAGTTGAAGCGCCTGATGGCACCGATGCAATACCTTCCACACCGTTATCCAACACAACACAAACCCGCACGGTCGGATTTCCGCGCGAGTCCAAAATCTCCCACGCATTTACGTCTTTTATTTTTAATTTTGTGTCTCTCATTCTACATCTTGCCTGTCGGCAGACAGGTTCTTAATTCTAAATTCTGCATTATAGTATCTCGTACGTAACGTTCAAATTAACTTTGACCTCCAAACTGCCGCTCTCTACTTGTGGCGCTGGAGCCGTAGCTATACCACCGCCAAAACCTTCCGCGTAACTCTTAAAATTATTTGGCGGTTCGGGAGTGTATTCGTTTACTGAAATTACTTTGCTCAATTTCATGCCTGTTGCTTTGGATAAATAAGCCGCCTTACGATTCGCGTCCACGATCGCTTTTTCCCGCGCTTGTTGGCGCAAAGCTTCTGGATCGTCAATAGAAAAGGTCACGCCGGAAATTTTATTCACACCAACTTCACCCGCGACCTGCAAAACCGCGCTAATCTTGGTTAAATCGCGTATCTTAACTTGTAAATTTTGACTGACCTGATAGCCGCGCAAAAGTTGTTTACCATTAGTCCAATCGTATTGAGGCGAAATAGAATAATTAACAGTTTGAATATCTTTCGCTTCCACTCCAAAGCCTTTTAATTTATTGATCATCGTGTTCATTTTCTTGGCGTTATCAGTTTGAGCTGACAAAACTTCTTTTCCTTCTGTCATCACTCCTAAATCTACCACGGCCACGTCAGGCACGCCAATCACTTTTCCTTCGCCATCGACACTCATGGAATCCCGCACATCGGCTTTTCCAATATATTGAAACTTCTTCCAATCATTGCGCATCTGGCCAGCCAACCAAACAATGCCATAAACCATTAAAATCGCCAAAAGCAAAGTAAATAATTTATTTTCCTCCCACTTGGGCCAAAGACAGCCCTGTTTTCCTCCATTTAACATATGGATTTTATTATTTTATGATTAAATTATTTCATTAAAACTTTAATTCCGGGTAAATTTTTTCCTTCCAAAAATTCCAGCATCGCCCCGCCGCCCATAGAAATCCAATCAACATATTCGGCTAGGCCAGTTTTATCCAACGCGTCAATCGTTTCTCCCCCGCCAGCCACGCCATAAGCCAAACCTTTTGATCGGGAAGCGAATAACCGGCCTAAAGCCATTGTTCCGTGGCTGAATTGTTTTACTTCATACAATCCCATGGGGCCGTTCCAAATCAAAGTTTTTGCTTTCTTGAGCTGTTTCGCGTATTCTAAAATTGTTTTTGGGCCGATATCTAAGATGGCTAAAGGTTTTTTACAAATGACATTGAGGTTGCTACCTCGAGCGAAGCGAAGAATCTTATGTAACAAAGAACTGGATTGTTTAATTATTTGTACTTCTCGCGATGACAATCGAGCAATATCCACAACCATTGCCTTCTTGCCATCCTTCATCCCCACTACCACATCAAGAGGCAAAATAATCTTTTTATTTTTCAATAAACTTTTTGCCAATTTTACCCCTTCCACTTCTACTAGTGACGCCCCAACTTCATAACCCATGGCTTTTAAAAAATTGTTAGCCAAAGCCCCGCCTAGTAAAATCTTACCTGCTTTTTCAGATAAATTCTTAATCGCGCCAATTTTATCAAAAATTTTAGCGCCACCAATAAGCGCGACAAACGGCTTTTTTGGTTTTTTGAGAAGCGCGCTCAAGACACTAACCTCTTGCTCTAGACGCAAACCGGCATAGCTTGGTAGATATTTTGTCACACCTACAATCGAAGCGTGTGCCCGATGTGAATCAGGAAAAGCATCGTTTACATAAATATCAGCCAAACCAGCTAGCTCTTTCGCGAACTTCGAATCATTTTTTTCTTCACCAAGATTAAAGCGTACGTTCTCAAGCATGACGATATTGCCACCAACTTCTTTCCTCTCTACTAACTTTATTTTTCTCCCTAATAATTTTTCCAACCGCTTTGCCACCGGCGCCAAGCTATATTTTTTATCCACTCCTTTCGGCCGCCCCAAATGCGAGACTAAAATAATTTTCGCGCCGCGTGCTAATAGATATTCAATCGTAGGCAAAGCCGCCTTAATCCGAGAATCATCGGCGACCTTACCATTCAAAAGCGGCACATTAAAATTAACCCGCAAAAGCACGCGCTTACCTTTTAAGTCTTTGATTTCTTTAATAGTACGCAGTTTCATACTCGTAGTTTACATTATATCACAAAATCAACATGGCATCACCAAATGAATAAAAATGATAATGTTTCTTAATTGCTTCGCGATAGGCCTTCATAATAACATCGCGACTGGCTAAAGCGGAGACTAATAGAAGTAATGTTGATTTTGGTAAATGAAAATTGGTAACGAGAGCGTTAATGACTTTAAACTTAAATTCCGGCGTGATAAATATATTGACTTCGCCCTGAAACTTCATAACGCCCCCTTCTCCCCCTCTTATCTTAAGAGGGGGTTGGAGAAGAAGACACGACCCCTCCAATGCCCTAACCGTCGTCGTGCCAACAGCAATAACCCGCCCGCCTTCTTTTTTAGCGCGATTAATTGCTTCGGCGGTTGTTTCCGTAATCTCAACCCACTCTGCTTCCATTTTATGCTCTTCAACGCGCTCTGTTTTAATGGGCTTAAAAGTACCATAACCGACATGTAAAGTCACAAATACTATTTTAACGCCTTTCTTTTTTAATCTTTGCAATAAGGGTTTAGTAAAATGAAAACCAGCTGTCGGCGCGGCAATCGATCCCAAGTGTTTGGCATAGACTGTCTGATACTCTTCAAATTGTTTTGGTTCTTGTTTGATATACGGCGGCACTGGCACATGGCCGTAACGCGATAAAAACTTTTGAAATTTATCGCCAGAGATATTAAAACGCACTTGATACTTGTCATCATTCTTTCCAATAACCTCGCACCAAACTGTTTTAGAGAAATAAACTCTAATGCCCGCTTTTAATTTGCGCCCGGGATTTCCCAATACTTCCCAGATATTATTTCTGACCTCTCGCAACAAAAAAATCTCCACAAATCCCCCTTCATCCCCCTTTTTGAAAGGGGGACACGAGAGAAATTTTATCCTACCAAACAGCCTCGCCTTAAAAACTTTACTGTTATTCAAAACCAAAACATCACCTTTTTTCAAATAATCAATAACTTCAAAAAAATGCCGATGTTCAATCTGGCCGCTTTTCCTGTCCAAAACCAAAAGCCGACATTGATCGCGAGGAAAAGTCGGCTTTTGAGCAATCAGCTCTTGAGGTAGATTATAATCGAAGTCCGCTGTCTTTAGCACATTACTTTATTAAACTGCCAATATGTTCAACTATGTCCATTAAATGCACCGAGTATCCCCACTCATTGTCATACCAAGCCATGACTTTAACTAAGTCGCCATCAACTACTTTCGTCATTTCCAAGTCAACGACCGAAGAATATGGCGAACCGATAAAATCAGATGAGACTAATGACTCATGGGTCACGCCTAAGATATTTTTCCAACGCGCGCTTTGAGCGGCTTTTTCAAAAGCTTTGTTAACTTCTTCTATTGTCGTTTTGCGTTTCAATAAAAAAGTAAAATCAGAAAGCGAAACATCAATAATCGGCACGCGAATAGCTACTCCATCAAACTTGCCTTTAAATTTTGGAAGCGCCTCGCCTGTCGCCTTAGCCGCCCCAGTAGAAGTCGGCACCATATTAACTAGAGCTGATCGAGCCCGTCGCAGATCAGGATGCAAAGGCGGCGGAGCGCTATCAACAATGTTTTGTTCCGCGGTCACGGCATGGACAGTCGTCAGCATCGCCTTGGCCACACCAAAAACTTCATCCATAATCGCCGCTACCGGCGCGACGGAATTTGTGGTGCAAGAAGCGTTGTTGATAATCTTGTCGTTCGCGCTACATTTTGTATGGTTAACTCCCATTAAAAAAGTCGGCACATCTTTGGCCGGCGCGGAAATCACAACTCTTTTAGCGCCAGCATCCAAATGCTGTTTGGCTAACTCCATTTTAGTAAAACGACCCGTTGACTCAATAACAATATCAACTTTGTATTCTTTCCATGGCAACTTTGTCGGCTCTTTTTCCGTCAAAACAGGAATTTTAACACCGTCAATAATTATATTTTTATCGTCGGATGAAACTTTATGATCCCAAGCGCGAGAGACAGAATCATATTTTAAAAGATGGGCTAAGATGCTCGGGGCAGTTAAATCGTTAACCGCCACAAATTCAATCCCGGGCCGTCCCCAACCGCATTTTAAAGTCGTCCGGCCAATCCGGCCGAAACCGTTAATTGCTATCCGAAGTTTTTTGTTTTTTGGCATATTCTTAAATTAGTTTTTACATTGTGGACAACGACACTTGACAAAATTATTAAGTTATATTATGATGAAAATGTAGTCACTATGAAAAGACCCCTATGCGGTTCCGTCCGCTTGGGGTTCTTTTCTTTTATATTCCAATTGCCAACCAAGCCCCTGAATGGCTAAGTACAGATTTTGCCCATCAATAAAGGCGTAATTTTTGCTTTCTTTCAACATAACATTGCCCACATTTTACCATAAAGAAGAAACCTAGGCAACTTAAAACAAAAACTTGTCAAAACAAAAACTCAAAATAAAAAGTTATAAATATGGCATAACTAAAAAACCTATCCTCGAACAGGCATAGGTTTTTTGAACATTCTTTAGATATTGTCTATTGCAACGAGAATCTCACCAACCTCTTTACTTGTATATTTTCTCCGAACTTGGCGATTTTCTGTTGAATCAATTCGCCGACAGTAATATCTTCATCTTTGATAAACGGCTGATTGAGTAAGCAATTATCTCCAAGCCACTTACCTAATTTGCCCTGCAAAATTTTTTCTATCACGGCCGGGGGTTTTTCTTGACCGCGAACTTCTTCCAACCAAATTTCTTTTTCTTTTGCTGTAACTTCGGATGGCACATCTTCCGGCTTAATATACACAGGATCAGTGGCCGCCGCTTGCATGGCCAAGTCGTGCACCAATTCTTGAAATTCCGGATTGCGCGCCACAAAATCAGTTTCACACAGCACTTCAATCAGCACCCCGACTTTATTATTAGGATGCACATAGGCATGCACCAAACCATCTTTTGTTTGACGTTCTGATTTTGACGCCGCTTTAATTACGCCCTTTTTACGCAGAAGTTCAGTGGCTTTAGTCAAATCGCCGCCGCTCTCTTCCAGTGCTTTTTTAGCTTCAACAATTCCAGCACCAGTTTGTTCTCTTAATTGTATGATCAATTTTGAATCAATCATAACTTCAGAATTTAGAATTTAGAAAATAGAATCTAGAATCTACGCCTGCACCTCGACAGGCTTTTCTTCCACAATAGGCGTTGCTATCGGCATCTCTTTCTCTGCCCTTCCTTCTTTATACGCCTCGGCAATAATTTTTACAATCAACTCCACAGTCTTGGTCGCGTCATCATTGGCGGGAATAGGATGCTTGATATTAGTTGGATCAACGTTGGTGTCGCAAATAGCAATAATCGGCAATTTTTTATAATGCGCTTCTTTCAAAGCAGTCTTCTCTTGCTTAAGGTCTACAATAAAAATAGCGTCGGGCAGACGAGTCAACTTGACCATGCCGCCGACTTGTATTTCCTTCTTCTCAATTTCTTGAGCAAACTTGCCTTGTTCCTGCTTAGTATATTTCGCCAACTCGCCCCTTGCCTGTTTATCTTTCAGATCAACATATCGGCGCACCAGTTTATGAATCTCTTGAAAATTAGTCAAAGTGCCGCCTAGCCATTTTTCATCAACATAGGGCAAATCGCAATCTTGCGCCGCTTGACGAATGGCAGGTTGAATCTGTTTTTTTGTTCCGACAAAAAGCAAGAGCTTACCTTCTTTGCCTAAACCGCGCACATATTCAGCCGCTTCCTGAATGGCTTTTTGGGTCATCTCCAAATTAATTAAATGAATCTGGCCGCGAGAGGTAAAAATATAAGGAGCCATCTTTGGGTGCCAGCGCGAAACTTTATGCCCAAAATGAGCTCCTGCTTTTAATAACTCTAAAAGTGATGGTATTTCTGACATATTTTTATTCTTTTAACTTCCACCACCTGCTCTAATGACCAGTGGCCACCAGAGAGAATAAAAGGCGGTGTGTTTAATTAGTTTTACAATTGAAAATAGTATACACGATGGATAAAAAACCGTCAAGGGCCTACAACATTAACTTGACTAGCTTGCCTTGACGCGTTAAAGTCAAAGCATGCAAGCCAATCCTTACGTTTACCCATTCATCCCCTTCCAAGATTTATCCAATAAAAAATTCTTGGATAATTTTATAGCTGATCAATTCATCGCGACCAACGATTTATCTAAATTGATCGCCGCAATACCAGTCGTCCAGCCGCGAATATTAGGCCAAGATATCAATTCGCGTCTTTTGGATATTTTTCTTGATGATAACTATTGCTATGGCCCAAAAGAAAACATTCAAAATAATCTCGCCTTTTGGCATGGACGCTTTAATTACTTTACTAAACAACAAGCGCCAATTCGTTTAATTATCTTGGGTTTCCCTTTTAAAATCCCAGTGCCTTTAAAAACAGATCACACTATGCCTGATCTGGGAGAAGTGCTATCTTTGCATCGTTTATATACAATCACACAGTTAATTAGAGAAGTGTATTCTCCGGGTGCGACTCTGACTATTTTTACCGAGGGTGTCTTTGGTAAACCCCCACACCAAAATTTTTGGTGTGGGGGTAAATTCACTGGCGTAGAGCGCGACGAATGGACAGCCTATCGAGAACAACTAAAAAATCTGATTAAAATTCTTGGCTACGAGAACAGCCTCTCTGTCACCGACTTGGAAGAAATAGAATCATTAGTACCAGACTTTCAGACACAATACGAAGATAATGTCCAAAAATTTAAAAAACAATTTGCTGATGGTGAGGTCGAGGCTATAAAAAAATACGACGCAACCTTCCCTTCAGTCTATCGTCTTGTTTCCAGCCGCGAATATCCGTACGAAGATTTGCTGGACGTCTATAACGATGACTTGCCCGATAATGCAGTAACAAAATCTGTTTTAGAAATTAGACAAGACTTGCGGCGCAAGGCGCGCGAATCAATTTTTTGTTATCACGCCTACCATCAAACTAGATATGACACAGGCGTCATGGACAAAGCCGCGCCCAATGCCATTTATTTGACCGTCTCGCCAAAAGTCGGCCGCCTTGGCATTTATCCGATTTCCAAAGATGTCCATCGCCTGCCCTATCACGGCGTTCCAGTCTGGCATGAGTCAGAAAAGCGTTTTAATATTGAATATCTCGTTGACATCCGCCGCCAATCCGGTCCTTATACAAAAGTTTATCTGCGAGACGACCTAGAACAACAACCATTTTACTACATTGACGACAAACAACTGTCATTCCCGACTTGATCGGGAATCCAGCGATATACAGTTGGTTTGTTTTCTGGATCCCCGCTTTCGCGGGGATGACAGAAAGTTGAGTCTGTACTTTTTATCTAGGGCTCGTTTTTGTTTTAAAAAAATTATCCAGGATTCTGGGCTTCGAAATAAAGTGCCGCCCTTAAACTGTCCGTCATCTTTATAAAGCGCTTTTTCTTCTTGATAGCGTTTTGAGATATGATCAAAAAGTTTTTGCGCGACTTGCGCGCCCGCCCCCTTTTCCATTCGCTGTAAATCATACATAAAACCATATTTGCTGGTCATCCAAAGACGATCTGCTTCTCTCAAGAAATAGCTCAATTTATTATTAAGATTCAAAGGCCTGCCTTTGACGCCTCCGCGTTTGGGCAATGAAGGATAATCATGGACGGCAATTATATCCGAAATTATTTTAATATCTCTCGCGTTAAACCAGCGTCTAAAAGGATCGGTTTTCAAAATCTTCCGAGCATATTGCGCGCCGGCTTTCATGTGCGCTTCGCGCACTTCTTTTTTTTGAAACTCACGATCAATCTGGTAACGATTCTGCACAATAAGATAGCCCACGTCATGGAGTAAAGCCGCGGCTATCCCATTCTTTGTTTCATTGACACTAACCTTTTCGGCTACAAGAATTTTCTGTATTATTTTGGCCACATAAAACAAGTGCTGTGGCATTCGTTTCATGGTTATACTATCGCCGAAGTCACGCGATAATCTTCTGACAAGATTATCAAAAACAACAAACGACGCGTCGGATGGACGTTTAGTTTTTTGGTATTCTTTTTTAAAAATTTGCAACTCTTTGATGAGGCTAAAATTTCCTGCTGGCATATCGGTTTTTTAATCATAGCCCAACTAAACAAATCTGACAACAAAAAAGCCCTTCTCCAGAGAGAAGAGCGTAGCCATTCAAACAATGAGTGGTTTGAGGGCTTGAGCTAGCAAATCCTCGTCGTGAATGAGCTGTTGATTGTGGCTATGGCGCGTACTTGCCAAATTAGCGCGCACGATCTGAAAGCGGCCATAGCTTGATCCTTGAATATCATCGCGCAAAGGATTTTCCGCCGCTACCTCACCTTGATGCGCGAGCACAATGATTTCCTTGTTCAAAGGCAAATATAGATCGTAGAGATCGAGAAACTGCCGCAGAGTGAAATTGGGAATATCCATGGGCCGCGCTGTCAAGTTCGCCACAAGAATAATTTTTGGTACCTGTACAAGAGCGGGGGTAAATAGATATACGGCAAAGTGAAAGAGAACAGAGAAATGTACATCACCAGGACCGATAATCGCGACCTTAGTATGACTCAATAATTCATCGGCCGCCGGGGTCATCATAACTATCGGCTCAAGATATATCTTGGTTGCCAATCGCGAGTCATTTGACCGCATAGCATATTCATAGAATGAATACTTCTCACGGCCTACCTGAAACACTATGTTACATGGCTGATCAGTAGCAGGCATCACCCGGTACGGATTGCGCATCTGGTAGTTCCAAAAATCAATCGCGAACTGCAAACCCCAAATTTGCTTGGCGGCTTCAAAGGCCAAATAGCCGAATCGTGTCCATTGATCAAGCCGGCGATCGAGCAATCTGTGCATGTCAGTCCAATCACCCGCGCGACGACTATAGAGTGACTGCTTGACAATATCAATCCAGTCGATTGTGTTAAAGGTTCGTCTGACCAAACCAGCGCCGACAATATTGCCGCGCTTATCTTCTTGAGTTTCGCCGGTGTTAGCCAACATGGTAAATGGAGTAGCGCCAAGTGTCTGCAAAGCACGCGCTACAGTCGGCGTACCGCTCCCACCCCCAACGAGGACAATATCGTGGGCATGGTTTTGTGATGGCAGAGATAGTCTATGCTCTCGTAGGACGATTTTTAAATCGCCGACCATCTGCGCTGGCTTACGTCTCCCATCGCCAATCACCTCGATCATTCTAGTCTGCAATAATCTTTCCCTGGGATTCATTTTTCTACTCCCTCTGTTTATTTACTATTGCCAAGGAACAAAACTACTCCCACCTTAGAATAATTCTACAACTATGTCAACCTATTTAGCCCACTATTGCTAAATTTAAAGACTTATGGTAGATTATATTCATAATAATTGGTATTCGTTATCATATGAAAAAAGACATTCATCCAAAATATTATCCGGACGCGCAGATGAAATGCGCTTGCGGAACAGCCTATACCATCGGATCCACTCAAAAAGAGGTCGCGGTGGATATTTGTGCCGCTTGCCATCCTTTTTATACTGGCAAACAAAAGCTGGTGGACACTGGCCATCGTATAGAGAAATTTAAAGAACGCTTGGCCAAGAAAACAGCCACGGCCGCCGTCCGTAAAGGCAAGACTGTTAAGCATGCCGCCGTAAAGATTAAGAGAGCGGCCAAAACAGCTAAGATTGAAAAGGGAGAAAAATAACGAAAGAATTGAGAATGTTGAATTAAGAGTGTAGAATATTAAGTGATGACTGGCCTGTCACTCTGCGCTCGTAATCCAACATTCTTTTATTTATATGGCTAATGAAATTAAACAACATAGGGATCGCGCTACTGAACTTGAACATCTAATGAGTCAAGCTGATGTTTTAGCTGACCAAGAAAAGATGCGCTCATTGGCCAGAGAATATAATGAGGTCAAAGAAATTATTGAAAAAGCAGACGAGCTGGAAAAAATTGAAAAAGCAATTACTGAAGCGGGGCGCATAATGAAAGATGACACTGATTCGGAGATTAAAACAATGGCCGAAGAAGAAATCACCAAACTACAAACTACTCACTACAAACTACAAGCCGAACTCGATGAACTTCTCCATCCATCCGACCCACTAGACAAATACAATATTATTATTGAGATTCGCGCTGGAACTGGCGGCGAGGAATCCGCTTTATTTGCCGCGGAGCTTTTTCGTCTTTATTCCCGCTTTGCCGAACGTCAAAAATGGAATACTAAATTAATTTCTTCAAATCGCACGGACATCGGCGGTTTTAAAGAAATTATTTTTGGCATCGAAGGCCGCAATGCTTATCGTAGCTTAAAATATGAAATTGGTGTCCATCGCGTCCAGCGCATTCCGGAAACAGAAAAAAGCGGCCGCATCCATACTTCAACCGCGACGGTGGCCGTTTTGCCGGAAGTAAAAGAAATGGATTTTAAAATTGACCCGGAAGATTTGAAAATTGAAACCTCAACCGCTCGCGGCCATGGCGGCCAATCGGTTAATACTACTTATTCAGCCATTCGCATCACTCACATTCCAACCGGTACCGTGGTCTCCTGCCAAGATGAACGCTCCCAGCAACAAAACCGAGCCAAAGCCATGCAAGTCTTGCGCGCCCGGCTTTTTACCGCGGAAGAAGAAAAACGACGGCGTGAAAGATCCGAGGAAAGACGCTCCCAAATCGGCGCGGGTGAACGTTCAGAAAAAATCCGCACTTATAATTTTCCTCAAGATCGCCTGACTGACCATCGCGTTAAACAAAGCTGGCACGGCCTGCCCAGTATCATGGATGGCAACATCATGCCCATTATTGAAATCTTGCAAAATCCGGCCGCATGGAACGCGCAGAACAATGATGACGATGATGATTAAAAGAAAAACAAAACGCAAAGGAGGATCGTCATGGTGCTGATTCATTGCCTCGCGGTACTCGCCGCGCTCAATGACAATGCTGTGCTTGATTGGCACGCACTTTCGGAAAAGGAACGTCAACGCCACCGTGATCGAGCACGGGGTATTGACATTGAGACAGAAACGCGTGTAGTATGTGATGAGTGCAAGTATGTTGTGGATACTAGTGAAACTGTGCACGGTCGGTGTCTTCAATGTTGTGCTCATTAAAAGGAGGACGGAATGGCCATTGTGAATTCGGGACGAGACGCGATTGAGAGTATCATTGATATCCTGCGACGAAACGCGCATACAACTATACCGATTTGGCCAAGAGAGTTGCCAAGTAATCAATGGTGCTTCCTTCTTCAGGATAGCGCGCGTCGCGATCCTCAAAAAATAGTGCTGTGTGGCATCAGTGAGCCGCACGAGACCAACTATCCACAACGAGTCGCAGTCTTCGGCCAACATCCAGGCGAGACATATCAACGCCCGGACATTTGGCGCCAGGACATTGAGACCTGTGGAATAGCGGTACTGGTCCGTCCGACTACCGAGGAAGAAATTCGGAAGACCGACTTACGCCTGGCCACTGTTTTTTTGGAACCAATGGACAGGTTCCGCAACGCTGTAATCTTCCGAGCCACCGATCACATCGCTTTCTATAACCCCACCATCTGATATCTAGTCAGTTCACGTTCTTTTACGCCCGAGGCGCGTCAAACAGCCAGTCACTCGACTGGCTTTTTCTTTATAACAATTTTACCGCTTCTATGGACGAAAGTTTATTGTCGTCATATACTGTATCTGGACGACACACATACTATTGTTATAAAACTTTTTATTAGACTGCATAGGTAAAATCCAAAAATTATGAAAAAATTAATTTTGCTAGTTGCTGTTATCTTGCTAGTTTATCCGGCTCAAACTTTGGCATTAATTGCTCCACCCACAACAAGCATTGAATGTAAAATAAATGAGGAGGTGCTATACCATAATGCTTGCCTAAACGAAGATTGCTCAATTAAAGCATTTGACGAAACCCCTTTATCGGAAGGTGATTGCGGAGATGCTGATTGCACAAATACGGTGACTAAAGAAG
>Ga0265296_1002865_pt1 | contig 16718 bp, 16 predicted proteins | sample MunlanPumphouse1_FD_189073 | JGI IMG/M metagenome (GOLD analysis project Ga0265296, IMG submission 189073) | Groundwater microbial communities from a municipal landfill in Southern Ontario, Canada - Pumphouse #1 | ecosystem: Environmental > Aquatic > Deep subsurface > Groundwater | place... | reverse complement strand
GCGCGCCAAAAATATCGCCGATGATTTTCCAAAATCTTCAACTCAAATTGAACCGATCTATCGACCACACTTTTTTCAGATGCGATCGTTTGAAAGTCTCTGTCGGTGGAAACTTCCACTTTGTATGCCGCAACGCCATCGCCGAATTGTTCATCCGGATCGGACGCAGTTTCCCACGACAGGTTCGGGGCGGAGGCGAATTCTTCGCCGGAAAGCGGCGAGAGCAACCGAAATTTACGCGGCGGCTCGTTGATCCGGTTGACGAAAAATCTCCGGCGCTCACTCCAGAGCGAATATTCGACGCCGTCCCAGGCACGCGCCCAAGCGTAGCACGTGGAATTTTCCGGGAGAGGTTGACGAATCATATGATAAAGATTCATGTCCTTCGACATCACCGGCGCGACTGTTTGATCGAAAAGAATATTTTTCCCGAGAGAATCCGAAGAGACTTTCAACTGATACCGGATTCCGGACGGCTTAACCTGTTTGTCCGCCGCCGGCGTGAACTTGAGTTCCATTTCGCTTTGGCGCGAGATGAAATCCTTCGGTATGACGAATGCCGGTTTCGCCGGAACCGAATTCATTTCAAACTCCAGCATCGTATAGTCCGACCATTCCGAAAGCGTATCTTTCGCACGGACGGAAAACCGGTATTTCCGGCCATCCTGGATGTCACCCACGCTGATGTATTGAAACGCTGGTTGATCCATTGTTACGGTTCCGGATTCCCAGAAAACGGTGTCGCCTATGGCAAATATTTCCGACAGGATCATCTCGACGAGGCACTCCGGTGTCGGCTGTGAATAATGCCAACCGAATTCCAACTGATGATTGACGCACTGCCGCAAGTCGGTCTCTCCGACAAGCGTCAGGTCAAGAACAGAAAACGGAACTTCGGCGCTTGTCAAAACGGGAAGGAACGCGAGGATCGACAAGGCGAGTACCGATCCGATCCGCCTTCGTTTTTTTCGTTCCCCATTTCGAGCGCAACAAATCATAGCGGAGGCAATTTAATCAAATGCCCTGATAATCTCCACTTTCTGTTTTACCGTTTGGAAAATTTCAGCCGACAATCCGAAAACGTTCAGGAAGAATATGGAAAATACTACGCCATCAGTTTCTTGTACAGAGATTCCATCGCGGATTTCAGTTGCTCCGGCGTGCCGCTGTTGTCGATGACGAACGAAGCCAGTTCCCGTTTTTCTTCCTCCGGCATCTGGAGTTCCATGCGCCGGAGAATTTCCTCGCGGGACAGCGTGCCCCGCCGGATCGCGCGCTCCAACCGAATTTTGTACTGCGTGTAAATCAAAACGGTGTGATCGAGATGATTGTCGAAACCCGACTCGAAAATCAAAGGCGCATCGATGACGACCAATTCGTATTTCTTGTCCAGTTCTTCGAGTTTTTCCTGGAACGCCGAGATCACGCGTGGATGTATAATATCATTAATGATATTCTGATTTTCCTCACTGGCAAAAGATATTTTTGCCAATCGTTCGTTATCGATCACCCCGTTTTTCAGGATATCCGTTCCGAAAGCGTCAACCAGCTCCTTTTTAACCTCGGAATCGCTTTTCAGAAATTCCTTTGCAACGACATCGGCATTGAACACATAGGCACCCTTTTCTTCCAGAAAGGTCGCCGCCGCGCTTTTTCCCGCTCCCAATCCACCTGTAATGCCAACGGTCACCACTTTTTCACTTACCTCCAATCAATTCCTTTTTGATGTTTTGAAAGACCTCGTCCGGAGTTCCCGTGGCCGGAATGACTCGCAGGTTTCCGGATTTCCGATAAAAATCGACCAGCGGCTCGGTTTGCCGCGTATAAACGTCCAATCGTTTGGTAATTGTCTCGGCTTTATCGTCGTTGCGCTGAAATAGATCTCCGCCACACGTGTCACACCGACCGGCCTGTTTGGGCGGATTCGTCATCAGATTGTAAACGGCATTGCAGTTCCGGCAGGTTCTCCGCGCAGAGAGCCGGTCAATGATCTGCCGAACTTCCGCATCGAGCAGAAGAATGACGTCGATCCGAACATCGTGAAGTTTGAATAATTTTTCCAGTCCTTCCGCCTGCGCGATGGTTCGCGGAAAACCGTCCAGAATGTAGCTCGCCTGCGCCTGTTTGCCGAATAATTTCTCCTCGATGATTCCGAGCATGACGGCGTCCGGCACCAATTCACCTTTGGTCATGAAGGCGTTCGCCTGTTCGCCCAATTTCGTTCCGTTTTTAATCGCTTCCCGTAAAATATCGCCCGTCGAAATATGCGTCATGCCGAATTCGGCGCAGAGTCTTTGCGTTTGGGTTCCCTTCCCGACACCGGGAGGTCCGAGGATGATCAATTTCATGAGTGTTCCCTCAACTTATTTTCGATTACAGAATCATGCTTCCGATTCTTACATTAATATTCCGGCGATGCAGGCGGTGATCCATGACGCGAATGCGCCGCCAAACATGGCTTTCAGAGCGACTTTCGACAAATCTTTCCGCCTGTTCGGAGCCAGCGCGCCGATGCCGCCGATCTGAATTCCGATCGATGAAAAATTGGCGAATCCGCACAAAGCGTACGTAGCGATAACGATGGATTTCGGGTCGATAGCGGCGGTGGCTTTAAGTTCTGCGAGCGTGCTGTATGCAACGAATTCGTTCAAAGCCAATTTGATGCCGAGCAGGTTACCGACTTCCGCCGCACTTTGCCATGACACGCCCATAACCCATGCAAGCGGTTTCAGGATCGTCCCGAAAAAAGTCTTGATACTACCTGGAAACCAACCCGCGTATTCTCCGACTACGGGCGAAAAGCCGCTCGCCGTCGCGTATTTGTGATAGGTTCCATGAAATAAATTTCCGTCGATCAGCCTGTCAAAAACGGAGAGAATCGAATCAACCAGTCCGATGAGCGCAATAAACGCGATCAACATAGCGGCGACATTGGCGGCGAGTTTCAGGCCATCGGTCACGCCGGACGACGCCGCTTCCAACAAATTCGACGACTGGACGATGTCTTTGGGCATATCAATATTGCCCGCCGTCTTCGATAGTTCCGTTTCGGGATAAATGATCTTCGCGACGAGCAGGGCTGCCGGAGCAGACATGACGCTTGCCGCGATCAGATGCGTCGCGCTGACGCCCATCTTGATATAACCGGCTAACACGCCGCCCGCAATCGTCGCAAAACCGCCAACCATCACTGTCAGAAGTTCCGATACGGTCATTTCGTTCAGGAACGGGCGAATCAATAGCGGCGCTTCCGTTTGTCCGACAAAAATATTCGCAGTACAGGAAAGCGTCTCCGCTCCGCTCGTTCCCATCGTCCACTGCATGAAGCGCGACATCCATTGCACGATCACCTGCATCACGCCGAGATGATAAAGGATCGCCATGAACGAGGCAAAGAAAATGATGACCGGCAGAACGCTGAATCCGAATTGCATTCCGAAACCCGGCCATGTCTGAGAATTTGGGAAAAAGTATTTATCCAGCGCCAGATTTCCGAAGATGAATTCGGCGCCGTACGTCGCTAAACCGAGAAAGCGTTCGACTTTGTGACTCAGCCAGGCAAAGATTACCTCTCCGGTGAAACCGTTCGCAAAAAACCATGCGAAGACCGATGTCAAAAAAGCCAGCGAGAAGTATTTCTGACCGGCTTTTATCTTCAGGATGGATTTGACGATCATCGCGGCAAATATTAACACGATCGCCCAACCGAGAATCCCGAGAACGGATATGCAATAGAATGCCAGAAGCGCGGCTATCGAATAAGCGATCACCAGAGCCGTTTTCCCGATCTGCTGTTTCCGATCGCCCGCCAGATTGATATCGTCTTTGAAAATATAGATCACCACCATCATCTGAAAAATGAACATGCAGGAGAAAGAAAGCGCGGGCTTGCCGAGAATCACCGCCGCGAAGAGCACCTGAAGCAAAAGACCCCAAACAATAACCCGCAGTCGGATTTTCTTCCGGTTGTTTGACATGAGGTAGGAAATGCCGAGCAATACAATGATTCCGAGAATTCCAATAAATCTCATAATCTGTTCCTTTTACATTGAGTTGGTGAATCAGATGGTGGCGTTCAAATTTATTTTCCAGTATGGATCGTCATTCCTTAGGAGGTTTGAAACAGGCGCGACAGCGCGCTTCGTAGGCGTCAGTCGCTCCCAATAAAACCCGCTCGCTGGATTTCGTCAGACGTTGCGTGTAGTTGGCTGGATTGCCGCACTGTATGCAAATCGCCAGCGTTTTGGTGATATACTCCGCTTCGCAGAGGAGTTGCGGAATCGGCTCGAACGGTTCGCCGCGGTAATCTTTATCGAGACCGGCGACGATGACGCGCCGACCCATTTCCGCCAGTTTCCGGCAGACGCCGGTTAGCGAGTTATCAAAGAATTGCGCCTCATCGATTCCCAGCACCTGCGCATCGCCCGCGAGCTGCAGAATATCGCCGGCATTTTGAACTGTCTGCGACGGGATTTTCTGCTGGTTGTGGGAAACGATATGATCTTCGCTGTACCGAACATCGATGATCGGCTTGAAGATCGACACGCGCTGTTTGGCGATCTGGGCGCGGCGAAGACGCCGGATCAGTTCTTCCGTTTTACCCGAAAACATGCTCCCGCAAATGACTTCGATCCAGCCGCTCTGTTTTCCGGTAACGGCTACGACCTCTTCCATTTCCATCGGGATTCCACGAATTGTTTTGTCATTCATCATAATCGACGTCTAATTTTTACTTTTTCCGTTATAAAAACAATTGATTTTTTCATTCGTCCACCCGGGCGCGTGAAAGTCCCGGCATCTACTTTTCACTCTCAGAGTTGAGCAGGCGGAGAAGCGACTTCACTTTCGTCTTGAATAGATCGACAGCGACGGTGTTGTGCCCGCCTTCGGGAATGATGATGTCGGCATACTGTTTGGTCGGTTCGATAAATTGCTCGTGCATCGGACGCACCGTCCCCAGATATTGATCGATGACCGACTCGAAAGACCGCTCTCTTTGCTTGATGTCGCGCACCAATCTGCGAATGAACCGAATGTCCGCCGCGGTTTCGATGTATACCTTAATGTCCATCATGCGCCGCAGGTCCGGATCAAACAATACCATAATACCTTCGAGGACAATGATTTTTTGTCCGCAGACCGAAATCGTTTCCGCTTTCCGCGTGTGGGTTTTATAGTCATAAATTGGTACTTCGACGTGTTCGCCGCTCAGGATAGATTTCATCTGATTCTTCAACAGATCGAAGTCGTAAGATTCCGGATGGTCAAAGTTGTGATGGCTCCGCGAGTCCATCGGAATCTGGCTCAGATCGTGGTAATAGGAATCCTGTTCGATAATTACGACTTGGCGAGGATCGAAATCCCGGACAATATTTTTTGCCATCGATGTTTTTCCGGAACCGGTCCCGCCCGCCACGCCAATCAAAATTGCATTTCTGTTCATGTCACGTTCTCAATTTATTCTCATCAAATGGGTCAGGTAACAAAACCGACGAAATATAACACATTTCTATTCCATCTGCATCTATTATGTAGATGGGAATTTCTCCGCACAATTCCCAGATGACCTGCCGGCAGGCGCCGCATGGCGTCGCGCCGTTTTTCGACCAGATCGCTATTGCGCGGAATTTTCTCGCGCCTTTTGCCACTGCCGCCGCCAGCGCGTTCCGTTCGGCACAAATGCTTAGACCATAGGTGCTCGATTCGACGTTGCAGGCGCTGAAAATTGCGCCGTCTTCCGTCAGCACCGCCGCACCGACCGGATAATGCGAGTATGGCGAATACGATGCCTTCGCCGCCTCCAAGGCCGCTTTTTTTAATAATTCCGATTCAACTGTTTCCATAGCCGTTTCCTTTCGTAAGGTTCCATCCATAACAACAATGCGACTCCACTAATGAATCCTCCGATATGAGCAAACCACGCGACGCCGCCCTGCTGACGGAAAGTCAACGCTCCGAGACCGTTGCTCAACTGAATCGCGAACCAAATACCCAGCACATAAACCGCCGGAATCCAAAATCGTTGGAAAAAGATGACAAACCAAAAAAGTATCTGGATTTTAGCGCGCGGATACCGGATCAAATAGGCGCCGAGAATTCCGGAGATCGCACCACTGGCTCCGATGATCGGCGCAACCGACGCCGGATTGAACATTACCTGCGTCAGCGAGGCAATGATCCCACACGCAAAATAGAATATGAAAAATTTAAAATGTCCCAGAGTACTCTCAATATTATCTCCGAAAATCCACAAATAAAGCATGTTCCCGCCGAGATGCGCAAATCCGCCATGCAGAAACAAAGATGTAAAAAACGGTATCAGTGACGCCCAAATGCTGTCCCGAAAAAGATGCGCGGGAACGACACCCAGCCGCCCGAACCACTCCGCGTAAGACCCGCCCGGGAGCGTCGCCTGATAAAAAAATATCAGAACGTTCATCGCAATCAGGATATAAACGACGTACGGTTTTTTCAATCTCAAAGTCGAATCGCGGGTCGGAATGAACATATCGGTTATTGTCCGGAAATAATGGTGAATTCGCTGACAGCCGTCGAAACGTTTCCGGCGCGGTCTATTGCATTGATTTTGACCTGATGTCTTCCGGGTTTCAGCGGATGGCGTAGTCGGTAGCGCAAGGTTTTCTTGATTCCGCAATACTCGACGATGACCGGCACCTCGTCCAATCGAACCTGAATGGATAAATCGTCACGAATTCCCGAAAGAGCATCCGAAACGGACGCCTTGAGCCAATCGATTGACGATGAACGGAATCGACCGCCGTTTCCCGGAAAAACGTTTTTGATTACCGGCGGTTTCTGGTCTTTCATCAGACAAAAATCACCCAATTTCCGCAAATCGGCTCGGATCACGTCGCGCGCAGGATCGATCTCGTTTCCCAAATACGACCACTTGCCGTCGCGCCATAAATAAACGCCGTATTGCTCGACTTTTTCCACAAATGCCGGATAATTGAACTCCACCCAGATCGAGTCCTGGAGCGGTTCGGTTTCGGGATAAATGCGATAGATTTTCGACACCTGATTTCCATTCTTCCCCGGATGAGCCGAAACGGTGTCGATCCAGCTAAGTAAAGTGTCATAAACCGAACCGGGAACGAATGACGCCTGAAAAAGCGAGTCCGGGGAAGTTACCGATCCGCCGGTTTTCGGCTCGACGCATTTCAAACGAACCGGCTTTCGATAGACGGTCATCGGTTCCGACGAAATCCGGATTTCGCAGGCAATTGCATCTTTCCATTGCACAAATGATGTCGGCGCGGTAATGAAATCGATAGGCGTTTCCGGATACAGATCCAACTGACGAAACTCGCGGATCGATTGCAGGAAAAACGCGGGATGTTGACGCGGCGCCTGCCTGAAAGTCAAATGGCAGATGAAACTCTCGGGATATTCGATGTATTCAAAAGAGATTTTCGGACTCTCTTCCGCATCTTCCCCGACGTTGACAAAAACGGGCGGAAACTCGTCGCCAATGTTAATCCGAAGATTTTTCTCGCGCGTGCTTCCTTCCGAAACGGTCAATATTACTAGCGCACCGCTGGTGTCCGTTTTGATGATCTTCGCAGGCTGAACGGGATTTCCGTATTTCGTCGCCCATTGCGCGCTCCATCGGTTATGCGCGATCCACGACGGTTTCTCGAACGTAAGTTGAAAGCCGCCGTTTGTGTGTTTCAATTCCGGATACGCCATTTTTCGCTCCGGCGCCGATTCAAAAACGACATCCAGCGTCGATGTGTTTCCCCGATGGTCGTACACTTCAATCCGGACGGAGTGACATCCGGGCGGAAAATTCAGAACTCCGGTTCCCGGCGAAAGTCGATAAATCGGAAGCGACTTTGCCGAAGGATGAATCCATAGCCGGTTAAAATTGCCGTTGCCGTTTTCCAGAAAATAACTGTCTCTGTCCAGATCGACCAACCGCGTTTCGTCGAAAGCGAACAGGTCATACTGAACGGCAAATTGCAGGCTGTCATTTACCAGCATACGAATGCCGTATGGCGCATATTTGTTCGGCAAACCTTTTATTGTGTCAAATGTTTTCAGCGCGATCCCGATCTCGCCGGTGACACGAATTGTATCCTTGACCGTAAAATTCCGTTTTTCCCGAAAATAGACCGGAAACGTTTTCAGGCGCGGACTATCGTCGATCCGGGAACGAACGTCCAATGGAACGATCGCCAATTCCCGAATCGTTGGAATCGTATAATCGACGATCTCGGGAATGAAGTTGAATGGATTCATCGGCCGTTCCTGCGCGTCACGAACCTCGAAGTGAAGATGCGGAGAAACGGAAGCCGTATTTCCGGAGAAAGCGAGCGTGTCGCCCTTCCGAACGGAAATGACATTTTCGCCCGGATAAATGTCGATCGCGTATCGTTTCAGCCATTGCTGTTCGATTTCCACGTAATTAAGCAACCGGCTGGAAAATTCGTCCAGATGTCCGTAAACCGCAAAGTTGCCGTCGCGAAGTTTGAGATACACCGCTTTACCGAATCCGACAGGCGAAACGCGCAGACGCCAAACATATCCGTCTTCAACCGCAATGACCGGATAGCCGGTCGAATGATTCGTTTTAATGTCGATTCCCGAGTGAAAATGCCGGAACCTGTGTTCGCCGAAAGTCGAACTCACCTGCCTACCGTCCGGCATAGGCCAGACATATGCCTGTCCGAAACCTTGTGAACCGGCGACTATCAGAACAAATAACAGAATGATAATTTTTTTCATCGACACAATTAGAAGTGACACGGGCGACAGTTTACCGCCTGTGCGCATAGATTTCCAAATGAATTCCGTCAGATTTTTATAAATGCGCAGAAGTCCTCATGATGGTTTGGAGGTCCGTTCCGGATTGTAAATGACGGACTTATTTCTACCGGTTCGCTTGGCTTCGTAGAGAGCCCTGTCAGCGGCATCGATCAACGAATGTTTGTCTGGCATGGACTCCGAATCGTACTGCGCGATACCGAGCGAAACCGTTACGTTCGTTCGATTATTTTCTTTGGCAATGAGCGTTTCGGCGACGACAAGTCGGATTTTTTCGGCGACGTAAAATGCGGCGTGGAGTGTCGATTCCGGCAAAAGGACGACAAACTCTTCGCCGCCGTAGCGCGCATAAATATCATGCACGCGCAATTGACTCCGCAGAACCGCGCCGATCACTTTCAGCACCTCATCGCCGAACAAATGCCCGTACGTATCGTTGACATTTTTAAACAGGTCGATGTCCATCATGATGCAGGATAGATTTTCATGATGACGCTTCGTCCGCGAAAATTCCTGCTCCAGCCGGTATTCGAAATGCCGCCGGTTCGGAATTCCCGTCAATGCATCCATCGTCGAAAGCGTTTCGAGACGCAGATTGGCTTCGGCGAGTTCTTTTGTGCGTTCATTGACACGGGAATCGAGAAGCGTGTTGACGGATTCCATCTCGTTTCGTGCGGATTTCAGTTCCGCGATCACCGTTTCAAGTTGATCGTTCTTTGATTCGATCTGCTTCCAGAGCGTATCCAAAAGTGTTGCGAGACGACGGACCGGCTCCGGATTTCCCACCCGCATGAAGGGTGCAAATTCGTTCCCAAAATACCGGCTTCCGGCAACTTTTTCCAGAACACTCACCAATTCGGACAATATCTCGGTCGGATTCTCCTTCATCTCGCTCCTTTCTTTTTTGATACGCTTTTTGTGGAGTCTTTGACTAAAGGGACAAAGCGCACCGGCAACTTTTTTTCCTTCCGGATGCCATCTTTTTCTTTTTGCACGAGCACCAAATACTGTGTCCAATCGCGACTACCGACAGGAATGATCATTCTCCCGCCGATCGCCAACTGCTTAACCAGTTCTTCCGGAATATCTTCGCTCGCAGCCGTGACGATGATGTGCGAAAACGGCGCATATTCCCGCCAGCCGTCCCGCCCGTCGCCTCGCCGGATGCGAACATTTTTTATTCCGATGTTTTTCAAAACGGTTTCGGCTTTCTGCGCCAGAGTTTCGAGGAATTCGACCGTATAGACTTCACGCGCGATTCTGGATAACACGGCCGCCTGATAGCCGCTTCCGGTACCGATTTCCAGCACGCGCGATTCCGGTGCGAGCCGAAGGGCTTGCGTCATAAACGCGACAACATACGGCTGAGAAATCGTCTGCCCCAGCCCGATCGGAAGCGGTTGATCGGAATAAGCAAGTTCGGCGTATTTTGGACTAACGAAAGCATGGCGCGGAACGGATCGCATCGCGGAAACGACCGCCGGGTCCTGAATATCACGCGAAAGAATTTGCTCCCTGACCATTTCCTCCGCATTTTTGGGTTCGGTATAAAACACGATTGCTATAGATTATTTTGAGGAATCGACTGGAATAACTGCTCAATGTCCTCAATCGATTCGATCTTCACGTCTTTCAGATAATCGAGATGAATGGTTTTGAACATGGACAAAATCGAGATGCCGTCGGTGTACTCGGCCAGCGTTTGCGGAATATGCATCATTTTCAGGATGAGAAACCGGACGATCAGGTCCCGATCGTTCCGCCCCAGTTGATTAATCGTCGTCCCGGAATCTTTCAGATTCTGTCGCTCGCCGGGCAATTGTTTATCCGGATCGACAGTCAGGATGTACGGATGAATTTCCGCCAGATTGGATTTGACCCAATCGATCCCGGCGTGCCATAACTGCCGAAAATATTCCTCATAAGCGGTTTCGCCAATCTCGTTTTTAAAATATTCCCGCAATTCTTCGATCTTGTCCTTTTTGTGAATATCCCATTTGTGAAAATACTTCCGGAACAGGAAATATCCGTACGGTGTTTTCAGATGGTTGGCGCGGGTAAAAAACGACCGGACGTCATATTTCATGCGGTTGATCTGGTTGCGAATTTCCGCCGGGAACAGATTGAAAACCGGTGACAGGTTTTCCGTCCGGGTTTTGAGGTATTTCGGCGGAATCTGAATCTCATCCAGTCGGAGCGAATAGGATTTGTCGATGCCGTGAAAATTCAGGTCGATCAGCGCGCCGAAGTCGGACAGCCGGACAAAATTTTCCAGAGCCTGATCGAAGTCCGGGAGCGTCGTGATGGAAGGTAAAAAGGCATCCTCGAAAAGTTCTGGAAAAAGGACGGTCTGTTTAGGATTGAAGACTTTTGCCATGAACTCTTTCCTTAATTTAACCTCGTCTATATTACCGTGTCATCGGGAATGATTGAATTCTTTGGGATGACGACGATTCCGTCGCGAATGGAATAGGTTGGGAATTCCGCTTCCCGGACATTTTTTTCATTGATGATGCGAACGTTATTGCCGATGCGCGCATTCTTGTCGATGATGGCGTTCCGAATGATACAATTCTCGCCAATTCCGATCGGCGGGACGGTACTTGAATTTTCGAACCGGTAATAATCTGCGCCCATGATGACGCAGTTCTCGATGCGGTTACCGGAGGAAATTCGGGTGCGGATTCCAATCACTGACTGACGAATGTCGCTGTTTCTGAGGATGCTTCCTTCACCGATGAGCGTACAATGAAGTGTGCAGTTTTCGACGCGGGAACCGGGAAGAGCGCGGGCATGCGTGTAGATCGGCGCCGACTCGTCGTACAAATCGAACGGCGGGTTCGGTAACGCCATCTCCAGATTCGCCTGAAAAAAGGAATCCATCGTTCCGATGTCTTTCCAGTAGCCGTCGAACAGGTGAGCCTGTGCGCGATAATTCCCGATCGAATCCGGAATGATCTGCCTTCCGAAGTCATCGCTCGGATTTTCTTCGAGTATCTTCAGCAACGTCTCCGTGTTGAAGATGTAAATCCCCATCGAAGCCAAAAACGGCGTTTCCTGCGGCAGACCCGGCGATCGGAACGATTCCAGCATATCGCCTTTCGGTTTCTCGATAAATCGCAGGATGTGGTTGTCTTTATCCGTCTGGAGAATGCCGAAATCGCTCGCCTCCTGAGGCGTGACCGGTTTGACCGAAATCGTAAAATCGGCACCGCTTTGGATATGCGTATTCAAAAACTCCCGATAATCCATACGATAAAGATGATCTCCGGAAAGGATGATCGTATATTTCGCATTACCTTCGATAATGTAGGAAAGATTTTGTCGTACCGCGTCCGCCGTTCCCTGATACCATTCGGTGTGTTCCAATGTCTGTTGCGCCGCCAGAATATCGACGAATCCTCCGTAAAAATGTCCCAGACGGTAAGTGCTGTAAATATGTCTGTGCAAAGAGTGCGTATTGAATTGCGTCAGGATGAAGATGCGATTGATATGACTATTGAGACAGTTGCTGATCGCCACGTCGATAATCCGGAACTTCCCGCCGAACGGAACCGCCGGTTTGGCGCGGTATTTGGTCAATGGATAAAGGCGCGTTCCTTTGCCGCCGCCTAAAATTACTGCCAGAATCCCATCTTTTTTCATAATGGCATCATCATTTTAAATTGAATGAAAGTTAAAACAAATCCCAGAAGGAAACCCGTGATGACCTGCATCGGTGTATGCGCCTTCAAAGAGACGCGGGAATATGTGATTAACGGTAGCAAAAAAAGAAACCAGTAAATCTGTGGAGAAATGAGATAACCCAGACAGGCGACCGGGCCGCCAATCGCCATGCCGTGAACGCTGATTTTCCAATAGTAAGTGATGATAACGGCGATCAGCGTGTTGAACAGATACGCCCACATCAAAACTAAAACGGGCTTCGGCGCCTCGAACATCCATAGTACAACCAATGCGAGAAAATAGTTCAACACACCCTGAATGAAAGGCTTAAAGCGCCGGTTTCGTTCCGGAACGTCCAGACTTGCGGTCTTTCCTTTTTTCTTCATCCAGACGACCTGAATAAACGGCAGGAATACCGCCGCAATGAAAATGATCCCGAAGTATATCCATATCCAACCCGAAACCGGTTGACCGGAAAACAGAATGATTCCAAAGGTCAGCATCACCATGATGAACGGGTGAAGAAGAATAGAGATGATTTGAGGTACGCGCTGAGATTTCGGGAAACGGACAGGATTCATGATTCCTTCGGGTTGTTGACAGACTCGCTTGAACATAAACGGTTAATTTTCATTTCTTCGAGATAATACATTCTTTTTCTAATTTTTTCAACTATTAATTCACACGATTGAGCCAATCAAGCCACAGAAATGTCAAATTTTTATGCTGATTCCAGCACTTTGAAATAAATTTTTCCGATTTGTAGCGCTACGGAGAATTGAACTCCGGTTACCACATTGAAAGCGTGATGTCCTAACCACTAGACGATAGCGCCATTGAAAAAAGCGGGTGAGTGACGGGAGTTGAACCCGCGGCCAACAGGGCCACAACCTGCCGCTCTACCAAACTGAGCTACACCCACCATGAATCGCACCCATAAAGAATGCCGTATTCGAGAGTCGCGTCCTCTGAAGGTCGATCTTCTCACTCTTAAAAAAGCCGCCTAATTTAACGATTTTACTTGCTGAAAGTCAACTGTCAGCACAACACTTAAAAATATTTATATCTTAAAGTTCAAATCGGTGTCTGGCCTGAATTGCCAGCAAACCTTCAATCGTCGATTCGGCGCCGGAGTTGCGGTTTACCTTTTCGTTTTCGTCGATGCCGTCATAAGTAATGCCAGTTTCCGGGAAATACATTTGCGATCGCGCGGGATTATCGCCATCGAACCAGGCGAAAATCTGCTCAGCATTTTGTTGATAGCGACTTTCGCCGCTAAGGTCGGCTATCGTGCCAATCCCGCTGTACAGCGCGTTAATCCCGTAGGCGATTTGAGGCAATGCCACGAGCCGGTAACTGCCGTCGGCATTAATCGTAATTTCCCGGGGCAGGTTGTGTTCGATGAGAAACGGCACGAAATTATCCGCCCAAATCTTGGCGCTCTTGTAAAACGTCGAATCGCCGGTAATTTGGAAAGCCTCCAAAAGAGCCGTCGGCTGATTACTGCCCCAGTCATGCCAGGTATTTTCCCAGCAAAAGTACATCCCGTTCAACGGATGGCCGTCGCGACGGAACTGAAAACCGGTCAGACCTTCGGCGATCTGTTGAATTTCTTTCGTGAAATCGAAATCGCCGGTGCAGTGCAACTTGCACAGCGCCAGCAACAGTTCGCTGTTCATATCGGGCGCAGATTTGATTGACCACGCCGGCACCGCGCCAAATTCGCTGGCTACTTTCTGCGGATATTTTGCCAGATCAGGCTCCATCCGTTTTAGCGAAATCCTCAGGCGCTGATCGACCTGCTTCAGCAGTTCCGCTTCTTCCGGAAATTCCTTCAAAATCGTGTAAGCCGCCGCCAGTCCGCGAATCCCGCGGATTGCCCACCAACCAAAATCGGCCTGGCTATTGACGTGCGTCGTATTGATCCGGCCGTTTTCATCGAGGAAATTGTACCACAGACCATCCGCGCGGCTCATATACAGCAGGAATTTCGTCAGACCTTTCGCTGTCGGCAACAGTGCCCGGTTTCCGCAAACCAGGATTTCGGTTTCCAGCACTTCCATGAAACGCCCGGCGTCGTCCACACAAGCAATTCCTTCGCCTTTGGCCGCAATTGGTTTATAGTCGGGATAATCGGCATAGATCGCCATGTAATATATCCGGTCGTCGTTCACGCTGACAGAATCGATCAGGCTGAGCGCATGATCGAGATTGACCGGCGACTTTTTTTGTACATTTCCACAACCTGCGAAAAGCAGGAGAACGGGAAAAAGCAGAACGGCGACGCATCTCATTTAAACCAGCCAATCCTTTTTATCGAAAACCACATCGCTTTTTTTGATGGCGGCGGCTCCGATCACCGTGTCCGCTCCGGCATAGATCACCACATATTTGTCGTCGTTTTCGATCGTCGCACAACTGAAAATGACATTTGACACGAAACCATTGATCTCCCATGACATTTCCGGCTCGATCACGGGACGCGCCTGGCGTGCCAGAACGCGCCGCGGATTTTCGTAATCCAGCAATGCCACACCGAGTCGGTAAGCATTGATCTTATCGACGGCATGATAAAACAAGAGCCAGCCTTGCGGATGTCTGACCGGCGGACCGGCTATGCCAATGCGCGCCGACTGCCAGTCGTCGTCGATCTTCGTCATAATGCGAGTATGATTGGTAAACGTCTTCAAATCCTGCGAGGAAGCGATCCAGATATCGGGATGACGCCGATGCAGGAGCAGATATTCGCCTTTGATTTTCTCCGGGAACAATGAGGAATTCTTGTTTTCCTCGTCGAGTAAAACGCCATGGCGTTCCCAGTGTACCAAGTCCTCGCTCGTCGCCAGACAAATCCGATAGTCGCCGGGAAAACGGTTGGCGAAACCAACATAAGTCATGTAAAACGTATCGCCGATCTTGACGATGCGCGGGTCTTCCGGACCGCGCAATTCCTGCGGAACATCATTCTTCAAAATCGGTTCCGCCAAGCGATGCCAGGACAACAAATCTTTACTGACGGCATAGCCGAAGTTGTTTATGTAATTGCCATAACTTTCGTGCCCGCCGATGTCGGTCGCCCGATAGATCAGGTGGTATAAACCTTTTTCATAAACCGCCCCGGCATTGAAAACCGCGGCGCGTTCCCAGGAATGTTTCGGTTCAGGTTTAAAAACCGGATCCTGCGAAATACGGGTCAATTTCATCATTTCTTTATGCCTCTTTATCTAATTTATACTGATTTTAAAAAATTCTCTAATTCATCGCTTGTTGGTAAGGCGTCAGTCGCACCGAACCGGGTCGCGGTCAACGCGGCGGCGGCGTTGGCAAATTGCCCGAAAGCGAATAATTCTGCGGCGGTCAATTCTTCCGGAGTCTTTTCTGCCCGAATCAGGCTCGCTAATAACCCGCTCAAAAATGCGTCGCCACAACCGGTCAAGTCTGCGACATTCACCCGAAGACCCGGAACTTCAACCGTATGATGCCGGTTCTTGAGGATGCATCCCTGCTCGCCTAAAGTGATCGCTAAAAGACTCGTCTTCGGGAAAAATAAGCCCTTCAGCATCATGTCGGTTTTATCGCTGTCGCTTAGAAACGAAGCCTCTTCCAAATTCATCTTCAGAATCCGACATTTGGCCGCGAATGATCTCAAAATCCGTTTCGCCGCGCGTGGCGATTTCCACAACGACGACCGGTAATTGGGATCGAACGAAGTCAATACGCCGTCGTGGTCGAGCCGATCTGACAGTTGTTTGAAAACCCGGCGACCGGCTGTTGCGGTCAGCGGCAGAGATCCGAAATGAACGATCTGCGCGCTACTTAATACTTCCATCGGGAAATCTTCCGCCAACAAAGCGGAATCGGCCGGTTTTTTCTCGCTAAATTCAAAGTCGCGTTCGCCATTTTCCGCGATTTCGACGAACGTCAGCCGCGTGCGATGATCTGGATCGCTGATCAGCGCGCCGGTATCAACGCCGTTGTGTTCCAAATAAATTTTCAGGAAACAGCCGAAGGAATCGTCGCCGACTTTCCCGGCGAATGCGACGTTGCTTCCCAATTTTGCCAACCCAACGGCGACATTGGCCGGTGCGCCGCCCGCAAATTTTTTAAAAAGTGAAACGTCGGCAAGATGTTTGCCCGGCTCCTGAGAAATCAGGTCAACCAGCACTTCACCGATGCAGATAACGTCGAATCGTTTCATCGCAGGTCGATCACAGTTTTCAGACTTTTATGTTGTCTTTGATTTTCAAAAGCGGCGTGAATCTCGC
>Ga0265296_1002864_pt1 | contig 16720 bp, 13 predicted proteins | sample MunlanPumphouse1_FD_189073 | JGI IMG/M metagenome (GOLD analysis project Ga0265296, IMG submission 189073) | Groundwater microbial communities from a municipal landfill in Southern Ontario, Canada - Pumphouse #1 | ecosystem: Environmental > Aquatic > Deep subsurface > Groundwater | place... | reverse complement strand
GCTGATCCCGTCCAGAGTCAGTGCTGCCGCCATCCCGTTTCCCCTCGCAACCGTCGGAGACGAATCCTAACGGTGAAGCGGGAGAAATGGAAAGGGCATTTTACATTACGGATCAGTCATGATCCGCAGGCGCTAGCTTGGCGCGCTGACCTTTACGTCGAAGCTCTGGCCCACGACCTTGGTGGGGTTCACCTGCCCGCCGTTGCGACGCACCTCGAAATGCAGGTGCGGGCCGGTCGAATAGCCGGTCGAGCCGACCAGGCCGATACGCTCGCCGGACCCCACCTCCTGGCCCGTGTGCACGTCGATGCGGCTGAGATGGCCATAGACGCTGCTCAGGCCGTTGGGATGCTTGACCTCGATGAAGTTGCCGTAACCGCCGGCCTGAAAGCCGGCGCGGACCACCCGACCCTCGGCGGTCGTATAGACGCTGGTGCCCTTGGGCGCGGCGATGTCCACGCCCTTGTGGGCGCGCGCCTTGGCTTCGATGTTCAGCTTTCGCAGGCCAAAGGCCGAGTTGATCCGGTAGCCCTTGACCGGGGCCTCGAAGGCGACCTTGCGCATCACTGGCCCGGCCGGTTGAGCCACGGCCTTGACCGGCGGGGCGGCGGGGACGGACAGGGCGTCAGCCTTGTCGGACGGCAGGCTGGCGGCGCCCAGGGGCGCGCCGGCCATGGCGAGAACGGCGGTGACGGCGACGACGCTGGTCTGGCCAAAGCGGATCGCAAACGGCCTCACGGCCGGGGGAAGAAAACGCATACTGTAACTGCACTCCTGGCGCTCAAACATCGAGCGGGAGGGCCGTCGTGGTCACGCGGAACAGGCTGCGCGGGTGGCGAGGAAGCAGTCGCCGACGGCCGGGGTTGACCGCCTTTTGCCATCGCACGGGGACGCGAATGGGGCGCCGCAGGGGCGACAAGGCGTCGCAGCGAGGGAACTGGACCGAAAGAGGCCGCGCGACGTTCGCCGCGCGGCCCCTCTTCTGGCCTGCTGAACCCCTATAGCGGCAGGGTCAGTTGCACCCCGCCCATGTGGCTGTCGGCTTGGTCGCCGAAGCGACCCTTGTAGCCGATCGAGACCTTCAGTCGGTCCATCACCGTGCCCTCGATGCCCACGGCCGCCAGGAACTGACCGCCCCAGGGCTGTTCGACCTCGCACGACAGGATCTGGGCCGGATTGCCGGAAATGCCGGTGCGCACCGCGTCGCCGTCGTCGCTGAGCTGGTCGCGATAGCCGCCCTCGGCATAGATATGGAAGCGGTCGATGCCCGCCTCGGCGCGCAAGGCGACCTCGGCCGTCGTTCCCTGGAGCGAACGATCCTGATAGGCGTACTGGGCCGCCGGGCCCTGTTCGACGAAGCCGTCCACGTCGCTGTTGATCCAGGCCACGGCGGCGCGCGGCGACAGGGCGATGCCGCCCATGTCGAACCACATCCCGCCCTGCAGACGCGCGCCGGTCGAAACGCCGCGCGTGGAGCCCCTATGGACCACAGGCGCCAGGGAGGTCAGGCGGCTGATGTCGTTGAAGTCGTCCTGGGCCGCGCCCGCCGCTGCGTTGACGAACAGGTCGCCCGAGCGCCAGCCGCCGTAGATGTCGATGCCGAAGGTATCCAGATCGACGTTCAGGCTGCCCGCATCGACGTCGGCGTTGCGATAGCTGCCGGCCAGGCCGAACTTCATCGTCTCGGTGCCCGACTCCAGCGCGATCCGAACGCCATAGCCGTCCGAGGTCGCCTCGCCGATGGCGCCCCGCGCGTCGGTCTTGGTCCGATCGGCCAAAGCCGCGACCGAGATCGCAGTCCCCGCCGTCCAGGCGTCGCGCCCCGACAGGCTGGCGGTGGAGCCGTCCAGCGCATCCTCGCGGTGACGCCACGCCGTCTCGCCCAGCACGGCGGTCTGCGAGCCCAGATCGCCATAGTAGAGATAGTCGTTGGCCAGACGCGCGATCGCGGCATGACCGGCCGCCGTCGGGTGGACGCCGTCAAAGTAGAAGTAGTCGTTGGGATTGGCGCAGACAGTCACGCCGTTGAAGCAGGGCTGGGTGACATTGCTGACGCCAAAGGCGGACGGATTGGCGGCGATGACGTCGCCGATCTTGAACAGGTCCATCATGATGATGTTCGTGCCCGGACGCGCTGCGGCCGTCGCGTTCAGCCCGGTCAACAGGGCGCCGTTGAAGGTGGTCACGGCATAGTCGGCCAGCGGCGCAGCGGGCGTGGCCCGGAACTGCGGCGTCAAGCTGAGCTTGGGCAGGTTGGTGACCAGTATGGTCCCGGCTCCGGCCTGGGCCACGCTGTTGACGATGAAGTTCATGTCCGCCGCAGCAGCCAGAGAGACCGGCGCGATGCTGCCTTGCGGATTGGTCGAGGCCCCTGCGGCGGGCAGGCCCTGGAAGATGTTGTTGGCGCCGCCCAGGATGCTGACCAGATCGCCCGCGCCGAACCGTCCGCCGCGCGCCTGATACTGGGCGAGTTGGACCCGCATCCCCAAGGGCGCCGCCTGACTGTCGGTTCGCGCGCCGCCAAAGGCGTAGTTGATGCTGCCCGTCACCGGCCCCATGAAGTTGGAGGCGTTGAAGCCCAGACGTTCGGTAAAGACCGGCCCGCTGGAGAACCGCCCCTGAAAATACGGCGGCGAGGCTGGCGTCGCGCCGCCCGTGGCTAGATACAGGTTGCCGTTGTCCGACAAGCTGTCGCCGAAAACGACCAGACGGTTGTAGCTCTGCGCCCCGGCGGCGCCTGCGGTCGAGACGGCGGCAAGAGTCAGAGCGGCCAGAGCCGCTCCGCGAAGAAGACGAGACATCGATGTTCCTCCCTCGACCGTCAGTGCGCGGTCGTTATTCGGGAGGATGCGCCGCTTTGCCGCTAACGCAAGATGCCCCTAGGGAAGCTGAACGTTGATCAGTGAAGTATTCGGAAGCGCACCGTGCCCGGCAGACCACGCAGGACTTTCAGCACCTCGGGATCATAGCCGCGGTCCACGTCGGTGATGACGTAACCCGTCTGCTCGTCCGTCTTCAGATGCTGGCCCAGGATGTTGAGGCCCGCCGCCGACAGGGCGCGGTTCAGCTCGGCCAGGACGCCCGGCTGATTCTTGTGGATGTGCAGCAGCCGGTGGGCGCGCGAGACCTCGGCCAACTGCACGTTCGGCAGGTTGACGCAGAAGGTAGTGTCGCCCCGGTTCAGATAGCCCAGCAGACGCTCGGCCGCGAACTCGGCGATGGCTTCCTGCGCCTCCTCGGTCGAACCGCCGATGTGAGGCGACAGGATGACGTTTTTCAGCCCGCGCAAGGGACTGTCGAAGGGATCGGCGTTGGTGCGCGGCTCCTCGGGGAAGACATCGACCGCCGCGCCTGCGACCCGGCCCGACTTCACCGCCTCTGCCAGGGCGTCGACATCGACGACGTGCCCGCGCGACAGGTTCAGGAACAGGACGCCCGGCTTCATCTTCGCGAACTGGGCCGCCCCGATGACGTCGGCGTTGTCCTTGCGCCCGTCAACGTGCAGGCTGACCACGTCAGCCTCGGCCAGCAGGGCGTCCAGCGAGCGCATCCGCCGGGCGTTGCCCAGGGCCAGACGCTCCGACAGGTCGTGGAAGATGACGCGCATCCCCAGACCCTCGGCCAGCACCGACAGCTGCGAACCGATGGCGCCGTAGCCGACGATGCCCAGGGTCTTGCCCCGCAATTCGCGCGAGCCGGTCGCGGACTTGTTCCACTGGCCCTGGTGCATGGCCGCCGACTTGTCGGCCACGTCGCGCATCAGGACGATGGTCAGGCCGATGGCCAGCTCGACTACGGATCGGGTGTTGGAATAGGGGGCGTTGAAGACGGCCACGCCGTGCGCCGCCGCTGCGTCCAGGTCGATCTGGTTGGTGCCGATGCAGAAGGCGGCGACGGCCAGCAGTCGGTCGGCGTGTTCGAGCACGCGGGCGCTGACATTGGTCTTGGAACGGATGCCCAGAACATGCACGCCCTTGATCGCCTCGATCAGGTCGTCCTCGTCCAGCGCGCCCTTCAGGGTCTCGACGGAGTAGCCCGCCTCCTCCAGCCGTTCGACGGCGGCGGGGTGGATGTTCTCCAGCAGCAGCATCTTGATGCGATTGCGCGGATAGGACCAGCGGCCCGAGACGCCCTCGGCGAACAGGACCTCGTCCAAGGATGCAGCGACCGCGTCGGCCACCGCGACCACTTTGGGGCGGCTGACGACCTCGGTGAAGGCGTAGAAACGGTCGGCGGCGCCGGCCAGCTTGACCTCGGCGTCGGTCCACCCGTCGCCGACCATGACCACGGGACCGGTCAGGTTCAGGGCCTTGATGACCTCGGGCTTGCCGTTGTCGCGCGACAGGGGGTTGGCGTCATCCACGCCCGTGACCCGACCCTCGGCGTCGTAGATCAGGTCGTTGCACAGCACATGGTCTGCGGCGATGCCCAGACGGGTTGCCAGCGGCGCGATGACCTCGCGGAAGCCGCCCGACAGGATGTAGACCCGTTCGGCGTGGCGTTCGAAGAAGTCGACGTTGCGGCGAATCGAGGCGCTGGCCTCGTCCAGAATCCGGTCGCTGAGGGTCTCGACGTGGGTGCGGGTCAGCGACAGCAGTTCCAGCCGACGGCGCAGGGCCGTGCCGAAATCCACCTGACCCGACATGGCCTGATCGGTCAGGGCCGCGATCTCGGCCTTTTTCGCGGCCGCGTCGGGTGCGTCGGACAGGGCGATGTCAGCGAGCGCTTCAAGCGTCTCGATACGCACCAGGGTCGAGTCGAAGTCGAAGATGAAGACGGGCGAAGTCATGCCCCGCACCTAGCCCACCTTCGCACTTGCAGCAACGAAAAGGGGCGCCGAAGCGCCCCTACCCGCACGAATTTTCCAAAAGGATCAGAACTTGCCGAAGCCGCGCGAACCTTCGCCCCTGCGCCGGTTTTCCAGGGCTGCGGCGCCGATGGCGGCGGCGATCGTGGCCACCGCCAGAAGAGCCCCGCCCTCACGGGCGTGGTCGCGGGCAAAGTCACCCGCATCCTCGGCATAACGTCGCGCCTGTTTGGCATAACGCCGCATCGGCTTGCGGGATTTCTTGCCCGACCGATGCAGCCAGTGTTCGGCCTTTGATTTCGCCTCATGACCGAAATGGCCGGCGCGCTCGCTGGCGTAGCCGCCCAGATCGGCGGCGCGGTGGGTCAGATCATCGGCCCCGTCCCGAACACCGCGCGCGATGTCGTCAAACCGATGACGAAGCGCCTCGGCGTCGAACCAGCCACGCGGGTCAACCCGTTCGCGCAACTGCTGATAGCGGGTGGGGCCTGAACGCTGATTCAGCAGCAGGGCGGCGATGCCCACGCCAGCCAGAACGGCGACGACGCCGGCGGTGATGCCGGGGTGTTTGCGGACCTCGTCCACGGCGTTGAACTGTCGAACCATTGGCAACCTCTTCTTGTCGAAACCACTGTTGTCAGGAACAGGAGCGAACCGCACCGAAAGAGGTTCCGCCACAAACGGTCAAGCTGCAAGGAACGACGCACGGGGCCTTGCCCCTTACCAAGGCGGGAGCGGCTCCCTATGTTGCGCCGCTTCCAGACAGTTTCGCCTTTTCAGGATTTCGCCGTGACCGATCACGCGCCCGCCGCACAGCCCTCCCCCGCCCCGACGGACAACCTCGCCGCCGCCTTCCAGATCGAAGGCTGGCCCGTGCGCGGCCGCCTGGTGCGGCTGGGCGAGGCCGTGAACAAGGTCCTGTCGGCCCATGACTATCCCGAGCCTGTCGCCGCCCTGCTGGGCGAAGCCTGCGTTCTGGCCGCCATCGTCGGTTCGGCGCTGAAGTTCGAAGGCCGCCTGATCGTCCAGGCCCAGGGCGACGGCCCGGTGCGCTATGTCGTCGCCGACTACGACACGGCCGGCACGCTGCGCGGATTCTGCCGCTTCGATCCCGAAGAAGTCGCCAAGGCGTCGGAAGGCTTCGCCCGCCCCGGCGCGCAGACGCTGCTGGGCAAGGGCGTCTTCATGATGACCATCGACCGGGGCGAAGATTTCGAGCGCACCCAGGGCATCACGCCGATCGAGGGCGAAAGCCTGTCGTTGTGCGCCGAGCACTACTTCACCCAGTCGGAGCAGGTGCCGACCAAGGTGCGTCTGGCGGTGGGTCAGGTGACGACCGAGGCCGGAACGTCCTGGCGCGCAGGCGGCGCCATGATACAGGTCATCGCCAGCGACGACGCGCGCGGTTCGACCGAAGAGGTGTGGGATCGCACGCGCGCCCTGTTCAACACCCTGGGCGACGACGAACTGATCGACCCGACCATCACCCCCGAGATCCTGTTGTTCCGCCTGTTCCACGAGGATGGCGTGCGGCTGGAAGGGGCTCAGGCTCTAAGCGCCGTATGCCGCTGCTCCAAGGAACGGCTGGTCACGGTGATGCAGTCCTTCCCCCCGGAAGACCGCGCCGACATGGTCGAGGACGACGGCATGATCCACGCGACGTGCGAATACTGCTCGACCGTCTACAAGATCGACCCCGAAGAAATCGCGGGCTGAGCAAAGCCTTTCCTCCCCATTCCGTGGGGAGGTGGATCGGCCGCGCCAGCGCTCTAGACGGAGAGTGCGGCGCCGTCGTCGACCGGTCGGGCGCTTAGCTTCAAACGTCGCGTCGCCCCCTCCACCACTTCGTGGCCCCCCTCCCACAAGTGGGGAGGGCAGGGTAGCGACCAGCATTCCGCGCTAGCTGTTCAGATCCAGCGAATAGCCCGCCGAACGCACCGTGCGGATCGGGTTGACCGTGCCTTCGACATTAAGCGCCTTGCGCAGGCGGCCGACGTGGACGTCGACGGTGCGGGCCTCAACATAGACATCGGAGCCCCAGACGGCGTCCAGAAGTTGTTCGCGGCTGAACACCCGGCCCGGGTGCTTCATCAGGTGATCCAGCAGGCGGAACTCGGTTGGGCCCAGGTGGACCTCCTTGCCCGCACGACGGACGCGGTGGGCGACGCGGTCAATGACGATGTCGGCGTGGTTGATGCGGTCGTCGGCCAGGCCCGGACGGATGCGGCGCAGGACGGCGCGAATGCGCGCCGTCAGTTCCGTCATCGAAAAGGGCTTGGTCATGTAGTCGTCGGCGCCGGTGTCCAAACCGCGCACGCGGTCTGTTTCCTCGCCGCGCGCGGTCAGCATGATGATCGGCAAGTTGCGGGTCTCGGCCCGGCCACGCAGACGGCGGCAGACCTCGATTCCCGAAAGCTTGGGCAACATCCAGTCCAGCAGCACCAGGTCGGGCAGGCGCTCGTCGACCTGCAGAAGCCCCTCCTCCCCATCCGCCGCCACGGTGACGTCATAGCCTTCCTTCTCCAGATTGTACTGAAGCAGGGTGGCCAGGGCGTCCTCGTCTTCCATCACCAGAATATAGGGTTGCACGTCAGGCTCTCCGGGCAGTCGAAGTCGTCAGCAGGAAGGGGAAGTCAGTCGTCCGTCAGATCGGACGGCAGGGTCGAAATATGCGGCGTGGACGTCTGTTCCTCGCCGGGACCGGGGACGGCTTTCGGCCGCTCGCCCAGCATTTCCTCGCCGGTGATCTCATAGTGGACGGTCTCGGCGATATTGGTCGCGTGGTCGCCGATCCGCTCCAGGTTCTTGGCCATGAACAGCAGGTGGGTGCAAGCCGTGATCGTGCGCGGGTCGCCCATCATGTAGGTCAGCAGCTCGCGGAACAGGGCGTTGTAGTGCTCGTCCACCTCGTCGTCGGTGCTCCACACCGACAGGGCGCGCTCGATCTCAGAGGCCGTATAGGCGTCCAGCACGTCGCGCAGCCGGGTCGACACCAGCCGGCCCATCCGCTCGATCGAGCGGGTCAAGAGCTGCATCGGCTCGCCCTCGGCCAGGATCAGCGCCCGCTTGGCGATGTTCTTGGCTAGGTCGCCGGTGCGCTCAAGATCGGAGGCCAGCTTCATCGCGCCGAGCGTGCGACGCAGGTCAGAGGCCACCGGCTGACGCAGGGCGATCAGGCGGATCGACTTCTTCTCGATATCGCGATGCAGGGCGTCCAGCCGCGCGTCGCGTTCGACCACAGCGCGGGCCAGGGCCACGTCGCGGCGGGCGACGGATTCGATGGCGTCCGCCACCTGGGCCTCGGCCAGGCCGCCCATGCGGACGACCTCGGCCGTCAACTGGTTCAGTTCGTCGCCGTAAGCCTTGACCGTGTGCTGGTTCATCGTCTCGTCCTCAGCCGAAGCGGCCGGTGATGTAGTCGAGCGTGCGTTTTTCACGCGGGTTGGTGAAGATTTCCTCGGTGTCCCCGGTCTCGACCAGCTTGCCCATGTGGAAGAAGGCCGTGCGCTGTGACACGCGGGCCGCCTGGGCCATCGAGTGGGTGACGATGACGATGCAGTAGCGCTCGCGCAGTTCGTCGATCAGCTCCTCGATCTTGGCCGTAGCGATCGGGTCCAGCGCCGAGCAGGGCTCGTCCATCAGGATGACTTCGGGTTCGACCGCGATGGCGCGGGCGATGACCAGACGCTGTTGCTGGCCGCCCGACAGGCCGGTGCCCGGCGAATGCAGACGGTCAGCGACCTCTTCCCACAGGCCCGCGCGCTTCAGCGCCTTCTGGACGATGTCGTCCAGTTCGCCCTTGGACGTGGCCAGGCCGTGAATCTTGGGGCCGTAGGCGACGTTTTCGTAGATCGTCTTGGGGAAGGGGTTGGGCTTCTGGAACACCATGCCGACCTGGGCGCGCAGCAGCACGGGGTCGATCTTGCGGTCGTTGATGTCGCCACCGTCCATCTCGATCTCGCCAGTGACGCGGCAGCCGGGGATGGTGTCGTTCATGCGGTTCATGGTCCGCAGGAAGGTCGACTTGCCGCAGCCCGACGGACCGATCAGGGCCGTGACCGTCTTGTCCGGGATGTCCAGCGAGACATCGAACAGCGCCTGCTTGTCGCCATAGAAGACGCAGACGTCGCGTGCGGCGATCTTGATCGGCCCCAACGGCGCCGAAGCATGAGCGCCGACGATGGGCGCGCTGGTCAGGGTCGAGGGCTCGGCCACGGCCGAACCATTGCCGGCCTGACCTTCAGGGGCGCGGAAAACGTTGAACTTCATAAGACTACCACCGGCGTTCGAACCGCCGACGCAGCAGGATCGCGGCGGCGTTCATGACGATCATGAAGGCGAGGAGCACAAGGATGGCGGCGGCGGTCCGCTCGTGGAACGCGCGCTCCGACGCGTTCTCCCAGATGTAGATCAGCGAAGGCAGGGCGCCGACCGGCTCGTCGATGGCGTGCGGGACGCCGGGGACGAAGCTGATCATGCCGATCAGCAGCAGGGGCGCGGTCTCGCCCAGGGCGTGGGCCATGGCGATGATCGAGCCTGTCATGACGCCCGGCATGGCGAGAGGCAGGACGTGACCGAACACCGTCTGGGTGCGGCTGGCGCCCATGGCCAGGGCGGCCTCGCGGATCGACGGCGGCACCGCCTTCAGCGACGAGCGCGTGGCGATGATCACCGTGGGCAGAGCCATCAGGGCCAGCACCAGACCACCGACCATGGGGCTGGCGCGCGGCAGGTGGAGGAAGTTGATGAACAGGGCCAGACCCAGCAGGCCGTAAACAATCGACGGTACGGCCGCGAGGTTGTTGATGTTGACCTCGATGATCGCTGTCAGGCGATTACGCGGCGAATATTCTTCCAGCCAGACTGCGGCGCCGACGCCGACGGGAATAGCGATCAGAGCGGTGACCAGCAGCATCAGGGCCGAGCCCACCACCGCGCCCAGCAGGCCCGCCAGCTCGGGCTGGGTCGAGTCGCCCTTGGTGAACAGGGCGCTGTTGAAGTGGGCGCGAACCGAACCGGACGCCTTCATCCGGTCCAGCCAGGCCATCTGCTCGTTGCTGATGCGGCGCTGATCCTCGGGCGTCGCCTGAGAGATTTCGCCCTTCAGATAGAGGTCGGCATTGTCCGACAGGGGCGCCGTGACCGGAACGGTCTGACCCAACAGGCTGGGCTGGCGCGCGATCATGCCCGCCGCCTGGAACTTCAGCTCTGATGAAAACAGGGCCTTCATGGCAGCGGTCTTGGACCCTTGCGCATCGTCCTGGATGCCCAGACGGCGCATCTGCTGCTCGGCGACGATCTGCTCGAAATTAGCGCCCTGCGGATAGGACCGGTCGATGCGGGCCGGGTCCATATAGACCGGCAGGGTCACGCTGTGGGCGTAGAAGGCCGTATGGCCTTGCATGATGATGCTGCCCAGCAGGATGACCAAAAACGTCAGGGCGAAACCGATGGCCGCCCGACCATACCATTTGAACCGCATTTCGCGGGCGTAGCGACCGCGCAGACGGGCCTGCAGACGCTGGGTCCGGGCGCTGACGGCGGTCGTTTGGATCGCGTCAGTCATACTGTTCCCGATAGGTTTGCACGATGCGCATGGCGACAATGTTGAGCAGCAGGGTGACGACGAACAGGGTCAGACCCAGACCAAAGGCGGCCAGGGTCTTGGGACTGTTGAACTCCTGGTCGCCGGTCAGCAGGGTGACGATCTGCACCGTGACGGTCGTAACCGTATCCAGAGGGTTGAGGGTCAATTTGGCGGCGAGGCCGGCGGCCATGGTCACGATCATGGTCTCGCCGATGGCCCGCGAGATGGCCAGCAGGAAGGCCCCGGCGATGCCCGGCAGGGCGGCGGGCAGAAGCACGCGCTTGACCGTCTCGGACTTGGTCGCGCCCATGGCGTAGGAGCCGTCGCGCAGGGATTGCGGCACCGCATTCATGATGTCGTCGGACAGGGAGCTGACAAACGGGATCAGCATGATCCCCATGACGGCCCCGGCCACCAGGGCCATCTGGTTCTGCACTAGGAGCAGGTATTGGCCGACCCCGTCCAGCGGTCCGCCGACCAGCATGGCGCCGATATTGTTGAAGAAGACACGGAACGCCGGCCCCACCGTCAGGGCGGCGAAGAAGCCGTAAACCACGGTCGGCACACCGGCCAGTATCTCGAGCAGAGGCTTGACCACCGAACGCGTGTGGCGCCCGGCGTATTCCGACAGGTAAATGGCCGAGAACAGGCCGATCGGTCCCGCCACCAGCATGGCGATCATCATGATCAGGAAGGTGCCCGCGAAAAGCGGGACGGCCCCGAACGCGCCCGACGATCCGATCTGGTCGGCCCGGATCGCCATCTGGGGGCTCCACTTGGTCCCGAACAGGAATTCGGTGATCGGAACCGAGTTGAAGAAGCGCAAGGAGTCCCACACCAGGGAGAAGATGATGCCCACCGTCGTCAGCACCGCCACCACCGAACAGGCGAACAGAAGAAGGCTGATCCAGCTCTCGACCCGGTTGCGCGCGCGCAGGTCCGGGCGGATACGAACAAAGACAAACACCCCGCCCAGGATGGCGGCGATCAGGGCTGCAACGCCCCCGCCCCAGCTCAGGACGGAGGAAATCCGATGGGCCCGACGGCCCTCAGCCGGCAGTTCCTCGGCATAGGGAGCCGGCCAGATCTGCTGGGCCTCAAGGCCGGCGCCGATGCGACGCGCGTCCGAAAAGAAGGCTTCGCGACGGAAGGGTTCCAGTTGCGTGACGCTGTCCGGCGCACCGGCCGCCAGCATCTGGCGCTCAAGAGGAGTGGAGAAGATCGAAGCCGCGATCAGCATGACAAGCGCCGGCATCCCGACCCAGATCAGGGCGTAAAGGCCGTGCTGACCTGGACGAGAATGGGCCCGAACGCCCGCGCTGCGGCGCGTCGCCAGCCTGCGCCCGCCCAGATAGGCCAGCACAGAGAATGCGATCAGCAGTAACAGGAAAATCCAGATCATCCGGGTCCGTACGCGCGTGAATCATTAACGTGCCGGGTCCGGCGCGTTTCGGCTGGGAACCTGCCCGCGATTGGCGAGCGGATTAAGACGGCTGCGTGACAGTTCTGTTACGGCGTCGATCCGCCCACAGGTTCAAGCTCGCGCACGGGCGCCAAAGGAAAACAGGCGGCGAAAATCGCACCCTGCCCCAAGGCGCTGTCCACCGTCAGGCCGCCGCGATGCCGGATGATGATGTGACGCACGATCGCCAGCCCCAGGCCTGTGCCCTGACGCTCGCCGCTCTTCTGGCCTTCGACCCGATAGAATCGCTCCGTCAGACGCGGCAGGTGTTCACGCGCCATGCCCGGTCCATGATCGCGGACCGTCACGACCGCATATTTCTGCCCGGCTTCGCGGTCCGGCGTGGCCAGTGACAGTCGCGTGCCCTCAGGCATCCGGGCGATCATCGCCTCATCAAGCGTTCGGTCGCGATCAATCGACAACTCCACGACCCCGCCATTGCTGGAATATTTCAGGGCGTTGTCGATCAGGTTCTGGATGACCTGAACAATCTCGTCACGATCGCCAGCGACCGTGGCGCCCCCCTGCCCCAGATCGGCCTTGATGGTCACCCCTCGCTCGCTTGAAAGAACACTGACCGCATCCACCACGTCCGATGCGGCCCGCGACAGGTCCACCCGGCCCAGCGGTGCAATATGCTCATTCAATTCAATTCGGCTCAGCGACAGCAGATCCGCGACCAGTCGTCCCATACGGTCAGCCTGGACGGCCATGATGTCGAGGAATTTGTCTCGCGCCTTGGGGTCGTCCTTGGCGTGCCCCTTCAAGGTTTCGATGAAGCCCGACAGTGAGGCCAGCGGCGTGCGCAGTTCGTGGCTGGCGTTGGCCAGGAAGTCGACCCGCATCATCTCCATCCGGCGCGCGTCGGTCTCGTCGCGCAGCGCCAGCAGGGCCATGGCGCCCGCGCCCCAGAGGTGAGCGTCGCGTTCGGGCAGCGGGCGGACGAAGGCGCGCCAGTGCCTCTCTTGGGCGCCGCCGCCGACATAGTCGACCGTGCTGCTGAAGTCACCGAACAGGGCCTCGTCCACCGCCTCCAGCACCTTGGGATCACGGATTACCGAGACCAGCAGTCCCGCGCCCGTCCCGGTCAGCCGAAACAGTTCGCGCGCTGCAGCATTGGCCAAGGCGATGCGGCGTCCGGCGATATCGTCCGCCTCGCCCCCGCTGATGATCAGAATCGGATCATCCAGGGCCTCGAAAACATCGCCCAACAGGGCCGCATCGGGCGCCAGATCGACAGGTCCGCTCCCGTCAAGATCGCTGATGCTGACCAAGGGTTGAGGCCGACGATTCACAAGCCAGGTCGCCACCGCCACCGCCACCGCGCCCGCCGCCAGCCAGCCGGTCAGCTCTGGCTTCATCACTGCTAGAACCGCCATCACCAGAATAGCCACGCCACCGCTGGCGCCGGCGGTCCAGAGCCGGGACGAAGCGGTGGGGGCGACTGGCGAAGGCGAATGCTCATAGGGCATGAAGATCGACGTTATCTCATTATTCAGCGACTGACCCTAGGCTGACCACGACTCGAAAGGCGATCGATCGGCGAAGATTCACGCGGATAGCGTAGTTTGTTCACCGATTTGCGGCAGTCTTTTCGCCAGGCTGGAGGGGCTTGTACGTGAATACGATTCTGAACTGTCTGGTTCAGCAGCATGACTGGCGCATCCTGCCGTTGGCGGTGCTTGTTTCCGTATTTAGCCTGGTGATCGCGCTCAGCCTTTTTGATCGGGCGCGAAATGTCGCCCGGCGCTCCCGCCGCGTCTATCTGATCTCAGTACCTCTGGTGGCGGGTCTAGGCGTCTGGGCTACGCATTTCATCGCCATGCAGGCCTATGATATCGGCGTGCCCGTTCGCTACGACGCAGGCGAAACCGCCGCCTCCTTGGCCATTGTCGTCGTCGCATTCTTCGCCGCCATGCTGCTGGCCTTGAGCGAAGGTGGACGGGCGTCTCGCATTCTGGCCGCCCTCTCCTGCGGGGCCGGAGTGGCGGCGATGCATTTCCTTGGAATGGCGGCTCTGCGGTTTTCGGGCGCAACCCTGTCCTGGAACGCCCCCTTGGTCGTGATCGCAGTGATCGGGGGGCTGTTGCTGATCGGCGCCATCGCTCTGCTGCCGCTCAGGTCGAGTCCGCTGCGGATCGGGATCGCCGCCATGGTGGGCGCATTCGGCGTCTGCTGGCTGCACTTCGTCGCCATGAGCGCCGTCACGATCACGGCCACGCCCGGCGTGCTTCTGCCGACCGAGGCGGCCGCCCCGACACTGATGACCGTTTGGATCGGCGTCAGCGTGGCGATTCTGGCCGTCATCGCCGCCTTCCTGACCGGTATGGTCTGGTGGTCACGGCACAGCGCCCTGGGTCAGATCCGCGAGGCCATCGAGGCCATGCCCGACGGCCTGGGCTTCTATGACGCCGACGACCGGCTGGCGATCTGGAACAGGCGCTATACCGAGATCAATCCCGAGGTCACGGCCGCCATGAAGGTCGGGGTGTCGTTCCGCGACATTCTGATGGCGGGCGTCAAGAACGGCCTCTATCCCGCCGCGGTAGGCCGCGAACAGGCCTGGGTGGCCGAGCGGATGGCCAATCGGCGGCGCCCTCAGGGCGCGATGGAACAGGAAATCGCTGGTCGCTGGCTTAGGGTTCAGGACCGCAAGACAGCCGAAGGCGGCACCGTCACGGTCTGCTCCGACATTACGGACCTGAAGCGTGACGCCGCAGCTCTTGCTGAAGCGAGAGACGCCGCCGACGCCGCCAATCGCGCCAAGAGCCAGTTCCTGGCCAATATGAGCCATGAAATCCGCACGCCTCTGAACGGCGTCATCGGCGTGGCGCAGGCTCTAGCCAGAACCGATCTGGACGAGCATCAGCGCGAGATGCTGGATCTGATCCATTCGTCCAGCCGGACGCTACAGACCCTGCTCAGCGACATCCTGGATCTGGCCCGTGTCGAATCCGGCCGACTGGAGCTGGGCGATGAACCCTATGATCTGGCGCGAGCTGTCGAAGAGGCGGCGCAACTCTACGCCGCCGCTGCGCGCGACAAGGGGCTGCAATTCTTCGTCGAGATTGCGTCCGAAGCTCGAATTTGGGTCTGCGGGGATGCTGTGCGCCTGAAGCAGATCCTGACCAACTTGGTCTCCAACGCCGTCAAATTCACCACGACCGGCTTCGTCAGCCTGACGGTCGACGCCGGGCAACATGGTCTGCGCTTTGTGGTTCAGGACACCGGGATCGGCTTTGACGCGGAGACGCGCGAGCGTCTGTTCAGCCGCTTTGAACAGGCGGATGGCGACATTACGCGACGTTTCGGAGGATCAGGTCTGGGACTGGCGATCAGCCGCGAACTGGCCGCCATGATGGGCGGAGATCTGGGCTGCGAGAGCGAACCCGGCGGCGGCGCCGCCTTCATCCTGACCCTGCCGCAGCGCGCCGCCCAAGCCCCCGCTGCATCCACCGACAAGAACACCCTGTCGGAGGCGCCCATCCCTGCGGACAATAGCCGGCGCCTGCGCATTCTCGTCGCCGACGACCACCCCACCAACCGGCGCGTGGTCGAACTGATTCTGGATCAGGCGGCCGTTGATCTGGTCTCGGTCGAGGACGGGGCCCAGGCTGTCGAGGCCTGCCGCGCAGCCGCCTTTGATCTGGTGCTGATGGATATGCAGATGCCGGTCATGTACGGCCTGACCGCGACCCGCGAGATCCGCCTGCACGAGGTGGCCATGGGGGCGCCGCGCACGCCGGTGGTCATGCTGACCGCCAACGCCCTGCCCGAACATATTGCAGCAGGAACCGACGCCGGGGCCGACCGCCATCTGGCCAAGCCGTTCAGCGTCGATGCCCTGCTGGCCATGGTCCAGGAGCTGACCACGGACGCGCCTCAAGCCGCCGAGCGAGCGGCCTGAGGGTCTTCGTCTTCTATTCGTAGCCGTGGGCGGCTTCGTTGATCACCTGTGACGGCATGGTGGAGAAGTCGATGCTGACCGGCTTCACCGCCTTGGCCTGAAACGTCTTGATGACGTGTTCCAGGCGCTTGCGGACCTCCTTCGTCGCCTCGGCGTCCGGGTCGAGACCCAAGGGCGCCAGGCAGAATTCGATGATCGCGTGGGGTCGGTTCAGAGGTTCCATAAACTCATTCCTTTCCTAAGCGGCGTGGAACTGGGCGGTTTCGGTGGAGTCTTTCAGGGCCGTGGTCGAGGACTGGCCATTCGAGATCACCGTGGCGACCTGATCGAAATAGCCAGTGCCGACTTCGCGCTGGTGACGGGTGGCGGTGTAGCCGGCCGCCTCGTTCGAGAACTCGCGCTGCTGCAACTCGGAATAGGCCGCCATGCCGCGATCGCGGTAGCCGTCCGCCAGCTCGAACATCGAGTTGTTCAGGCTATGGAAGCCCGCCAGGGTCACGAACTGGAACTTGTAGCCCATGGCCCCCAGCTCGCGCTGGAACTTGGCGATGGTGGCGTCGTCCAGCTTGGCCTTCCAGTTGAAGGAGGGCGAGCAGTTATAGGCCATCAGCTTGCCCGGATGCTCCTTCTGGATCGCCTCGGCGAACTTCTTGGCGTCGTCCAGATCGGGTTGCGAGGTTTCCCACCACAGCAGGTCGGCAATATTGGCGTAAGACAGGCCGCGCGCGATGCAGTGGTCCAGGCCCGTGCCTTCCTTCAGGCGGAAGAAGCCCTCGGGCGTGCGGTTGTCGCGGTCGATGAAGGGCTGGTCGCGCTCGTCGATGTCCGAGGTGATCAGCTGGGCGCTTTCGGCGTCGGTGCGGGCGACCGTAATCGTGGGCGTGCCCATGACGTCGGCGGCCAGGCGAGCGGCGACTAGGTTGCGGATATGGGCCTGGGTCGGGATCAGGACCTTGC
>Ga0265296_1002863_pt1 | contig 16725 bp, 22 predicted proteins | sample MunlanPumphouse1_FD_189073 | JGI IMG/M metagenome (GOLD analysis project Ga0265296, IMG submission 189073) | Groundwater microbial communities from a municipal landfill in Southern Ontario, Canada - Pumphouse #1 | ecosystem: Environmental > Aquatic > Deep subsurface > Groundwater | place... | reverse complement strand
ATAAATATTTATTGGACTATAGCATATTTTGCGTAAAAAAAACAAGAAGCAAAAATTTGTTATTGCAATGAAAAATTGCTTACCCCAAAAAGGTATGCTAATATATTACTATGATTAGAAAGAAAAAACAACAAGAAATACCACAAAAAGAAAAATCCTATAAGCCAAAAACCATTATCTGCCGCGACGTCAACGGCAAAAAGAGCGAAGCGCCAGTTGTGGCGCTCAATTTCCGCCCTTCGGCCTACGGCTTGTTGATTGAAGACGGCAAAATCCTTTTATCTCGCCAATGGGACGGCTATGACTTTCCGGGCGGCGGGATCGAAATCGACGAAACGATCGAGGACGCGCTCAAGCGTGAATTTATCGAAGAGACCGGATTAAACATCGAGCCGATAACGGCGATCCACGCGGAAACAGATTTTTTCAATCCGGACTATGCCGAAAAATACAAAGGACAATTTTGGAATTGCATCATGATTTATTATCTAGTAAAAAAGACCGGCGGCGAATTAACAACCGCAAATTTCTGCGATACGGAAAAAGAATACGCCGATATGCCGGTCTGGATGGGCTTGGATGAAATATATGGCAAGAAATTCTTCAATTCGGTTGACAGCGTAAAGCTGATTGAGAAAGCGGCAAAAACTAAAAAGAATTTGTAAAAAAGTAAATGCAATACCGCCAATAAAAAATGCCACATATCTCTATGTGGCATTTGTATTTTGCCGCCAAAATATCACGCGGCCCTTCTACGCCTTTCTTCTACATATTCAACTATTCTCCCTACTTCCCTCCAATGGTTCGCCTCATCCTCCTCTAATATTTCAACCAACTTTCCTTCTTTAGCCAGGAGCAAGTATTCTGTTGGCGTGCGCATTTCGAATTCGGGAATAGAGATGCCGTATTCAGACATTTGACGAATGAGCTTTGCCTGCCAAAGTGATTGCTTGTAGTACTCAATTGATAGCAATGAATCATTAAGCATAGGATCCTCCCTTTCTGTAAATATATTAATATTTTTATAAAGAGCAATAATTTTAAATTTTTACTACTAGATTATTAAACCATAGTAAAATTAATAAATAATTATAATTTGATAAATTATTATTTTATGAAGATTAAATTTATATTAACATCTTGCCTTACGCACTAACGTAAAAAATGAATGAATGGTAATGAGCGGTAATGTTTGACAAGATATGGTTCTTTAACATCTTTTGACAAAGATTTTAAAGAATCGGATTCGCGAGCATAAACAGCTTAAATCAAAGACTTACAGCAAAAAAAAAGAGAATAGTTAAGATAGCTATTCTCTTTTATATTTTATGGCTCTAATTCTTTTGGCAATATACCATATCCTTTTAATAATCTTGCTGACTACAACGAAGAAGACCCTCTTAATAAACCATCATATTTTTTAATAATTGAATGTAAATATCTTAATGAAATCATCGTAAAAAAAATATAAAAACGCTTTTTCACTCATTTTTTAAGAGCAAGATCCACATCCATTCCATTAATCTGTTCAACAACACATAGTCCGGATCATGGTCTATCGATATTTCTTTTTGACATATTGTTTTTGCTAAAATAAAAATCGCACAAAGACCCCAAACTACCCCACCCGAAAAAAACTCACTTTCCCCTTTTGCACCACATCGCCCGGTTTTAAGACAAAGGCTGGGTCCGTGATCGTCTCCTGATTCACGCGCACGCCGTTTTGAGATAATGCGCGGCGGGCATCGGAGCGGCTGGAAACAGTGCCGCTTTCGGCTAAAGCGGTCAAAAGATCATAGGCGGAAGGCTTAAGTTCCGGCATGGTATCCGGCAATTCCTTGTTAGAAAAAGTCTTGATAAAATTTTCTTCCGCCTCGATCGCGGCGGTTTCGCCATGCACCAGGCCAACCAGCGCTTTGGCTAATTCGATTTTAAGATTGCGCGGATTCTCGCCTTCGTCAAGGCGCTTTTTCACTTCCGCGATTTTTGATAACGGGGCTTTTGTCGCCAGTTCAAAACCCGGCAAAATCGCGCCATCGGTCCAGGACATGACCGCCCCGAACATCGCCTGCGGAGCCTGATCCAGAAAAACGGCATTGCCCTCGGACTTGCCCATTTTCTTGCCATTATCATCAGCCAAAAGCTTCAAGGTCATGACGAATTTTTCCTTGTCCTTGACAGCGCGCAAAAGATGCCGGCCGGCCATCATATTGAACATCTGATCATTGCCGCCCACTTCCAAGTCAACATCCATGGCAACCGAATCAAAACCTTGCGCCAGAGGATACAAAAATTCATGAAGATAAATCGGCTTCTCTTCTTTGATCCTTTGCTGGAACATATCGCGCTGGATCATCTGCTGGACCGTAAAATTGGATGAAAGCTCGATCAAATCTTTGAAAGTCAGCGGATCAGACCATTCTGAATTGCGCTTTGCAAGCGCCGGATTCTCACCGTCAAAATCCAAGTAAGCGCCGGCCTGCCTCTGATACTGACTGGCGTTTTCATTAACCTGTTCACGTGTCAGCTTTACTCTAGCCGATGTCTTGTCGGTCGGATCGCCGATCATGCCCGTAAAATCACCGATTAAAAAAACCACTTCATGGCCCAGGGCCTGGAACTGCGCCAATTTATTTATGGCAATAGCATTGCCGATATGGAGTGACGGAGCGGAAGGATCAAAGCCGCAATAAAGCCTGATGCGTTTGCCGGACATCAAGGTTTTTTTTAATGATTCCCGATCCGGATAAACATGTTCGACTCCCCTGTCTAAAATCTCATCAATGTGCTCTGCGCTAGTAATTACTTTTGGCATAATTTTTTAAAATTATTTGATTATTTTTACTCATTTATATTGTATAACAAAACAAGCGATTTTGTCCATAAAATCGCTTCGCGTGAATCAAGAAAAATACAAACCCTGATTATTTGACATTTTCCATCTTATGCTGTAATATACAAACATAAATCATAACTGCCTGGCCGAGGCGGTTTTTAAATACAAAATATGGCTAAACTAATACAATATATCAAGGATTCAATCGCCGAGATGAAAAAAGTCACTTGGCCGACAAAAAAAGAAACCAAAAACTACACTCTGCTTGTGATTGGCGTTTCGCTCGCTGTCGCCGCTTTTTTAGGCGCTTTGGATTATCTTTTTAGCTACGGTTTTAATTTATTACTCAAATAAAACCATAAATAACAGGATAATAAACTATTGATTGATATTTATCAATCATAATTCATTAATCCCCAACAATAGAATGGCTAAACAAATTTCAAATCAAGGCCGCCGCTGGTATGTCCTGCATACCTATTCCGGATACGAAGAAAACGTAGAAAAGAATTTGAAGCAAAGAATCGAATCAATGGATATGGAGGATAAGATTTTCAATATCCTGATTCCGACCGAAAAGAAAATCAAGATCAAAAACGGCAAGCGCAAAGTCGTTGAGGAAAGAATCTTCCCGGGCTACGTGATGGTGGAAATGATCGTAACCGACGAATCATGGTATGTGGTGCGTAACACCCCGAATGTAACCGGCTTTATCGGTACCGGCACGATTCCGACGCCGATCAGCGAGAAAGAAATCAAGGCCCTGCAAAAAAGAATGGGCGTGGAAGAACCGAAATTCAAAATCGACGTTTCTGTCGGTTCGCCGGTCGCGATTACAGACGGACCCTTCAAGAATATGGAAGGAAAAATCACCAATATTGACGAAGCAAAAGGCAAAGTCAAAGTTTCGGTCAACATGTTCGGACGCGAAACGCCGGTAGAATTGGACTTTTTACAAATTAAGAAAATATAATTATTAGCAAGTAGCTAGTAGCTGGTAGCTGGTAGCTATTTGAATAAACCAGGCTTTTAACAAGCAAGCTTCTCTGGATAAATAAATTTGTAGTTTTCAGCTTTGAGCTACTCGCTACAAGCTACGAGCTACAAGCTAAACAAATGGCAAAAAAAATTAAAACAGTCATAAAATTACAAATACCCGGCGGACAAGCCAATCCAGCCCCGCCAATCGGTCCGGCTCTTGGCCAGCACGGTTTGCAGATACAGGATTTCTGCGTAAAATTCAATGCCGCGTCAAAAGAGCGCATGGGCGATATCGTTCCGGTGGAAATTACGGTTTACGAAGACAGGAGCTTTGATTTTATCATGAAAACTTCTCCGGCCGCTGTCTTAATTAAAAAAGCCGCCAACATCAAAAGCGGCTCGAAAAAACCTTTAACTGAAAAAGTCGGATCAATCACCAAGGCTCAGTTGCGCGAGATCGCAGAAAAAAAACTGCCTGACTTGAATACAGACGATGTCGAACAAGCCATGAAAATAATCGCCGGCACAGCCAGACAAATGGGTGTTGAGGTTAAATAAGAAAACAGATACTACATTATTAATAAATAATTTTTGTGGGAGATGTTATTAATAGCATCGCCTACCACGAAAAAAAATCTATGGCTAAAAAAGAAAAGAAACCGATTACGAAAAAAATTGCGGAAATAAAAAAAGACAACTCGGGCGAATTTGACAGGCTCAAAGCTTATCCAGCGGAAGAAGCGTTTGAGCTTACCAAAAAATTATCCAAAACCAAATTCGATGCCTCTATCGAAATCCACGTTCGCCTGGGAATAGATCCAAAAAAAGGCGATCAGCAGATCAGAACAGCGGTAAGCTTGCCGCACGGCACAGGCAAGAGCGTAAGAGTCGCGGCTTTTGTAAGCGCAGACAAAGAAGCGGAAGTGAAAGCGGCCGGAGCGGACATTGTCGGCGGAGACGAACTGATTGCAGAAATCAAAAAAACCGAAAAAACCGACTTTGCTGTTGCGGTTGCCGAACCGGCCATGATGAAGAATTTGGCGCAAATCGCAAAAATCCTCGGCACCCGCGGACTTATGCCTTCACCAAAAAACGAAACCGTAAGCTTGAATCCGGCCAAGACTGTGCAAGAATTAAAAAAAGGCAAAATCAGCTTCAAGAATGATGATACAGGCAACGTGCATGCGATTATCGGCAAAGTTTCTTTTGAAACACAAAAATTGGCGGAAAACTTTAACACAATAATTGATGTTATAAAAAAAATCAAACCTGCCAAAGCCAAAGGAATTTATATCAAAAACATCAGCATCGCCTCATCCATGGGTCCTGGCATAAAAGTGGTTATTCCTAAATAACATAAAAAACTTAAAATTATCGTAATATGCGATAATTTTCAAAGAGCTCCATCAACAAAAACCCTCCTTCAAAAAAGGAGGTTTTTGTTTTGCTTTTTTTGTTTGCATACTTATGATTGTTTTGATAGAATAAAAGAACATTAATATCCGCATTTTTCTGCGATTATAAAAAATATGGCAAAACTCAAAAATCCAAAAACCACACGCTTATCCTGGGACGAATTCTTTATGAATATGGCGATTTTGGCGGCAAAACGCACTGCTTGCCGCTATGTCGAAGCCGGGTCGGTTTATGTTGACCAAAACCACCGCGTAATCGCGGTCGGCTATAACGGACCGACAGAGGGCGACTACCACTGTATTGATGTCGGCTGTGCCAAAGTTGACGGCGATCCGCAGACAAAAGAGCTGAAACGCTGTCGCGGGGCGCATGGCGAAATGAACGGAATAATGAACGCTATCGACACCTCTCGCTTGCGCGGAGCAACGCTTTACACGGCTACATTCCCCTGTTATGACTGTATGAAGTCATTGAACAATGCCGGAATCAAGGAAATTATTTATTTTGAAGAATACGAGCGCATCAAAGCCGGCGGCAAAGAAACTGAGAAAGAAAACGAAGCTCGCGAATTGGCTGATAAGCGCGGAATCAAAATACGAAAATACGATGGAAAGGTATATTTTTGTATTGATAATAATTCAAAACACAATTGTGATTGCGGATGTTAATTATTTAGAGGCATTAGGCTATAGCAAAAACCTATCGCCTGCAACCCATACTATGATCCTCGGCATAAAAAAACTACATGAATTAGTCAAAGAAATAAACTTGGTCGAAAATCTTTGCGACCGCGAAGTCAATAATCCGGAAGGCGCTGGTTTTGATTTGCGCCTGGGTGAAGTTTATTCAATCAGCGGTGCCGGATTTCTGGGCGTTGAAGAACGCGAAACACCGCAAATAGAATTATTAGCCAAAAACGATCAAACTAAATCTGAACGTGAAAATTCTTTCACATTCAAACCCGGCGAATACTATTTGGTCAAAACGATCGAAAAAGTTAACCTGCCCGTTACCTTGTCCGGAATAATCTTCCCGCGAACGACACTCTTTCGCTCCGGTCTCGCGCTAATGAACGGCGTAGTCCAACCAGGCTATTGCGGTGAACTTACTTTCGGTTTGGCCAACTTGGGCAAATCCGATATAACGGTTTCTTTCGGCGCTCGCGTCGTACATATCACTTTTCATGAAGTTTTTGGAGAAGGCAATCAATATCGAGGACAATGGATGGGTGGACGAGTGGCAACTGATGGCAAGGAAGTGCAAATATAATTTCAAATTAGGCACTGTAGCGAAATAAATTGTGCAGTTCGTGCTCAGATTTGCGGCAGATTTATTTAAAAAATATTGAAAAGTATCGAGATACTTTGAAAAATTTTTTGAATAAAGATACCGTGAAGATGAGTGCGAAATGTGCAAGTTATTTTGCTACAGTGCCTTAGTCTCGAGAGTGACTTGCAGTGGCGAGCGGGCATTGAAGTTCCTTAATCATAGATTATTAATAAATTTAATTTTCACATGAAAAATATACATCCCGAATATCAATATCTTGGCCTTGCCAAAGACATTCTTGACAATGGCTCGGATAAAGAGCTTTTCTTTACGCCCGAGGTTTTAGCTGAATACGAGAAAAAAGGCGAAAAGCCTCCGTTTATCCGATCTGTTTTCGGTCGGCAGACGCGCTATGATTTATCGCAAGGCTTTCCGCTTTTAACAACTAAAAAAACATTTTTTCGAGGCATAGCCGAAGAGTTGATTTGGTTTTTATCCGGATCATCAAACATTAAGCCGCTTATTGATAAAGATATCCATATTTGGGACGAATGGGCCTGGAAACGCTATCACAAGCATTGCTTAGCTAATGATCCGCAAAACGACCTGGAACAAAAAGATTTCATCGCCAAACTCAAAAAATTGCCAGCTGACGATTCTTTTGTTACCGAATGGGGTGATCTAATTGTGGTTTACGGCAAAATGTGGCGCCGCTGGCCGGCCTCGGACGGACGCGAAATAGATCAGCTTGCCTGGGTTATTGACGGGCTTAAATCAAAACCTTTTCGCAAATCATATATAATATCCGGCTGGAACCCGGACTTTATCTATGCCATGGCCTCGAAAGGCAATGCGAATGAAGTGCCTCCTTTCTGCCATACCACTTTCCAGTTCAACGTAACCGGCGGCAAACTGCACCTGGGGCTTTATCAAAGAAGCGCTGATTTGTTTTTGGGCGTGCCTTTTAATATCGCATCTTACTCTCTCCTGCTTTTGATGATGGCTCAAGTTACGGGATTAGAGCCCGGAGAATTCGTTCACACTTTTGGCGACGTGCATCTTTATTCAAATCATTTCGACCAAATAAAAGAGCAAGTGAGCCGCGAACCTTTTCCTTTTCCAAGCCTCAAGCTGAATCCGAAAATCAAGAATATTGACGACTTTAAATACGAAGACATAACCCTAGAAAATTATCAATCGCATCCGACCCTGAAAGGCGAAATCGCAAATATCGGAGGATTTTAATTGTTAAAAAAGAAGTTAGAAGTAAGAAGTTAGAAGTAATATTCATTATTTATTTTCTTACTTCTTACTTCAAACTTCTAACTTCAAATATGCTATCAACAATCGTCGTTGTCGGCAAAAACCGCGAGATCGGCTTTAAGAATAGATTACTCTGGAACTTGCCTGAAGACATGGCTAGATTTAAAAAACTGACGACTGGACATGTGGTAATCCTAGGCGACAGGACATTTGAATCAATCGGAAAGCCTTTATCGAACAGGACTAGTATAATCGTCTCGCAAGACCCGGATTACAAGGCGCCTGAGGGTTGTTTTGTCGCGCATTCGATTGAAGAAGCAAAAACCAAGGCCGAAGAGCTGGAAACAAGAAACGAATCTTTCGTAATCGGCGGCGGAACGATTTACAGGCTGTTCATGCCCTTGATTGATAAATTATATGTCACCGAAGTCGATGACGCGCCCGAAGCTGATACATTTTTTCCGGATTATTCGGATTTTAAAAATATCGTCTTTGAAAAAACGCACGAGACTGATGATTTGAAATTTACATTTAAAGAATTAACAAGATAAACTTGCAACAGGCCGCGCGGACTCAAAAACAAAAAAAACTGCACACTGTCTGCTGTGAGCTATTAAGCTAAAAATGAAAAAAATAATCGCCGTCGTCGGCATGTGCGGCGCGGGAAAAAGCGAAGCCGTAAAATATTTATGTGAAAAACTGTCCTGCCCGCGAATCTATTTTGGTTCAGCGACTTTTGACCGGATGAAAAAGGATCAATTAGAATTAAATTATGAGAACGAAAAGATCACGCGCGAAAAAATCCGCGCCGAGCTGGGCATGGGGGCTTACGCGACATTAGCATTGCCGAAAATAAAAAACGCGCTTGAAAAAAATGATATCTGCATCATCGAAAGCCTGTATTCATGGACGGAATACAAAATCATGAAAGAAAATTTCAACGACAGCTTTATAGTCATCGCCATTTATGCCTCCCCCACTACACGTTTCAAGCGTTTAACCGGCCGCAAAAACGAACGGCCCATGAATTCGTTGGAAGAATTCATCCGCCGCGACTATTCGGAAATCGAAAATATCGAAAAAGGCGGACCGATTGCCAGGGCAGATTTTATGATTTATAATGAAGAAGGGCTGGATATCTTAAAAAAACAGCTTGATAATATTATTAAAGTATTGGCATAGGTATTGGGCATTGATAAATCTCAAACCCACTAATCTACAAGCCTACAAGCCTAACAAAATGAAAAAGAAAATCATCATCGGCATTATCGGCGAACAGGCCGGAGGCAAAGGAGCGGCCGCGGATTTCATCCGCAAACATTACGGCGGACAAAGATTAACGGTTTCCAGCGTTTTAAGAAGGACCCTGGACAGCCTGCATATTGATGCGACTCGAGACAATCTGATCAACCTAGCCCTGGTATTAAAGAAAGGCTTTGGCTCTGACGTTCTCATGAAGGCAATGCTTAAAGAAGTGGAAAACGAGGATTCAGACCTGATAATAGTTGACGGCTTTCGGATGCCCGGCGACCCGGATGTATTCCGCAAGGAATATGAAAAAAGCTTTTTTCTGATTTATGTAACCGCTGATTTGCGCGTCCGCTACGAACGGAGCGTTAAACGCGGAGAAAAAGTCGGCGAAAGCGATGCGGCTTTTGAAGAATTTGCGGCCAAGGAAAGCTTGGAAACCGAAAGACTGATTGCAGAAGTCGGCAAAACAGCCGATTTTACAATCGTCAATAACGGCGACGCCGGCGAATTGGAAGAAAAAATATTAGAAGTAATGAAAAAAATCTAACAAAAATTGACAAAATTCAAGATTTTTGATATAAAATAAGCATGAAAAAGACATTTTTTACAGTATATATCGAGCAAGATGAAGATGGTTTTTTTATTGGCACGATTCCATCGTTACCTAGTTGTCACGCACAGGGAGAAACACAAGAAAAAATGATGAAAAATTTACAAGAAGTCCTTAAATTGTGCCTTCGCAACGCAAATTGCAAAGAAATTGAAAAAACCAAATTTGTAGGAATCCAAAACCTACAATTTTTACATGCCTAAACTTGTTACGATAAAACCAAAAAAATTTGCAAAAATTTTAAAAATTCTTGGATTTGAAAAACGTGATGCCGAAGGGTCTCACGTATTTTTTAGCCATCCTGACGGACGTACAACCGTAATTCCAATGCACGCATGCGAAATAAGTAAGGGCTTGCTTAGGAAAATTCTTAATGATATTCAAATTTCCGTGGATGAATATGAAAAATATCGGCGTAATCGTTAAATTTCAGGAAACAACATCATTTTAATAATAAATCTTGCCATTACCAAGGCTTATATGGAATACGATATTATCATCGGTTTGGAAATACATGCCGAACTGAAAACAAAATCTAAAATGTTCTGCTCCTGCGATAATAATGCCGAAGGCAAAGAGCCGAACAAAAACACCTGTCCGATCTGCCTGGGGCATCCGGGCACTTTGCCTGTTCCGAACAAACAGGCGATCGAATGGACGATCCTTACCGGCCTGGCTTTGCATTGCCAAGTGAACCGACTCTCGAAATTCGACCGGAAAAATTATTTTTATCCCGATTTGCCCAAGGGCTACCAGATATCCCAATACGATCTGCCCTTGGTCCACAACGGATTTCTTGAAATCGACGACGAAAAAATCGCGATTACGCGCATCCACCTCGAAGAAGACACGGGCAAGCTCACGCATCCCGAGAAAAAAAGCCACACGCTTGCAGACTATAACCGCGCCGGCACTCCGCTGATGGAAATGGTGACCGAGCCGACGATCAAATCGGCGGAACAGGCAAAAAAATTCTGCCAGATATACCAGCAAATCCTCCGCTATTTGGATATCAGCGACGCTAACATGGAAAAAGGCGAAATGCGCTGTGAGGCCAATGTAAGCGTCCAGGAAAAAGGGCGCTGGGAATATTCAGGAAACTGCGAAATCAAGCCGCTCGGAGACTATCGCCTGAACCCGAAAGCGGAATTAAAAAATATCAATTCCTTCCGCGCTGTTGAGAAAGCGATCAGCTACGAAGCGAGCCGGCAGATCAAAGAACTCCAAGACGGCGGCAAACTGATCCAGGAAACGCGCGGCTGGGATGAAAACCGCGGCATTACCGTCCGCCAAAGGATCAAGGAAAGCTCAGCCGACTACCGCTATTTTCCCGAACCGGATATTCCGCCTCTCAATATCAGTCCGCAGACAATCGAAGAAATCAAAGCGCGCCTGATCGAATTGCCGTCGGCAAAAAAGAAACGCTTCATCGAAGAATACGGAATCACCCCAGACAGCGCCGAGCTTTTGGCTGCTGATAAAAAAATCGCCGATTTCGCGGAAGCGGTAATTTCCGAGCTAAGAGCTTGGACCAATACCGATGGCGGCGACTGGGAACTGGAAAAAAACAAGCTGGCACGATCAGTCGCAAATTGGATCTTGAGCGAACTCTTCAAATACTTAAAAAACGGCACAGCCCTGGCTGACTTAAAAGTTGATCCGGAAAATTTCGCCGAGCTTTTAAGCCTGATAAACCAAGACAAAATAAACTCAAGCGCGGCCCAGTCGATCCTCGGCGTTATGGCGAAATCGGGCGGCGATCCGACCGATATAATGCGGAATCTCGGACTGGAACAGATGGATAACAGCGAAGAATTGGCCAAAGCCGCAGAAACTGTCATCGCGCAATTCCCCGCCCAAGCCGAACAATATCGCGCCGGCAAAGAAAACTTATTGCAGTTTTTTGTCGGCAAAATAATGGCGGAAACCAAGGGCAAGGCTAATCCGAAAATCCTTCAAGACATTCTGAAAGAAAAGTTAAAATCTTAAAATGGACAAAAAAATAAAAACCATCTTTATCGGCACGCCCGATTTTAGCGTGCCAACGCTTGCGACTCTGGTCAAAGACGAATATTTTGAAATCATCACGGCAATCACGCAACCGGACAAAAAAGCCGGCAGAAAACAAGAGCTATGCGCTCCCCCCGTCAAACAATATGCCCAAGAACAAGATATTCCCGTGCTTCAGCCTGAAAAAATCAAAGACATCTCCAATCAAATACGACAATTATCGCCTGACCTAATTATCGTAATCGCATACGCGCAAATAATCCCAAAGGGCATACTTGAAATCCCTCAATACGGAGCAATCAATGTCCATGCTTCACTATTGCCGAAATATCGCGGCGCATCCTGCATCCAAGCCGCTATTTTGCATGGCGATGAACAAACCGGGATAACGATCATGAAAATGGACGAAGGGCTTGATACCGGACCGATTTTGACGCAAAAAATAATCAACATAGACAATTCGGATACGGCGGAAAGCTTGTTTGTAGAATTGGCGGAACTGGGCGCGAAAATGCTGACCCCGACTATCAAGGATTATATCAATGGCGCAATCATGCCATTGCCTCAAGATAATAATAAATCTTCTTATGCCGGCATTCTGAAAAAAAAAGACGGCCGCATCGATTGGAGCAAACCGGCCAGCGAAATCGAAAGATTTGTCCGCGCCATGCATTCCTGGCCGGGAGCTTTTTCGCAATTCAATGGCGGAACAATTAAGATCATAAAAACCGGCAAAGCGGATTTTTTAAATAAAGACTTATTGCCTGGAACCTTATTCACGAATAACGGAAATTTAATGGTTAAATGCGGGCAAGATTCCCTGGCAATTGAAAATTTACAGCTTCCCGGAAAAAAAATCATGAACGGACAAGAATTTCTCAATGGTTATTCAAAATTTTTATTACATACTCTGAATTAAAAATTAATACGCTTTTTTTCAAAAAAAAGCACCCGCACATATGATTTCATGTGCGGGCGCTTTAATCCCCATGCTTAGGCAAGAATGTTTCAAATACTTCTGAAAGTATTGTTGCCTCACAGAGAACCGCAGAATAATAAATTAATCCGCAATTCCTGTAAAACTTATTATAAACGTTTTCTTTTTATTGTCAAGCCTCCTTTCGGTGCATTTTCTGTTAATTACTGCAGTTTTTCTGTGGAATAAGCTGTTAATGAAATATGCATAAAAAAATGATTTTATTAAATTATCAGCAAAAAATCTTTTAAAATTAGCAAAATATTTTTTAACAAATTATCGGCAAAAAATAAGCAAAAAAAACTAATGACAAAATAAAAACAATATGCTAACATCATTACAGAAATCAACAATTAATAGTTAATATGGCCCGTTCGTCTAATGGTTAGGACGCAAGGTTCTCATCCTTGAAACAGGGGTTCGATTCCCCTACGGGCTACTATAGAGGATTTGTCCGCCTTATCGGCGGTACAAATAGCGAATATTGGAGTCAATTCTGGTGTTCCATTAACGATTTTATCGTAAGTAGGATAATTTCCAAAAACGAGCCTGAATAGGGCTTGTTTTTGTATGGGATTTTGCGTATCTATAAGCAAATTCGCTGGGTGTTCCATTAGCACCTTGGCATATTTAAGAAAACTATCAAAATCTGCCGTGGATGATTATGCATTTTATATTTGCTATACTATTTCATTGAAAAAACTTTTTTATATAAATCGTGCCTGAGCTTAATTTTCTTTTTTGCGTAATTGAAAAATATTTTCTTGTTATAATTCCTGTCCAGCTTTTCCAATACCCACTCCTTGAATTCAGCTAAATCCCTTTGTCCAGTTACCGCAATCCGCAAATAAAAATCATTGTAATAATGCGACATTGCGTCAGCGGTCGCCAATATCCTGCCCTCAAGCGAAGTTGGTTTTTTCTTATCACAAGAATGAGTCTGGATTATGTTTTTTACTTTAGCGATAATTTTATTATCATATCCGTATTCCCGCATTACTTTTTCCGCTTCTCTCGCTCCAACCGACTGATGGTCCCCATTTAAGCCCCTAACTCTTTGCAAGTCGTGAAGCCAAACGCCGAGTAATACGACACCTTTGTCTGCACTTGGCATTTCTTTTAATAATGCTTTGGCGTTTTTCTCAACCATTAACAGATGGTCGGAATAAAACCAGGTTGGAAGTTTTTTATTTTTCTGACATTCGGATTTTATCTGCTCTTTTATTTTAATAATAGTTTTTTGCATATCCTAAAGTTTTAATAAATTTGCGGTTTTAATATTAACTTCATTAACAATATCCTCGTGCAAGCGATAATCGTGTTCGGAATTTAATTCCTGAATATACTTCGGTTCTTCTACAATTTTGAAAGTTTCCTTTACGTCCTCTGGCTCAACCAGAATATCTTTTGTGCCGTAAAAAAATAATTTCGGCTTTTGGCATTGCTTGATGCCGCCAAGCACATCATACTTTTTGGCGTCTTCAAAATAATTTATAGGCAAGTCAAATCGCTTTTTGTTTTTCGTATCATTGGGCGGCATATCTCGGTACGATATTTTTATCCCATCTTTGACTTTACTCATATCAATCACGCTTGGAGCGGTATGCGACATCACTGCGATAATATTGGTTACATTTTTATTCATCGCCCCCGCCAACATCGCCATTGTTCCGCCTCTGCTATGCCCCATAAGAACAGTAGGTTTATTACCGAATAAATCTATCAGCTCGTTTATGGCTTTAAGATAATTTGTCATTGTATAAAGCTCAATGCCTCCTGGACTTCCCCACGTACCTGGCGGGTCAAAAGACAAGGCAAAATATCCTTTATCAGCAAAATAATTGACGTGGCTAACCATATGGGCATAATCCTTGGTATCAAGCTGACCGGGCAATAAAAAAATATTCTTCGGCGAATTCTTATCGCCCTTTTCGTATGTTGCCAATTCAAAACTTTTTGTTTTTATAATTTTCATATTAAATTTTTAACACCTACCAAATTATCTGGCACGGCTGGTAGATTTTCCCAGCTTTATAATTCTTTAGAGTTAGTTGAGTACCTTCAAGCATTTTTTCTGGCAAATTGTCCAAGCCAAACCACTGCCACCCCCGGCATTTATCTGGCTCACAAACTTTCGGCTCACCACCTGCATACTTCGCTCTAATACCGATATTCAAATAATGTTTGTTATCAGTTTTGACATATCGCAATTCGTCCGCAACTGAAATCAGCTCAAATTCGTTTACGTCCAATCCTGTTTCTTCTTTTGTTTCCCGTTTAGCTGTATCAAAAATCGTTTCGCCGAAATCCAGATGTCCGCCTGGAAAACACCATTCACCCTCACCGTGCGAGCCGATACGTTCACCAAGTAAAACCTCACCTTTATCATTTTGAATTAAAACGCCAATTCCAACTTTTGGTCTTTGTTTTTCGTCTGACATATTGTTAATATTTTTATAACCTATAATTAGGATTAAAAGCGATAAAGCCTCATTTTAAGAGGTGTTTAGTATCGCAACACATCAAGCGAGCTAAGTTATTAGACACATTTTAATATCTGTTCTGTTACTGAACAGATACCCGAAGGTGTCAAGTTACTGGACAGTTCGCTGTGCTATTCCCGATGCTTTATTTACATATCTTGCTAAAAGCTGGCGAATAGGGTTTTGTGAATACGTCATTCTATCCACCAAACTGAAATGCCCCATCTCTTAAATAGGGTTCACCTTCAAATCCAAAGGATTGCCAAATTCTATCGGATAAAGTTTTGGCAATTTTAATTTCATCAATTTCAGTAAAAGCAATCGGCTTAATATCAAGATTGTCTTTCCTCCACCTCGCCAAATCGTTAAAACCTCCGATTGACCCAGCCCGATATTTTTTTAATCCAAAATTTTTAATATTTATAAAACTGCAATACACGTAAACCTGTCCGTCATAGCCATAATAAGAATATATCTGATTACATTGTTTAAAAAAACTATAAATATATTCAACTATTGCCCGATTACTAATAATAGGATAATCTTCGTTTTCCTCTGGTATAGTATGACTTGATTGTGTATTTGACCTTCTTCGCTCATCAAGAAAATCATCAATCTTTACAATAGCTTCAAGATATCCATTTCTATGTAATTCCATTTTCCTCCAGTCCTGACCTCCTCCCGCCGATAAGCCATAATAACTTGGTGCAGGCGGATTGCCATAATTAAATTCAAAATTAGCTCCGCCATATCGTTCGTTCGGCGGTTTTTTTAAAAAATTCCTGATTTGCTGGTCGCCAATATCAATCATTTCCTTTTCCGCTGTAACTGGAAATGCACCGATTATAAAAGTTGGTTCAACGTTTGCCTCCTTTAAAATTTCCTCTTTTCTATCGTCAAGGAAGCCAGTTATGTCTTTTGTAATATTCACCGTGTTGATTATACTGTCTTGTATTTCATCAATAGACATCAAAGATTTCTGCCTGTCGTGCCTAATCCAGAATTGATTTATGCCCTGAAAGGTAATCAAATGCGGTTTTTTAAAACTGTTCGGTATGCTTATTAAAATTACTTTTATATCATCACCGACCACTTTAATTTTTACGGACGGTATTCTCGGCTGAACACTTGTGATTAAAGTGCTTAATACTCTGTCCCGTTCTTGCTCGGCGTTAGGTATATTACACACGGCATTAGCCTTTCCTGTTTCGCCGTCCTCTTCAATTCCAATTATAATATTTCCGCCGTATTTATTCGCCATTGAGGTAACATCTTTTAGCATTTCCTTTTTATTACTATCGCTTCCGCCCCACACTTCTCTTTTATATTCAAGATTTTGATACTCAACCACGCCTTGTTCAATCAAGTTCTCAATATCCTGAAACTTAATGTCTTCAAATTTTTTATTAAACATAATACAAAATTATTATTCTCTGAACATTCCCCAGTTTTAATACTTTTTTACACCCCTACAATACGGAAATTTTGAACACCCGTAAAACTTGCCATACCTCCCGCTTCTTAAAATCATTCTCGCTCCGCACTTTGGGCAAGTTTTTGAACTTAACTCAGGTTGAAGTTTAACAACCTTAATTTTTTGAGCCCTGCCCACGCTCGCCCCTTTACAATC
>Ga0265296_1002861_pt1 | contig 16731 bp, 15 predicted proteins | sample MunlanPumphouse1_FD_189073 | JGI IMG/M metagenome (GOLD analysis project Ga0265296, IMG submission 189073) | Groundwater microbial communities from a municipal landfill in Southern Ontario, Canada - Pumphouse #1 | ecosystem: Environmental > Aquatic > Deep subsurface > Groundwater | place... | reverse complement strand
CATCACCCTGGAAATGGCGCCACTTGAAATCCGTCATCGTTCCGTCCGTCCAATCTCCGCCAAGCATGCTCAAGCTTCACGATTTTTGCAACAGAGCCGTACACCTTGATCCGGAACGCCTCGACATCGATCGCGGTCGGAATGTCGGCCCAGTGCCAGCGGACGAAGAACTGGTCGTTCGGCGTGAAGACGTCGCCATTGAACACGCTCATCGGCGTTTCCAGCAACGGCGGGTGGATACGCTGGAGGATCATGTTGCCCTTGCCGGGGAACGCGTTGGTCATGGGCCGTTCCGATGGGCCACCTGGCAGATGCAGATCGACCATGCTCTGCGCCAGCGCGGGTGCGGCGATCAGCGCGCCGCTACCGATCGCGGCTTCTGAGAGAAAGCGACGGCGGTTCATCGCCTGCGCCAATTTCATATCCAGGCTGTCCACCAGCATTCTCCCTTCGATGTCATGCTTTTATGCGCGACCCGTCCGCCGGTCTACCCGGTACGGGTCGATCGGATGCGACGGTTCGATCCGACAGGACGATCAGTTCGGCCCATCAATTGGCTTGGGCGATGCAGGGCGACACGAACAGGTTCCCGCGCCAGCCGCCCGCGACCGTCTTGGCGCCGACCAGCAGCCACATTGCTGCGAGCGCCACTGTGAGGACAGTGCCGACGATCCCGAAAAAGCCGAGCTGAAGCGTCGTGCCGAGCTTGAAGGTGGCGACCGTGTAGACGCCAAGCGGGAAGGTATAGCCCCACCAGCCGAGGTTGAACGGAATGCCCGCGCGCCAGTAGCGGATCGTGATCAGCGTCGCGAGCGCCAGCCACCACAGACCGAAACCCCAGAGCAGCAGCCCGGCAATCGTGCCAATCCCCTGCGCTACCGCGCCGATCTGCCCCAGGCCGTTGGCGGCGAGGATCGCGGGCGCGTTGCTGCCGAGCACCAGCATCCCAAGCGCGCCGGTGCCAATCGGACCGAGCGCGAGCCAGCTCGAGGCGGCCATGCTCTCGTGCGGCAGCTTGTGCAGTGCCATCCGCAGGATCAGGATCGCGAGGATGCCGAACGCGACCGGCACTGAATAAGCCCAGAGCACATACGACGTTGCGAGCACGACGAACTGGTGATGCGCGTCCGCCAGATGCGGGGCGAGCAGGCCGCCGCTCGCACCTGCGACCTCCGCCGCGACCACCGGCAGCAGCCACACCGCGGTCATGCCGTCGAGCGAATGTTCGTGCCGCGTGAACATGAGGTAGGGGATCGCCACACCGCAGGCGAGCGACATCGCGACGTCGATCCACCACAATGTCTCGGCGATCGGGATCACGCCCGCGCCGAACTGCGGCAGGCCGAATGCAAGACATCCGTTGATGATCGTCGCCAGCCCCATCGGGATCGTGCCGATGAACATCGACACGGTGTTGTGCCCGAAGATCCGCCGCGCCTCGTGTCCGAACATCGTCCAGCGCGCGGTGTAGAGCCCGGCGAACAGCGTGAAGAGCGCGATGTTGAAGTACCACAGCGCCTCGCCGACCGGGTGCAGCGATGCGCCGACGCCCGGCACCTGCGGCAAGGCGAGCGCGAGAATGCCGGTGCCCATCGTAGCGGCGAACCAGTTGGGGGTGAACTGCCGGATCATCTCGCGCGGGGAGTCGAGCCGGCTGAGGGGCTTCAGGCCATCGAGAACGGGTTTCAGATCGGCGGTCACTTGCCAGTCTCCTTGATGAGATCGGTCAGCGCATCGGCCGCCCGCGTTCGATACCGCTCTTTATGGCGCAGCGCGTAGAACGGACGCCGCGGCAGACCGAGCGGTAGATCGTGCAACGTGCCGGCCGCGATTGCAGGTGCGACGACATGCTGCGACAGCACCGCGACGCCCGCCCCGGCCTCGACCGCGCTACGTACCGCCTCGTTCGATGGTAGCATCAGCGCCACGGTGAGGTCCGACGGATCGACGCCGCGCTGGCGCAGCACCTCCTCGAACGACGAGCGCGTGCCCGATCCCTGCTCGCGGACGATCCAGCGTGCGGCGCGGATCCAGTCCTCGTCGATCGTGTCGGCTGCGCGGTCGCTTACCAGCACCATGCGGTCGTTCGCGACCGTCCAATGCGCGAGCGCGGGCTCGTCGATCACACCCTCGACGAAGCCGAGCTCGACCGCACCGTCGAGCACGCGCGCCGCGGCCCCCTCGGTGTTGTCGATCGCCAGTTCGATTGAGATCGCGGGGTAGCGCGCATGGAACGCGGCCAGCTGGCGGGGCAGCCAATAGCCCGCGATCGTCTGGCTTGCGACTAGCCGCAGAGTGCCGCGCTCCAGTCCTGCATATTCGGCCAGTGCAAGTTCCGCGCTGGCGGCACGGCCAAGCACTGCGCGTGCGTCGACCAGAAACATGCGGCCCGCTTCGGACAGTTCGATCCCACGGCCGACCCGGTGGAACAGCGGCACGCCGTGCCGGGCTTCCAGCGCGGCGATGGCAGCGCTTGCGGCTGACTGCGTCACATTGAGCGCTTCGGCCGCGCGCGTCATGTGCTCGCGCTCAGCGACACCGACGAAAATCCTGAGTTGTTCCAGGGTCATGCCCGATCTCCTTGCCCCAATGATAGGGAAAGGAGATCAATCGCACCAACCAAAGATTACGGTCATTCCAATCAGATATACCGATCGGTCATTTCAGAATGTCGATAACCGCCTCACGTTCATCGACCAGTTCGGCAATCGTGCGATCAAGCATCGTTCGCTGGAATGGATCGAGGATCAGTCCTTCGATACGCGCATACCCACCGCTTTTGCAGTGCACCGGCACGCCGCACACCAGCCCTTGCGGGATACCGTAGGAGCCATCTGACACCACGCCCATCGACACCCAATTGTCGCCTGCGCCGTGCACCCAATCGCGCAGATGGTCGATCGCCGCATTTGCTGCCGACGCGGCCGAGGACGCACCCCGTGCTTCGATGATCGCGGTTCCGCGCTGCGCAACGGTGGGGATCAGGGTCTCGCGGTACCAGGCCTCGTTTCCGATACGGTCGGCAAGCTTTTGGCCATCGAGTTCGGCATTCCCCCAGTCGGCAAACATCGTCGGCGAATGGTTTCCCCAGACGACGAGCTTTGTAATCGCATCGACACCGACACCCGCCTTGGCCGCAAGCTGTCCCTGCGCGCGGTTGTGATCGAGGCGGATCATCGACGTGATGTTTTCGGCAGGGAAACCCGGCGCGCTTTGCGCAAGGATCCAGGCATTTGTGTTGGCGGGATTACCGACGACCAGGATCTTGGCGTCGCGTTTGGCCACTGCGTCCAGCGCTGCGCCCTGCGTCTTGAAGATCGCTGCGTTGGCAGCGAGCAAATCACGGCGCTCCATGCCCTTCGAGCGGGGACGAGACCCGACCAGCATGGCCGCATCGATGTCCTTGAAAGCCACCATCGGATCATCAGTAATGATCACATCTGCCAGCAGCGGGAACGCGCAATCCTCCAGTTCCATGACCACGCCGCGTACTGCGTCCAGCGCCTGCGGCACGTCGAGCAGTTGAAGGATAACGGGCTGGTCCGGTCCGAACACGTCACCCTGCGCGACCCGGAAGAGCAGCGAATAGCAAATTTGTCCTGCGGCACCGCTGATCGCGATCCTGACGGGGGGCTTGGTCATTTTGGAAAGGGCTTTCGTTGGGAGATTACAGACGGTGTGAGACCGATCAACGCGCCGCCAGGGCAAGCGCCGCATCGCGCCCGGATGGCACCAGATTGGCGAGACCTTTTCCTGATCTTACGGCACCAGGAACGTAGATCAGGCTCTGCGCATCCGTACTGATCGGGATCGTCGACACGGTGGTGTACGTCAGCGTGTCGATCCCAGCGACCTTGTTGGTTCCGGCCAGGCTGGCATAGATCCTCGTACCATCGCCCGACGGCCAAACCGCACTCGGAGCCGCTTGTAGCGGGACGGTTGCCACAGCCTCCAGGCTGTCGGTTCTATAGACCTTGATTGCAGGTTGATCGCCGCCAACGCTGACATAGGCAAAGGAATCGTCTGCGCGCTGGGCGAAGTTGACCGCGCCCGTTGCTGGACCAGTGTTTATCACTTCGCGTACCGCAAACGGCGGTTTGGCAGCAAAGACCGTGGTCGTGCCGCTCTCGCGGCGTGTTGCCCAGATCTGTTTGCCATCTGGCGAGACCGCGATTGCTCCCGCACCTGCACCGTTGCTGGCAACGTGTCCGACGACGCGCCGATGCTCGACGTCGACAACCAGGATGGACGGCCTTTCAGTAAGCGATACAAAGGCATAGCGTCCGTTTGGCGACAGGATGGTTGCGCCCGCTCCGCCACTTGCTGGTACGCGGGTGATCTCCCGCGCTGTCTTAGGATCCACGACCGCGATGGCATGTTCATCGCCGAGCGAAACCCAGAGTTCGTGCCCATTGGGCGTAAACGCGACGGCGGTAGGCGACGTCTGGAACACGGTCCGGCCTCGTTCCGTGTTCGTGGCCAGATCTACGAGCGTCACACTGTGCTGCGCTAATGCCGATACCGCCAGGGTCCGCCCGTCACGCGTTGCAGCCAGGTGCTGGACTTTGGGGCTGGAAAAGCTGGGCTCAGCTATCGCGCTTTTGGCGAGGTCGATCCGTCCCAGTTCGTTGCCCGCTGCAGGATCGATGACAACGATCTTCGTCGATGTAGGGTCAGACACATAGATCCGGTCATGATGGCTGAGGTCGATATCAGCCTTCGACCACGGTGCCTGAACCGCCTTGATATCGTAGGGAAAGTCGTCCGCCGCAGGTGCAGCCCAATAGGCCTGAGCGATCGCCGGGACTGGCGCTACGGAGGCCAACATCGCGGCAACCAGAACGATCGCAGCTTTCATCGTTTGATCCTTATCACGGACCCGGCGGGTGATCGTGCCGGTCCGATGCCGCTAGATCGACCGATATGTCCCTCGCGTCCAACGCATGGTCGCGATGATTTCAATACGAAAACGCGATTATAGATCGCCGACCGTTCCTGTTAAATGATTGGAATGACCGTGGTTATGCGTTGGACCGACCGCCCCGCCGCAATCATCTATCCTGTCACGCTCGGCATTCATCGAGACGCGCGGAGACTTCCTCATGGCAACACAGCCGATCTACGATCTCGCTACCGAGACACTCGTTGCTCCTAAGCCTGTGCGTCGACATCTCGCAATCGTGCCGGATGCAGGCAATTATGACGAGCTGGAAAGAACGGCTCCAGGCATCGCATCGCGCGGCGTCCATCCTGCCACGTTGGGCTTGCTCGTCGGCGTGTATGCAGCAATGTTGCTGACTTTCTGGACCTTCTTCGCACGTGATGCAGCTACGGCGCTCGTCCTGACGGTCGTGTCGGTCTTCATGATCCTGTATTTCGGTCTGATTGCTGGCGGCATCGTACTCAGCGATACTCCCGCCCCCGGCGAACCCCTCCGTTCGTTCTCGGAGTTCATCAAGGCCCGGTCGATATCTTGACGGGCACGATCACAGGGCGCGAAGCGGCTATACAGATGCTCTTTCTCCCGGCCTGCATGGCCGTGCTAGCAACGATTATCGGCATCATCGCTCGCGTGTCGTAAACAGGAAAACTAGGGACAGGACGATGAGATCACGCATGACCTTGCTGATGGCGATAGGCTTGTCCGTATCGACCGCTGCTATCGCGCAAACGGACGGCTTCGCGTCCGCGATGGATGCGGCGATGACGCGGATGCACGGCGCGATGATGACCGGCTATTCGAGCGATCCCGATCGCGACTTCGCAAGGATGATGATTCCCCATCATCAGGGCGCGATCGACATGGCCGAAGTCGAACTGCGCTATGGCAAAGACGAACGCCTGCGCCGGCTTGCGCAGGGAATCATCGTCGAACAACGACAGGAAATCGCGGTGATGCAGAGCATCCTATCCGAAGGCGGCGCGTTGCCGCCCCACACCGAACCGACCGCGACCGGTCACCCCCATCAAGGAGACCGTCCATGAAGCGTTTCACCTTAACCGCCTGTGCCGCCCTGTCTTTCTCGGCCCCGGCATTTGCGCAGCAGGTTCCGAACGCGAGCCCCGACATACCCGTCAGCGCGCAGGACCGGTTCTACACCTCGGACCAGTTCTCCAACACCGTGTCGGTGATCGATCCGTCGACCAACACGCTGCTCGGCGTCATCAAGCTCGGTGACCAGACCCCCGCCAATCTCAGCCCACTCTACAAGGGGCAGCTGCTCGTCCACGGCATGGGCTTCTCGCCCGACCGTAAGACGCTGGCGGTGATCTCCATCGGGTCGAACTCGGTGACGTTCATCGACACCGCGACCAACGCCGTGAAGCACACGACCTATGTCGGGCGCTCGCCGCACGAGGCGTTCTTCCGTCCCGATGGTCGCGAAGTGTGGGTCGCGGTGCGCGGCGAGGATTACATTCAGGTACTCGACGGCAAGACGTTCGCGCCAACGACGCGCATTCCCGTACCTAACGGCCCCGGCATGACGATCTTCTCGCCGAACGGGAAATACGGCTATGTCTGTTCGAGCTTCTCACCCGAGACCGTGGTGATCGACACCGCCTCGAAGAAGATCGTCGGTCGCGTCAAGCAGGCAAGCCCGTTCTGCCCCGACATCGCCGCGACGCCCGACGGCAAGCAGGTCTGGCTGACGCTGAAGGACGTCGGCAAGGTCATGGTGTTCGACGCCAAGCCACCCTTCGCAGTGCTGAAGACGTTCGACACCGGCGCGATCACCAACCACGTCAACATCGCCCGCACCAAGGCCGGCCAGTTCGCCTATGTGACGGTCGGCACCGAGAATGTCGTGAAGGTGTTCCGCACCACCGACTTCGTGCAGGTCGCGAGCATCCCGGTCGGCGCGCTGCCGCACGGTCTGTGGCCGTCGGGCGACGGCTCGCGGATCTATGTCGGGCTGGAGAACGCCGACGCTGTTGCGGCGATCGACACCGCCAGCAACACCGTCATCGCGACGATTCCGATCGGTCAGGGGCCGCAAGGCGTGGCCTATGTTCCCGGCGCGGTGCCGGTAGGCGAAGGCCGTGCAAACCTGATACCGCTCGCACAGGCCGGCATGAAGATCCAGCTGACCCTCGCCGGGACTGGCCGCAGCCAGGTCACGCTGTTCGATCAAGGCCAAGTCCAGATCCTGCAGGCGGCGGTTGCGGGCCTCAGCCCAAAGATGCCCTATGTCCTTGGGCTATCCTCCCGCGCTGATGGTGGCGGCGTGATCCAGCCTCTGGCAAAGTTCATGACCAATCCGGCTGGCGGCGCGATCGTCAACACGCTCGGACCGCTCCGCCAGATCGTCAGCGACGCGAAGGACGACATGCGCCGGTACCTCGTCATTGCGTCAGGCGACCCGATGATGCCGAGCGCTGTCGTTCAGGTGCAGAAATGAGGGTTCAGGTGAACCCTGCGATCTCCTGTCCGTATCCAGTATCTTGGTCATGACGCCGGTATAGGTTGCCGCAGCGTCTTGAGACTGTCGGAAAACACATGATAGTCGTCAGGTGGCAGGTCAGGTGACCGGGGCTGCCCCAATCTTGGCGTGGCCCATGCGACAAACCCTGTCGCTTTGTCCGATTGTGCGGAAACCAAAATCCGGAGGTTTTCCGTCACCGACAAAAAGAGCGGGAAGTCGCGCTCAGCGTCAATCCGGGTATACCCTGAGCGAGCAAGTGGTTTGGAACACAAATCTTGTTCAAACAGGGTCGGTAGCAGAGAAATCGGACACCTCATTATGAGGATCTAGAGTCTGCCTGAACACATTAGGGGTGCGCGTCTGACATTGCTGCGTCAGCCTCTGCCTGTCGACGGCGATCACGAGCAATCTTGGCGAGCAGCGTTCGACTGCACCCAGTCGCATCCATTATATCGCGCCAGCTTCGGCCATCGCGGAGAAGGCTCGAGATCGCCGCGTTGCGGGTCTTGTTCTCGGGGCGTCCCTTATAAAGGCCCGCTGCCTTGGCTTTTGCAGTACCTTCGGCCTGTCGACGACGGCGATCCTCATAGTCCTTGCGGGCAACCGCGGCGAGTACGTCCAGCATCATGGCGTTTACCGCTGCGAACATTCGGCCGGTGAACTCATCCGTCGGTGCCGTCAGGATCCACGACGTCGGCAGGTCGAGTGCGACAACCCGGACCTGCTTGACGTCGATTAGATTGCGCAGCTCAATCCAGTCGGGTGAGGTGAGGCGGGAAAGCCGATCAACCTGCTCGACAAGGAGCACGTCTCCCGGCTCGCAATCCGACAGCAGGCGGAACAGCTCTGGCCGGTGAAGCTTGGCTCCACTTTGGTTTTCGACATAGCGGGCCGCAATCCGAAGCCCGTGCTCGGCCGCAAACACGTCGAGGGCGCTCTTGGCGCGCGACGCATCCTGTTCGGAGGTAGAAGCGCGAAGATAGGCTCGGATGAACATGCCATAGTCTGCTATATGTGGTGCTTATTAGTCCAGTCCTTTTTACGCCATCGGGAGGCGATTAAAGTACCAGCTATCGTAAGGTCTGCAAAAGGCATACCCAAAACGTACCGCAACTCGCCAGCGGATTGCCCCTACAGTCTACATCGACGCCTGCATGGGGGAATCAGTTGAGAGCCACATGGCAGGAGCTCGAATCTCACTTGCGCACCGATTGAAGCAGTGGAATCTTGCTGTTGGGGGTAAGTATGAGCGATCTGCCGGTTTTCTTAACTCGACCACTCGACCGCGCCGTAAGGCGCGCGACGATCGCGGCAGGGCTCCAAATTGGCGCCTTTCTATTGAGCCTTTGGTATGAACACCAAGCCGTCTACCTCGCTGGCGCGATAGCTGGATCGTTTACCGTCCTATTTGGCGTTCAGTGGCTTGTCGGATTGCTGAAGCTGCCGGAGAAATTACGAAAGCATGAACTCGAGGTAGCAAAGCGCGCTGTCGAGATGAGGCAGCGAGAACTTCAAGCAGAGCGCATGCGACACGAGCGCGCAAAGGCGGTTGAGCTGATCGAACAGCAAAGGATCGAGGAGTTTGCTAAGGCTTCCGATTTGCAGTCCGGGGAAAGAGTAACGCTGCAGACCCGTGTTGGCCCAATATGGGTTACACGATGCGTCAATGGCACGCTTAGGCTCTGGTGGGGCTTCAATACCCGAGTCAGAGAGTTAGCTGTGCCGATAATCCGCTCTCGAGCGCACTATGACGGAACCGCTCCCGTTGCTTGGTTTATCAATCGTGGAATGGAACGGTCAGTTCTTTTGGATCTTGCTCGCATATAAATCCAGATCATTCATACATAACGATCCACAGAACGGTAAATCAGGTGCTTGGATCGACCTCTCGCCATAGCGGCGATCCCGCTAGATCAGTCGACAGCAAAAAACTGAGCTGACCATATGTCTCCATGACAGGGTGAAGGCTTGGAGGAGCTAAACCGATGGATGAGGAGACAGCTAAACGGTCGAGCCAACAGCACGTTGCTCGGACGCCCTTCGATGGGCTTATCAAAAACCCGTTTGCGCTCGATGACAAGATGCTGAGTGTTCACGCAGACGAGGCGCACGCTCGAACTACGTTGAACTGGTCGTGCCCAGGATGCTTACAACTGCTGACCCTCAAACGGTCGATAAATGGCCGCCCTTTTTTTGCACACAGGGCTAACGCTTGTGGCTCAGGTTACGAAACGGCGCTTCACGCTTTCGCGAAACGGATAATATTCGAGGAAAAAAGAATACTGCTACCGCCGTATAAGGTGGACGGTGAGGTTACATCGCAAGCTCGGGAATTAACGTTTGACTGCGTAGTAATCGAGACGGTCGATGAGCGCAGTGCTGCTGTCCGGATGGTGCCAGACTGTACGCTAACCCGTGGAAGTGAAACCCTCTATGTCGAGATCGCTGTTACGCACTGGGTAGACGAGCGAAAGGCACTGAAGGTGGAAAGGGGAGGGGCCTCTATGATCGAGGTCACGCTATGCCGCAGGAAAGCCAGCGATATGGGTTTCGATGCCCTCCGAGACTACGTGCTGTCTGGAGCAAAGCGTGTCTGGATAAATAACGCGAAGCACGGCGTGCACCTCAGTCGCTTGAAACGAATGCGAGAGATGGCCGCCCAGAAGGCAACAATGAGAGTGCACGAATTGGTCCGGTCTTACAAACCGGCTCAATGCCCCGACGATGAAATTAGGCGGTACAGATTTCTTTTGCGCAAGTGGAAGCTAGACGGCTTAATAGGCTTCGCAAATCAATATCCACATTGGTTCAGGTTCACCGCCGAAGATTGGCAAACCTTATATCTCGGCCAGATGCTGTTTGACTCAGCGGATCCAAAACGGTCACCTGGCGACGGTGAGACATTCCTACTGCACTGGTTCAACTTCAGGTTTCTAGGCGATCCCGAATATCACGTCGGGCATGAACAAGAGAACATATTCGCCGGACTTGTAACTGATTATCGACAGGCTCCGAGTTGGTTCAACATAGAGTTAATATCTGAGGTAGAAAAGGGACGACGAGAATACGGAACTGGTCCTAACGGATTTGGCAACCCGACCTTGGCGCTCAAAAGCTTCCAAGAACACCTTAGGATGAACGGTCGTATTCTCCGGCTTGTAGAAGACGGCCGTTACGAGATTGACGCAACCCTGATGGGGGAAATATGGCGCTGTCAACGAATGGAAAACCTTCTATGGAGATCCATTCCAAGTCAAAATATAGACTTCAAAAAAAGGACTAAGGACCAGTGGCTGCAGAGGGTTCCGCCGGGACATAGAGGTCTGCCGGAGGCGATCGCAAAAGCTGGCGGCCAAGGATGGAACGAGCTTGAGCAAGACCTAATAGAAACGTCAAGCCTCGTACTATCTGCTCACCCAAAACCCATAAAGAACCTTTTAGGCCTGCCGCTCTTCAAAGCGAATGAACTAGCCAGTGGGAGGAGTGTGGATCATCTGCGCAGTTGGCGCTAGCAGATGTGACGCTCGGCAATGTTTTCCAATTTACGTCCTAGGCAATCCCGCCGAAGCCACCCTTTCACTGGCGACCCCGTACGCATCGGGGCCACCAGCATCGTGCGCGGGTCGGATCGCCCAGGCGGAAACGTCTCCGAGCCACCGTGGCACTGTACGTGGCTCGATCCATCGAGTTATGAGAGTAACTCCGCGGCAAACACCGTCATAAATCCCAGGAAAAATAGTGACGTAACCAGCCGCGTCTCGCCAAGATCGTGGGCGCGAACGAGTAGTTCCTCCGTCACGAGATACAGCAGCGCAGCCGAGCCAAACGCCAGTAGCGTTGTCAAAATTGCGACCGGAGCACCTGCAAGAAGCGCAAACCCGATCAATGCGGAGGTCCCAAGCACCGCTGCAAGTCCACCGCATATGAGCACGATTTTGGCGGCCCCCGCGCCGCTTTCCTTCATGGTGTTGGCAGTCGCCAGGCCGAGAAAGAACATCTCCAGCGCCAGCGCCGCAGAAACTAATATCCCCTGGCGAGCCCCGACGGCGAACCCGGTACCGATCACTACGCCGTCGATGATGCAATCGATGCCGACAGCCGCGAGGAAACCCAAGGGAAGCGCTGAAGCTTTGGCGCTGTCACGCGATTCCAGTCGCTCGGCCAACCACCGCATGGCGAACATCGCTGCGACACCTGCCGCAAACCCCATCAACGCTGCACCTGGGGTTCCCGCATGCATCACTTCAGGAATGATCTCGGTCGCGATGGCGGCGAACACGACGCCGGCCGCGAAATGCTGGACCGCGCTGCGCCAAAGTTTCGACAGAGAGCGGGTGGCTCCGAACAATCCTGCTACGATAACCGCCAGTGATGGCAGCAACATCATCGTGAGCAGCTGTCCTGTGATGTTCGGCATTACCGTAACCCCAGCTTGGACGTTCGCTTGATCGCGTCGGCTACCATTTGTTCATGCCCGCTGGGCACGCCATCGATCCGCTCAAGGGTCATGAGACCCACGCCGTTCAAGCGGACAACGCTTGCCCTAAATTCCCGAAGCCGCTCCTCAGTGTCGATGACTTCAATGAAGGTGGGTTCGTTCGGCCCCTCAACGGTGCCTGTGTTTTGTTTGGTGTCTCGACCGAGATCCGCGCGGACCTTTGAAATGGTGACGCCAACAAACTGAGCCTGACGGGCCTTCATGAGCACCAACTCGGACACTCGTTGATCGCCGTCCTGTGTCGCTTGATCTATAAAGATCCGAAGCAGGCAGTGCACTTGCTCTTCCATCGTGAAAGCTTTCGATGTGGGGGATACGCGCCGCGGCGAACCGCGGCGCGTAAGTCATGTCACTCAGACGGCTGGCGCCGGCACGAGCGCTTTTCGGTCACGTCGACGACTGGACCAACGTGCAGCAAATGCCGTGATCGCGGGCAGCACCAAGAGCGTCAGCGCCGTCGAGGTTATGAGCCCACCAATGACGACCGTTGCGAGCGGACGCTGCACCTCAGCCCCGGTACCAGTTGCCAGCGCCATCGGCACAAAGCCCAAGCTGGCCACCAGTGCCGTCATCAGCACCGGACGGACCCGTTCCATCGCACCGTTGATGATGGAGTCCTCTTCGCTCTCTCCGTCCTCACGATGTTTGCGGATCGCACTCATCATCACGAGCCCGTTCAGCACCGCGACCCCGGACAGGGCGATGAACCCCACAGCAGCCGTGATCGAGAACGGGATACCGCGCAGAAGAAGCGCAAAGACGCCCCCTGCCAGCCCCATCGGCACCGCGCTGAACACGATCAGTGCAGGGATGAGCCCGCCCAGCGCCATGAACAGCAACGCGTAGATGGCGAGGAAGCAGATAGGCACCACGATCGCGAGACGCAGTCGTGCAGACTGCAGGCTTTCGAACGTGCCACCCCAGCCGACGTACATGCCCGCTGGCAGGTTCATTGCGCCTACCTTGGCCTGAGCCTCCTGGACGAAGCCGCCCATGTCGCGCCCACGCACGTTGATCTGGACGATCACCATACGCTTGCCATTCTCGCGGCTGATCTGGTTGAGGCCCGAGGTGAAGCTGAACCGGGCCACCTCCCGCAACGGGATCGATCGAGCCGTCTGTCCTTGGGGTGACGGTAGCATGATCGGGATGGACCCGAGCGTCTCTATGTCGTCGCGTTGAGCATCAGGCAGACGCACGACCACGCTGAAACGCCGATCGCCTTCGAACAACAGCCCGGCTTCCCGACCGCCAAGCGCCGCGGCGACGGTATTGGCCACCTCAGCGACCGACAGTCCGTAGCGGGCCACGGCCTGACGATCGATCTTAACGTCGAAGGTAGGTGCGCCCGACGTCTGCTCGGCGCTGACGTCGCCGGCACCCGGGATCTCGCGGACCACGGCTGCAATACGGTTTGCTTGCTCACTCATCTGATCGAGATCGTCGCCGTAAAGCTTGATCGCGACGTCGGCGCGAACGCCAGCGATGAGCTCATTGAAGCGCATCTGGATCGGCTGCTGGATCTCCGTCCTGTTACCGATCAGCGGCTTCATCTTCGCTTCGATACGACGCAGGATGTCCGCCTTGCTATGGACGTCTGCAGGCCACTCATCCTCAGGCTTGGGGATGACGTAGGTGTCCGATGCGTTTGGTGGCATCGGGTCCGTACCGAGATCGGCGTTACCGTTCTTGGAGAACACAAGCGCCACTTCCGGCAGGGATTTAAGCTCGTTCTCAATCCTCAGCTGAATGGCAGTCGATTGATCGATTGAGGCGGAAGGAACACGGAAGTTGGTGACCGTGATGTCCTTTTCGTCGAGCTGCGGCATGAACTCCTCGCCGAGCAGCCCGAAGGCGAACACCGCTGCCACTAGGATGCCGACACCACCTGCGATGAACGGTAGGGGACGTGCCACCGCCTTCGTGAGGAGCGGGGCGTACTTTTCCTTGAACCAACGGATCGGTTTGACTTCCGTCTCGCTGACCTTGCCCTTGATGACGATCGCGATCATCGCCGGGACGAAGGTAACAGAGAGGACGAAGGCAGAAGCCAGCGCCACCATCAGCGTGGTAGCCATCGGCGAGAAGGTCTTGCCCTCGACGCCCTGGAAGGTGAGCAGCGGCACGAAAACCAGGAAGATGATCAACTGACCATAGACGGTCGGTCGAACCATCTCCTGCGCTGCAATCGTGGTCTCCTCCATGCGCTCATCGAGGGTCAGGAGCCGCCCTTCATGCTCCTGCCGCTCCGCAAGGCGCCTCAGGGCATTTTCCACGATGATGACGGCACCATCGACGATGAGGCCGAAGTCGAGAGCCCCGAGGCTCATGAGGTTGCCCGATACGCCCAGCCCGTTCATGCCCGACGCGGTCATGAGCATGGTCACCGGGATTACCGCCGCGGTTATCAGTGCCGCCCGGATGTTGCCGAGCAGCAGGAACAGAACGACGATGACGAGCAGCGCACCTTCGGTCAGGTTCTTCTCAACCGTCTCGATCGTGGCGTTCACGAGCTTGGAGCGATTGTAGACCGGTTCGGCGAACACGTCGGGCGGCAACGCCTTGTTGATCGTCGTCAACTTTTCGGCCGCGTCCATCGCCACGATCCGGCTGTTATCGCCGGTCAGCATGAGCACGGTCGAAATCACCGCTTCCGAGCCCATGCGGCTGCCGGAGCCGGTGCGGACACCGCCCCCGATCACAACCTGGCCGACGTCCTTGACCCGTACCGGGACGCCGTTGCGAGTAGCGACAACGGCATCCTGAATGTCCTCGATCGACTTCAGGCGAGCATCGGCCCGGACAAGAAAGCTCTCGCCTGCGCGCCGGATATAGTTGGAGCCCGCCGAGAGGTTGGCGCGCTCCATCGCATCCGCCAGCTCGGTGACCGAGAGACCGTACGAGGCAAGCGCATTGAGGTTTGGCTCGATCAGATACTGCTTCACGTATCCGCCATTGGAATCGACACCGGCAACGCCGCGAACAGCGCGCATCTGCGGCCTGATGATCCAGTCCTGCACGGTGCGCAGATAGGCGGCCTTGGCGATCTCGGTCGTCAGGCGCTCGCCCTCAGGGGAGAGATAGCTGCCGTCGGACTGCCAGCCAGGCTTGCCATCGTTCGGCTTGATGCCCTTCCCATCCGGGTGCCGGAAGGCGACCGAGTAGAAAAAAATCTCGCCAAGACCGGTGCTCAGCGGTGCGAGGACCGGTTGAACCCCGTTCGGCAAGCTGTCCTGCGCCTGAGCGAGACGCTCTGTCACCTGCTGGCGGGCAAAGAAGATGTCCGTTGAGTCTTCGAAGATCGCCGTTACCTGACTGAAGCCGTTGCGGGTCAGCGACCGTGTGAAGTTCAGGCCAGGAATGCCGGAGAGCGCCGTCTCTACGGGAAAGGTGACCTGCTTCTCCATGTCGACCGGGCCGAGCGTGGGGTTGAAGGTATTCACCTGAACCTGGCGGTTCGTGATGTCAGGCACGGCGTCGATCGGCAGCTTGGTGATCTGCCAAGCTCCAAATCCAATGACGACCAGGGTCAGGAATGCGACGAGCCATCGCATCCTGACCGAGAGAGAGAGGAGGCGGGCGATCATTCCGCCGACTCCTTCTCGACTTCGGCCTTGAGGAGGAAGGCGTTGGTCGTGGCGATCCGGGTTCCGGCGGTAAGGCCCGATGTGATTGCGACCATGCCACCGCTCCGCTCACCAGCCTGAACAGGCTGGGCTCGGAAACCGACGTTGGTACGCACGAACACGACGGTTTGAGCGCCGATCGTCTGAACGGCATCTTGCGGCACCGTAACGCCGGTTTTGGCGACACCACCGCTTGCAAAGATACGTGCCTGGACCAGCTGCCCGGGCACCAGCGTGGTACCACCTGCGGTAGGCGTCACGATAACCGTCGCAGCGCGGCTTTCCGGATCGACCACACCCGTTGCAGACCGGACGCGGCCTTCGATCTTGCGGCCGTCGCTGGTCGTCAACTCGACCCGGTCGCCAGCTCGTACGCGTGGCGCGTCGGCGGGCGGGAGGCTCGCAGTGATCTGCAGGCGGCGTGGGTCTGCAACGCGAAACAGTTCGGTCTCGGCTGCGACGTACTGACCAAGGTTCGCAGGGGCTGCCGTGACCCGACCGGACACCGGGCTGACGACCGCGATCGACCGACCGTCGCTCGACAGGCGCACCGCACCTGCGGCCGCACTTGCACGACGCGCGTCGGCTTGTGCCACAGCGAGCGAGGCTTGAGCGGTTTCCAGATCAGCGCGTGCAGACACGCCTTGAGAGACCAACGAGCGTTCACGCGCCGTCTGCCGGTTTGCGAGTGTTACCCGCGCTGCCGCAGCAGAACGATCGGCCGCGATTTGCGAGGCGTCACGACTCTCGACCAGAGCAAGCGTGTCACCCTGCCGCACCGGATCGCCGATGCGCTTGAAGATGCGCGTTACCGTACCTGGTGCCCGTGCGGTCAAAACTGCTTCCGCATCGGGGGTCGATTCCACGTTTGCTGAGGCGGGTATTGCAGCATCGAGTGCGCCCGCTCCCGCAGGCGCGACTTCGATCTGCGACGCGGTAATACCGCGCTCGTCGATCGCCACGACCTGTGATGAAAGCGCGGGTTTGCGTGGGGTGGCAGCGTTGGTCGCTGGAGCTTCGACCGTCGTCGGTGTCGATGGCTGGGTCAGGCGGGCCGCACCAAACCCAAGAGTGGCGGCGGCGACGAGGCCAAGCGCGGCGCCGGTATAGAGGCGATTCTTGCTGGTCATTGGACCGGTTCTCCGGTGATGGTGAGCCCTGAGAGTCGGGCGAGATTGGCGCG
>Ga0265296_1002860_pt1 | contig 16734 bp, 20 predicted proteins | sample MunlanPumphouse1_FD_189073 | JGI IMG/M metagenome (GOLD analysis project Ga0265296, IMG submission 189073) | Groundwater microbial communities from a municipal landfill in Southern Ontario, Canada - Pumphouse #1 | ecosystem: Environmental > Aquatic > Deep subsurface > Groundwater | place... | reverse complement strand
ACGTCCACATCTAGGCAAAGATATGGACGGTCTAACTCCTTATGAGAAATACTTAACCTTTTCTACCAAATGTGTTACCACCTAAGGTGAACTGTACATACGCATACATTAAGTAAAACGTTGAAACGACTTCATTATTGCCTGAGCTTGTCGAAGGCTGTATATTATTAGGCCAAATTTTACCCATTCGACAGGCTCAGGGAATAAAATTTGGCTATGAAAATGATTTTCATGTAACTAAAAAACGCCCTTTCGAGCGTTTCCATTACTTATTTTACTGCTTCAACCACTTTTTTGAATATCTCTGGATGATCTTTTGCAAGTCCTGAAAGAATCTTTCGATCAAGCGTGATTCCAGCCTTTTTCAAACCATCTATGAATCGGCTATATGTGGTATCAAGTGGGCGAAGCGCGGCATTTAGACGAATCTGCCAAAGTCTTCGAAACGCGCGTTTTTTGTTTCGACGATCGCGGTATGCGTACACACCGGCTTTGAGCATCGCAGGTCGCGCGGCTCGGATGCTTGACTTGCGTCGCCACATCATTCCCTTTGTTTTTGAGAGTAGACTTTTACGTCGTTTGACGTGTTGTACCCCTCGTTTAACTCTTGGCATAAAAGTTTGAAATTAAAGTTTTTACCGCCTTCGCGTGCGACACAAATGTTTTGTCGCGACGTTTTTTGCGTGTGATTTTTCCCGGATCTCGACTATTAAAATGATCTTGTCCACAATAACGCTTGAGGACTTTTCCAGTTTTTGTGACTTTGAACCGTTTTGAAATGGATTTATGTGTTTTGATTTTCATAATTGTTACGAATAACGAATCTTATTACGAATCAACGTATCTACGAATATTATGAATTTTTTGAAAACCTTCCCTCATTCGTAGATTCGTAGCCCAATTCGTTATTCGTAGCATCAATCAATTTGGCATACCCGGATGATATTGATAACGCGCGAAGTATAAAGAAATGCCCCAAAGCTGTCAAGATTTAGCCACAATCATTGAAAACTTTCCACCCAAGTATTTTATCTCTTCTTCAACGCGAAGTCTGTAATTAGCTCGCAAGCCACTTTCGAACCGTTTCATGATTTCTTCAGCAACGTCTCTGTGCGCTTTTTCGCGTCCGCGCATTGGAAGCTCCACCTTGACCTTGTCACCACGATCCAAAAATTTGCCCGCTTGTTTCTGACGCACTTCAAAATCATGATCTCCGATACGCACAGAAAGACGAATTACTTTCATTTCAACTTCTTTTGATTGAGCTTTTTGTTTCTTTGCCTCTTTTTCTTTTTGATATTTGAATTGTCCGTTGTCCAGAATTTTACAAACAGGCGGAACTGCAAGAGGTGACACCTCAACCAAATCAAGCTCTTTTTCTAGAGCAAGCGCAATGGCTTTTGATGTTGGCATAACACCAAGAGCTTGACCGTTTTCATCAATGACACGGACTTCTTCGGAACGAATGCGATCGTTCGCTCGATATTTTTGTATGTTGAGCGTTGATTTTCGCTGACGATGACGATGGATACGCATACCCCGTTAGAAGGCCTCCAGAAAAAATTTTGTGAAAAATTTTTTCTTCCAGACCAAACGTTAGTGTTTAAATGGATATTAGCCCAATTGGTCGTCCGTTTTTAACAACGGCCTTCTAACGGGGCATAATTTGATGTGGGCAGTATAGGCAAAACAGTGAAAAAATACAAGCGTTGTCATGGAACGTGACAACGCGCAGCCCTGAGCTTGTCGCCATTCGATTTAACTCTGGCGGCCTACAAATTGAATGGTCGAAGGGCAAGTATTCGTGTAAAGTGAAGTTAAAATTAACCAGCAGTGCATTTTTATCTGTCATCCTGAGCATATTTTACTTTTGTCATCCTGAGCGAAGCGAAGGATCACGAACTATGCAAGAATGTTTATATTTCGTATATATTGTCACCAATCCCATTCACACTGTTTTATATATAGGTGTCACCAATAATTTGATTCGTCGAATGTCCGAGCACAAAAGCAAGACCATTACCGGTTTTGCGTCTAAGTATAATTGTACTAAACTTGTTTATTACGATACGACAAAAGACGCTATGTCAGCGATTGAACGAGAGAAACAGTTGAAGGGTTGGGTCAGGAGAAGGAAAATTACTCTTATTGAAGAAATTAATTCAGAGTGGAAAGATTTATCGGACGAATTTTGAAATTCGTGATCCTTCAGTCGGCTAGTGCCTCCTTCAGGATGACAACATGGTGTATTTTTATGCCTCTTGCAATAAACAAACACGCGCGTTTTGATTACGAACTCCTTGATAAATTCGAGGGTGGTTTGGTTTTGACTGGGCCTGAAGTCAAATCAGTCAAGGCAGGCTCTGTTCAACTAAAAGGAGCTTTTCTTGACATACGTGGCACAACACTCTGGCTAAAGAATGCTCACATCTCAAAATACCCTCCGGCCGCTGGAGCTCAACAAGAATACGATCCAACCCGCGATCGGAAGGTTCTCATTCACAAACGCGAGCTCAATAGGCTGATCGGAAAGAGAAAAGCCGAAGGTTTGACCATTATTCCAGTCTCACTTTATCTAAAAGGTAACTTGGTGAAGTTGGAATTCGCGGTTGCTCGAGGAAAAAAGAAATATGAGAAGCGCGAAACCATCAAAAAACGAGATGTTGATCGGCAGTTGCGCGAAAAGATGAAAGAGTGATATATAGAGCCCAGGAGGTGCCAAATGGCAGAAGAAACTGTCCGAGATCCTCATTCGCATTACGTTTCAGGCCAGCCAAAGATGAGACATGTGCGCTGGCACGTTGATGTGAGCTTTGAAGATCGCGTTCTTGACTGCACAGCTCTCATTACGTTCGACAAGTCAGGACTGACAACTCTTGACTTGCGCGGCATCAACATCAAATTCGTCAAGGACGATCGTTTCCTCGACCTCGCTTACACGCGAATTCAGGATCATCCTGTTATTGGTGGTGCAATCCAGTTCGTTGTTCCGGAGAGCAGGATTGTCTTCATCGATTACAAGACGAGTCCCACAGCTTCTGGCCTGCAGTGGCTTACGAAAGAACAGACAAGTGGCAAACGCCATCCGTTCATGTTCACACAAGGTCAGTGCTTGCACACGAGAAGTTTCTTGCCGTGTCAGGGAACGCCCGAGGTTCGTTTTACTTTCGAAGCGACTATCGTTGTTCCGGAAGAACTGCGCGCGCTCATGGGTGCGAATCACATCTCTCGAAATGGCTGGAGAGAATTCGAAGGGTGTGTTGTCGAGCGATGGAAAATGCAACAGCCGATTCCGGCATATCTCATTTCACTCGCAGTCGGCGAACTGGAAGAAAGAGACATCACGGATCGGTGTCGTGTGTACGCGGAACCAGAAATGGTCGAAGCCGCGACAGCCGAGTTCAAAGACATCGGCAAGATCATGGAAGCGGCCGAACGTTTAGCTGGTCCGTACGAATGGGGCAGGTTCGACATGCTCGTGCTTCCACCTTCGTTCCCGTACGGCGGAATGGAGAATCCGCGTCTCGCGTTCCTTTCACCAACCATCGTGACAGGTACTGGTTCGATGGCATTCGTTATCGCGCACGAACTCGCGCATGCGTGGACAGGAAATCTGATCACAAACGCCATTTGGGGAGACTACTGGCTCAACGAGGGTTGGACAACCTACTTCGAGCATCGCATTCTCGAAGAGCTCTATGGAAAGGGAGAAGCACTCTTGCACATGGCAATTCAGGAGCGTGATCTCAAGCGAGACATGGATCGCTTCTTCGCAACAGGAAAACAAGCGTGGACGAAGTTGCACGTTGCACTAACGCAGGAAGATGATCCTGACGATGTGTTCTCGATCATTCCGTACGTGAAAGGCGCCATGTTCGTTCAGATGCTCGAGGAAACTGTCGGACGCGCGCGTTTTGACAAGTTCATTCAACGCTATATCGCGTGGTTCAAATTCACTTCGATCAGCACAGAGACATTTCTGGCATTCGTCGATGGCGAATTGCCCGGTGTGCTCGAAACTGTTCGTCACCTTGAATGGGTGGATGGGGAAGGCGTGCCTACCAATGCTCCGCGCGTTCTGTCTGCGAAGGCAACGGTTGCGTTGGCTGACGCTCAACTCAACATGGTGCCGATCGATTCTCACGCGTGGAGTCCTAACCAGTGGGTCTTGTACCTTCAGTCGCTTTCACGCGAACTTCCGTCAGGCTTCGCGGATTCGCTTCTGCAATTCAATCTGCACAATGCCGCGAACATTAATGTTCGCTGGTCGTACCTTCTGTTCTGTCTCGAGACAAAGTTCATGAACAACGACATTGGCGAGGCAGTTGAGAAACTGCTCACACAGGTCGGTCGGATGAAGTTTATTCTTCCGATCTACCGCGCGCTGACGTGCAACCGAGTTGCGCTCACGTTGGCACAACAGATATTCAACAAAGCTCGCTCTGGCTACCATCCGATCGCGATCGCGCAAGTCGAGAGGATCTTCAAGGAGGCAGAAGAAAAGCTGGCGACTCAATAGCCGATAACCTGACGTTACTTCAAACGAAGAACGTCTTTTTTGTTTTCAAACATTTGACATAAAGCTGTTTTTATGCTAATCTAGTCGTCGATTCTTAGTCGTATGACTAAGTCGTTTCTTTCACCGAAAGGTGGGGAATAAGGAGGTAAGTGCGTTCCTCCACTAACGCACAAGCTCATTGAAAGGAGTGTCGTATGGCACGCTGGAATGGAGAGCTCGCAATCGACAACGGACCTTCAAAGCTAGATCTGATGCTCTCTCTGTTCGACACGGACATGGGGAAGCGGGTGCTGAAATTCTACAAAGCGCGAGACGAAGGTAGACAACACGGGCTTTGGATATTTGATGTACAGATTGTTTCCGCAAGGAGACGAAATCCTGCGGCGAACATCTGGGAAATCGAGGGAATCACCGATGCCAACGACGGCGAAGATAGGGTTTCGATTTACTACACAAGCGACACGCGCAAAGGTAGGATGAGATTCGAGGAAGAACTTCGAACTCACGGCATCCTTGAGACGCCAGACGACTCCAAGCGGTCGCGGGCACTCATGATCGTTATCGAGAAGATAATCGCCACGTATCAGAACAGCCATCGAGGCAATCTGGACGAGGAAGTCTTCAAGCTCTACGAAAAAGCCAAGCGGATCAAATTCGCCAAAGATCATGATTCACTCACCGAAGCCATCAAGAACATCTGAAGCCGATAACCTGACGTTACTTCAATCTGAAGAACGTCTTTTTTAATTGTATTCCGTCATTGCGAGGAGGAGCGAAGCGACGACGAAGCAATCTATGTGTTTGAGAGATTGCTTCGTCCCGCCACGGCGGGACTCGCAATGACGACAAATTGCGTCCTCCTTCGCTCCTTTGGAGCTTCGTAGGACAACTAAAATAACTGACCTTGTGGTCAGTTATTTTAGTTGGTGGAGCTGCGGGGAATTGAACCCCGGTCTGGTAAGGCTTCACATTATGATTTTTCCAAGCTCATTTCCACTTGTTTGCAAGCGCGCGCTTGAAGTAGAAACAAATGCGCGTGCAGGTGTTGATCGCAATTCTCGAAAGTGCGAGACCAACGACCGCACTTTCCAGCTCACATTTATGACGCCGCTATTCGATTATTGAGCATCATCGAGGCGGACGGTTCTCGGGTATTAAGCGAGAACAGGAGCGAATGTTGGAACGCTGAATGCGTTCTTGATTTTCGCAATGACGTTGTTTGCATTTATCGTCTTGCGCGGATTGATTTACGAGAAGCCGCGCCTGCTCGGCTTGATCACAATGTAAGGGACTTCCATCGATACCGATCAGCCCCGAAAGTATTCTCTGTCATCCTGAGTGCAACGAAGGATCTCTTAGAGAGAGATTTCCCCGTCGAGTAAAGATAAAGCAATTTTGCATTTTTGTCAATCTTTTGCTAGAGTGATTTTGACTATCTGGCATAGTGTCCGATAGCTATATCGCCCTTTTCAAATGAGAGGTTTCAGATGGAGACGAAAAAGATCGCGGTTGCCAGCTTCATCGGTGGCGCAATCTGTTCTGCTGTCGCGCTCATGTTCGCGCCAGCATACTGGTGGCTCGGACTCATCGCTGGCATTTCGGCTGGCCTTGTGAGCGGATACATCAGCTACGACTTCCGCGATGTTTTGCGCAAGATTCCAATCGCTCTTCGCGCCGCTGGAAAAGGTGTGGCGATTGCAATTACCGAAGTCATTGACACAGTGACCGATGCCGCGCATGAAATCAAGGAATGGTCCAAGAAGCCACATCCGTTCGTCTATTCGTCACTGGCGATCACTATTGTGTTCTTCGTGTGGCTCGAATTTTCCTACTTTCATGTCATGGCAGAGGCTATTGATCCTACTACTGGTGTTAAGTGGGGAATCCTAGATAGCCAGATCTTCTTTTTTACAATTTCCATGGGTCTGTTAGTAGTGTGGTCATTTTTTCTTCTTCCGCTTTTTGTCTCCATCGGAACAAGAAGTGAACACTGTTACTGGGAGACAAACCCCTATGGTTCGTTATTTTCGGGAATAGACAAGCTGAAAAACGAAGACGACAAATCAGCACCACTGACTTACGCAAACGTCGCTCGTTGGTTTGCCAAAGGTCTTGGCATCACAGTCCTGTTCTTCATCTGGACAATGTGGTGGAAGAGTCTCATCGGCATAGTATATGCACTTTGGTTCACCATCTTGTTCGTTGGACATCTTGTCAAACTGACATATTCAAAACCAAGAGTTCTTTGCGCAGTCAACGGAACGCTCGGCGGTGTCGCGAGCTTTGTCTGGTTCGCGTCTTCCGCAACTTCATTCGCGGAACAAGTTGTACTCGTCATCTTCGGCGGACTTCTCGGTGTCGCGTTTGGTGTCGCAAACTGGGAGATCGTTTCAAAACGAATCTTCCATGTCAAAGTGCCTGTGAGGAGCATTTCGACATAGCGCAACTTATCGGCAGTTCTTGCCGATTTTTTTATTAGAAATGAATTTCATTATACTTCCGATCGGAAGTATAGTGTTTTAAAAATATAATTTTTTTCTTTGACATTCAGATCGCCACGAGATAATGTTTCGGCGTTGGAATATCCAACACAAGAGGGCGAAATGAAGAAAGCTTTGCAATTCGTTTGTCTTTGGATCGCAACAACGTCATTTTCCGGTTTGATTCCTGGTCATCTCTTGAACAAACCAGGAAAGATGGGAGGAACAGCAGGAGCGCTTGTTGCGCTTGTTGTTCAGTACTTCATGCTCAACTCGTCATGGACGACAATGCTTTGGCTCGTCATCGCGAGTTTCGCGATCGGATGGATTGTTGTTTCGACAGCAGAACGTTATTTACTTGAGCTGTACGGCCCACGCAGACGTCACACTGGCGATATTGTCTTAAGCGATTTCAACGAGACAAACATTGACGAGTTCCACGGCCAACTTCTCGCTGGTCTTCCGATCTGGTTCTTTGACATGGACGTTGACAAAAGTGCATGGTGGCTTCTCATCATCTCTTTCGTCCTGTTTCGTTTCTACGATATTCTTAAACCATATCCGATCGATTCTGTTGAAAGTATGACAGAAGGAACTGGTTTCGGCGTGATGATTGATGACACATTGGCTGGCTTCATGGCAGCCGCTGTCATGTTCGGACTGGTTGCATGGATTGTGTTCTGAATCTATGCGAGATCCTTCGACTTCGTCCCGCCTTGGCGGGACTTCGCTCAGGATGACACAGGTTTTGACAGAAATGTCGCATTTGGCTAATCTTCAACAGTTCCAGGCATGAGCTTGGATGGAGGTAAGAATGGCAAGAAGGAGATCTGTTGATCGAAGCGCGCGGCCTGATCCAACAAAGGCTGCAATCGTTCTGCGGTGGTGTGTGCGGATCAGCAAGGACAGCGAAGTTCAGGTCACTGATATAGCAACAGTGCCAGAGGGCAATCCTTCAGAATGGAAGGTTGCAGACATCTGCTTACAGAACAAAATCAGACTCGTGCCAGGCAGATACCTTCTGTGCTTCAGTCTTGACGAGGGAATGACAACTCCAATGTTTCCGAAGGAGTTCGACAGAGGTTCGCAATTAAAGCTCATTACTGCCTTTCTTCCGACACTCGCGATCGCTTCAGCGAAGCTTTCCGAAGAGCTCGCGCGATTCCCAAGCGACGATGAGATTCGAGAAGGGGTTGAAGAAGCAGTCTCACTCATCTTCGAACGTCTGATGCGGCTCGAAGGAGAGTGCGGATGCATACCGGAAGACATTGACTATTCGCTCATTCGCCCTGGATGCATCTCTGTCATTGGGACCGAGTGCGTAGACTGCATGGGTCTACCAGGTCAAAAGATGCCAATGGGTGAAGTTCTTCACAATTTCTTGTCAGTATTCAACATGCTAGGTGTTTCCTTCGGTCATGGAAAGGCGATGATTCAATTCGAAAATGGCAAGCCAGTCATTACGGTTGGTTATCGTCACGTTGCGCACGACTTCGTTTTCAGAAAGTCAGTCAACGAAATGCTCGCTCGACGTTTCGCGAAGTTTCTCGCTGAAGTTGAGAGCGAGCTCATGGCGCATCTCTCAAGAGATCTCATGAAATACTTTACGAGCGCGATAGGAGCGCTGTGCCAAATCTCTGACAACTACGGTTTCGCGGTTTTAGGTCCAGAGCCGACTCCAGTAGTCGAGCCAGCACCTGAACCAGCTCTCGCGACAGAACCAGTTGCTCCGATCGCGACAGAACCGGGGCAATATATCGATGGTGGTTCTACACCAGTCGAGCCAACTCCTACAACAGAGCCAATTGCTCCGATCGGTGCAGACACTGATGGAGATTGATCTTCTCTCACCCCTAAACTTTGAAAAAGTTCGGGGTGTTTTTTGTTTCACTCCATCACTCAATCACTTTGTGCTATACTTTCTTTAACTATGCGTCCTTCCGAAACAATTAGCATCTCAACCGGGACTTTTTTCAAAGCCGTGGCAATAATTCTTGGTTTATGGTTTTTGTGGTTTGTTCGCGAGATCGTCGCGATTTTAGTTGTCGCGATCATGCTTGCGTCAGTGATTGATCCATTTGCGGATTGGTTTGCGAAAAACCGCATACCTCGCGGTCTTGCAGTGCTTATTGTTTATACAATTCTTCTCGCACTTGCTTCAGTCATCATTATTGTTTTAGCTCCGATCATTGCTGAACAGTCAGTTCAACTTGTTCAAAATATTTCGTCGCGTTCAACTGAAATTTTTGATTCTTTTGTTCAGTTTCAAGCAAAACATCAAATCATTGAAAGTATCTCAACCAGCATTCAGTCTTTTCAACAAAACATTTCATCTTCAGCGAATTCTCTTTTCACAACTGTCAAAGGTTTTTTTGGAGGTCTTGCCGCGCTTCTGATTGTGCTAGTGCTTGCGTTTTATTTAGTTGTTGAGGAAGACAGTATGCGCAAGTATTTCAAAACCCTTGCGCCAGTTGAATATCAGCCATACATCACACAGCTTCTCAAAAAAATGCAAGCTAAAATCGGTGCGTGGCTTCGTGGTCAAATCATTCTTGGATTTTTTGTCGGATTAGTTGTTTACATCGGACTTAAATTGCTTGGTGTGCCGTACGCGCTTTTGCTCGCTGTCATTGCCGGACTTTTTGAAATCGTCCCATATGTCGGGCCAATCGTGTCGCTTATTCCAGCCGCTATCATCGGATTTGCGCAATCAACTGTAATCGGAATTGCAACTGTAATTTTGTATCTCATCATTCAGCAAGTTGAAAATAATGTTCTTGTTCCAAAGATCATGCAAAAAGTCACAGGCTTAAGTCCGATACTAAGTATTCTTGCGCTTCTAATTGGTTTGAAAGTTGGTGGAATCATTGGCGCGATTCTTGCGATTCCTCTTGCAACAATGATTGCCGTTGTTGTTGAGGACGCTTTTAAGGACACTGTATGACCCGTTAGAAAGCCATCATTTTAATAAAAATCGTTAGATTAGTTTATATGTTTATTTATCACTTGACACTGGTCTTGATGGAAAAAATTTTTCAAATTTTTTCCAGGAGGCCTTCTAACGGGTTATGATGATATTTCACCATCACCATCGTTCTTTTTTTCTTCCTGCTCTTGCTCTACTCACAGTTGGGCTTGTAGTGTTCATGTTTTTTAGTTTGACAGACTCGTTCAAGCCACCAGAATTTTCTCAACAAGTTATAACACCTGTTTCTTCACAAGAATATACAAACAGCATAAAAACGATTGGGAAAAAATTTGTGGAATCATATGGTATCGCAGAAAATGATATTGCGCGGTTAGTTTTAGTTGAAGAAACACTTTCTGAATTGCTCGCGCTTCGCGTGCCAGCAGAGTTTAAGGAAAAACATCTTGAACTTGCAGTGTTGTTGAGTCAGATGCAAACAGAACTTCGTTCACAAAAAGATACAACAGAATCGTTTAATCGTTTTACAGAGATTCTTCGGCCTTTGGCCTCAGAATGACGTTGGATTTTTTTTCTATGTCTAGAATTGAAAAAGGCTCTGATGTTAAAGAAGAATTGCAACAGATGAAAGGGGAAGTGATAAAAGAAATTAGTTCAAAAAAACAACGTCATCCATTTCGAAGTTGTTTTGCTGTTTTTTTTATTTTGATTGTTTGTTTGTTAGGAGCTGGTGCATGGGCTGTCGCGTCAAGCGGTATTATTAACGTTCCTGTGTTTAGTAATTTTGCGTACGACAAACCAGAACCAGAACGCTTGGTCGCTTCCGGTGTTCCTATAGAAAAGGTTGTTGAAGAACAAGTCGTATCAAAACTGGCGACAGGTTCTGTGAACGAAACTATTTCGCTCACACTAAACGAATCATCTCTCACAGCTTCTTTACGTTCCGTTCTTGAATCAAGCGCTAATGGATTTATTGATTCATCTTTTTCTCAAGTGACGATTTCACCAGATCGCGGTTTAACTTTTTTCTTACCTCTTGAAAAATCAAAGTTAGGTTCCGCGCTTTCTATTTCAGTTAAAGCAAATATTAAAGATGGAAAATTAGAACTTGTTCCTGAAGAACTGAAAGTCGGTTCTTTGTCTATGCCAAATTCGTTTACTGCTCTATTTGTTCAATCGTTTTTGAAAGATCAACTCGCTGATGCAAACAAAATTCTCGGATCGTACGTGGAAATTCAAGAGATTGAATATAACGAGGGATCTGTTATTGTACGCGGAACGATCGCCGCGGAAGTTGAAGATAAAAAGTAGTAGGTAGTAAGTAGTAGGTAGTAAGTATGTTCGGAAGAATAAAAGCGAGTATACCTAATACCTACTACCTGCTACTTACTACTCCTACTTATGATCCTAATTCACCGTCTTACACCATTTGCAATTGGACTTATTACTTCGCTTGGTTTTGTGTGCGTTTTATTTTCACAAATCTCTCCTGTTCTAAGTCTTGTTCTGACAGTTGTTTTGATTGCACTTTTATACGCGCGCCTTCTTCACTTCAAAGTTCGAACATTTCAATTTTGGCATTTTCTTGGAACCCCGACTTTATATTTGCTCGCGTCTTTTGGGATGATCTTTTTATTTGAACAGCCAACCATATCTTTAACTCTGGCCATTTTGACAGTTTTGTTTCTTGTTCTTTTTGCAGAATATATTTTTCAATTTACACATCTTCCAAGTCAGTACCAACCATACTCAATCGAATATCTAACTCTTTTGTTGAATGTACTCACGATTTTTTTTCTATCTTCAGTTGCTTACGGAGTCAATCTATTAGCTCAAGTTCCTCTTTGGATTCTTGCGCCAATTTTTTTCCTTCTATCACTTTTTATTCTTTACGGAACACTTTGGGTAAGCAAAGCCGATGAAGCAAGATCAAAGCCATACGCGCTTGCAGGTTCGATTCTGACAACGGAATTTTTTGTTAGTCTTACGTTTTTGCCAAGCGGTTTGTACACGAACGCCGCTCTTATCACTTTATTTTTTTATATATTCCTTGGATTGACACGAGCTGAAGTTCGCCATAAGCTCTCAAAACAAGTCGCGCTACGATATCTTATTACAGCCACGATTTTACTTATATTGATTGTTGTTAGCGCAAATTGGCTATAATAGGAATGTCAAATGTCTAATGACATTTACCTCTTGGTCCTCTTGGTCATCTGGGTCCTCTTGGCCATTTTCTTTATGCCCTCCTCTTTTCGGACACTTATCTATACTGTCATTCTTGCAATCGTTCTTGGAACAGCGAGCGGTATTTTAGGTACCACATGGACATCCTCGTATCTTTCTGATTATGCATTTCAACTTTCCGAATTATCATCTCCGCTTCGAGTTGATCAAGAAAAACCTCGCAATGTTCCATCTTCATATAACGAAGCTGTAACAGGTTTGATCGAATCGTCACTTCCAAGTGTTGTTGAAGTTTATAGAGGAATGGCAGGACCGCTAGGTTATTCTTTAAACGACGTATTTGATCGTGGTGTTGTTTTGACAACAGACGGTTGGGTTGCAATAGCGTCAGTCGACCCATCTCGTGTTTTATCTTTCAAAACCGCGCGCGCGCGAGTTGCCGGAGAAATGTATCCCGTTGTTGAAAGTGCCTACGACTTAACAACTCAAACATTATTTTTAAAACTCGACGCTAATAATTTGTCTGTTGTGTCTTTTGGAAAGGGAAGGGAAACACGCGTTGGAGAACAGGTATTTGTTGTTGAATCGTCTTACGCGTTTTTGCCAGCCACTATAAGTAAACATACTTGGCCACAAGCCGAAACTGTTTCATCTGACAAGCCACAACAGCGTTTGATGTTGGATAAAGAAATTTTAGAAGGATACATTGTTTTCAATTTAAGCGGTGATGTGATCGGTTTTGGACAGGATCGAGTTGTACTGCCGTTTGAAAGTATTTTGCCGGCATTTCATTCTTTGCTTGAAACAAAGAAAATTTCTCGCGCGTCGCTTGGTGTAAATTATGTTGACTTGAGCCATCAAGTTGACATTGCGCGTGAGTTAAGTCGAGGTTTAAGAAACGGTGCGTTATTATATGGAAATCCTGCTGTGAAGTTTGGAAGTGCTGCAAAATCGGCAGGTCTCCAAATAGGAGATGTTGTGCTTGCTATAAACAGCGAGGTGTTAAATAGCTCAAAAGGTTTAGACGAACTTCTTGAACAATATAAAACCGGAGAAAAGATTTCGGTTATGTTTGATCGTATAGGAGAGCTCAAGACAGTTGAGGTGATTTTGAAGTAAAGAAGAAAAGTAGTAAAGTATAACTATGTCTTCCAACCATTTACGCGATCTCACAAACGCTTGGCAAACTATAATCATGTTTGGTTTGCTTGGACTTGTTTTGTCGCTTGTCATTTCATTTGTTCAACCGCTTCGCTACGCTTCAACAGCGCGTTTGTTAATTTTGCAAAACATCGGAACCCAAGTTGACGCTTATACCGCGTCTCGTTCTGAAGAGCGCATTGCTGAAAATCTTTCAACAATAATTTTTACGAGCACTTTTTTTGATCAAGTCATGGATAGCGGTTTTGATATTGATGAAGATGCTTTTCCAACAGACGATGTTCAGAGTCGGCGTGCGTGGAGGAAAACAGTTTCAGCTTCAGTTTCGCGTGGATCAGGTTTGCTCTCTATTTCAGCCTATCATCAAGATATTGAACAAGCCGAACAAATAGTTCGAGCAGTTGCGTTTGTCTTAACTAATCGAGTTGGTGAATTTACTTCAGGTGGAAATGTCCAAGTTCGTTTGATTGATGCTCCGCTTAATTCGCGTTGGCCTGTTAAACCAAATGTACTAGCGAATATCCTATCTGGTTTTTTCTTGGCCGGGTTTGTCGGAATAGGCTATGTTTTATTGCAGTCTGAACGACTGCGAAAAAGACATCAGTTTGTGCATGAGTAGGTTCTGGGTTTTAGGTTTTGGGTGTTGGGAAAACATATGACGATTGTCACATTCAAAGATCTTGAAGTTTGGAAAAAGGCGATGAATTTAGTTGAACAGGTTTATAAACTCACATCAACATTTCCTCAAGAAGAAAAATATGGATTGGTTTCGCAAATGCGACGGAGTGTGATTTCTATTCCATCGAATATTGCAGAAGGTAAATTACGTGGTTCAAGAAAGGATTATTGCAGATTTTTGTTCAACGCATTTGGTTCAGGAGGAGAACTTGAAACACAATTGGAGATTGCGCTTCGCCTTCGATATGTTGAAGTCTCTAAAATTCAAGAGGTTATTTTGGATCTTGAGATACTAATGTGTATGCTTAATAGTTTGATTGCGAAACTTAGTGAACCCAAAATTTAACACCTAGAACCTAACACCTAAAACCCAAAACCTGCCTAAAATGGGCTTTTTTTGTTGTATCCCTTGACATTTCTGACAAAATGTGATAAATTACGACGTTCTGAATATGGCAAAAACTGTGTTCTGAATCGGTTTGATGTCCGTCCGTAGCATCTCCTCCTTGCTATGTGATGGATGTCGAACCACTTCAGGACACATGGCGGAATGTAGTAGGCAAAATATAGGCGGGGTTACAATAGGCGGGGTCCCCAGACCCCGCAACAAATCCCCTATAGCGGGGTGTAGGCACCCCGCCTATGTCAATCCTTTGCCTCCAACATACCGACCATGTGGACTGGTGATCTTTAAAAGTCACCAATAAGCAAGGTCAAACCCGTTTGCCCCCTCAAGAATCGGGGAGACGGGCGCTTGGCGGGCGTGTGTTCCGCTGGGCGAAGTACTATCCCCGATGAGGGGGAACAGTCTCAAAGAGAGGAGATCTGACCATGAAGCGAGTGCTTTCAGTGCTGTTCGTTCTGGCGGCGATTGTCGGCCTGAACTTCAACGTGCTCAACAGTGCGTCGGCGAAGCCGGTCCATCCGCCTGCCGATTGCGGCAAGGACAGTGACAAGGACGGCTGGTGCGTGAAGGACCCGGATCGCGGCAACAAGCTCGTCGGGACCGAGGACTGCAACGACGCTGACAACAAGGTCAACCCGGGCGCGACAGAAGTTCTGAACGACGGGATCGACAACGACTGCGACGGCGGGGATCTTGAAAGCAACAAGTTCGACAAGAACTTCGGTTGCTACACTGCCAAGTGCACCAGGATTCTCGATGCTGAAATCGCGGTGTGCGAGGCAGACGCGACCAAGTGCGTCGTTAACTTCAGCGACGGAAAGTTCGTTCCATCGTGGGGCAACTACTTCGTTGACACGGATTGCAACGGCGTGCGCGAAGTGCTCGATCAGGCCGGCAAGGACGCGTTCGATCTGAAGGTCAAGACAACTGGTTTCCGATGCCCGTCCGAGCGTCGCTATGGCGCGAAGAAGGCCGGTGCTGGCGCGGCTTCCAAGCCCGCAGACCCGCTGTTCGAAGAGCGTCTCGGAAAGGCCGAGACCGGCATCACCGAACTAGGCGGTCGAACTGACAAGATCGGTTCCGATCTCATCGGACTCGTCGGTGATCTGGGCGACCTGGACAAGGCTCTCGAGGAAGAGGCAAAGGCTCGCGAAGAGGGCGATGCTGCACTCTCGGAGCGGATTTCCGCCGTGAGCGTGAGGACGACGGAAAACCTCGACGCTATCGATGGAGTGCGATCGAGGGTCGAAGGTGCAGAAGGCACGGCCCTTGCTGCGCTCAAAAACGCAGAAGCAGCTCACACCACTGGTGTTTCGGCCGGTGTCGATGTGGGCTTCGCGCTCATCGGCCAGTCGACCGTGTCACTGAAAGGTGGCAAGGAAGCACGGCCCGGCCTGGCTCCGACCATTCTGATCGGCGGTCATGTCGGCGCCGAACTCGAGAACGGGCTCTATCGCGCATTCGGCGCGGTCGGTGTCCCGTACGAAGAGGCTCCCAAGGGCAATACCGAGAATGGTCTTCTCTTGACCGCCGGCGTCGAAAGCCTGTTCAAGCTCTCGCGCGGTTCGGCTCACTCTGTGGGCCCAATCGTTCGCTTCATCCAGCACGAAAGCGGCGGCGACGTTCTGGGAGTCAACGCGATGTCTCGCGGAGCCATGGGCGGTGTCGCGTACGAGTTCGACCCGCAGTTCGGTTCTTTCCGCGTTCCGATGCATATCAGCCTCGAAGGCGGCGCAGAGCAGGCCGGAACGCAGGGTCACGATGACGGTAGCTCCTTCAGAGCCATCGGAGTCGTCCCGGTCGGTATGCTCTCGTTCACTCTCGGTGCTGGTACTGGTTCCGCAACCCGATAGGTTCTACTGCGGCGGCCTCCTCCCCGCATCTTGGGCAAACCTGCTCCGTTTCTCTGACGCCATCTGGCTGACGAGGACGGAGCAGGCCCCACTTCACTACTTGACTCCATGCGCTTCTCGCATGGAGTTCTCACACTTGAAGTCAATCAAACAATTGACTTCTGATGCGAGGATGATGTAGGCGCGGGCTTTAGCCCGCGTTTCGCGCAGGCTGAAGCCTGCGGCTACCACATCAAATGGGAAACTAGGATGTTTGTTTATCTAATTATTTGTCATCCTGAGCGTAGCGAAGGATCACGAATTATAAGAGATCCTTCACTTCGTTCAGGATGATAAAGTTGACGTTCAGGATGACACAATAGATCATTAAGAATGATAATAAAGAAGACAAATAAACACCCTGGTTTCCCAAAGGCCCCAAGGTGGTGGCCAAAGGGAGGACCCGAGAAACAGAGGAGATCGTCATGAAGCGGTTCCTGGTGCTCGCGGCCCTTGCGGCCGCACTGGTGCTCTCCGTCGCAAAT
>Ga0265296_1002859_pt1 | contig 16735 bp, 16 predicted proteins | sample MunlanPumphouse1_FD_189073 | JGI IMG/M metagenome (GOLD analysis project Ga0265296, IMG submission 189073) | Groundwater microbial communities from a municipal landfill in Southern Ontario, Canada - Pumphouse #1 | ecosystem: Environmental > Aquatic > Deep subsurface > Groundwater | place... | reverse complement strand
AGTCCCTTAAGCACTACTCGGAACCGGTCATGACCGTTGCGGTCGAGGCGAAGAGTATGAAGGACCTGCCCAAGCTCGTTGAAGTGCTCCGGCAGGTAGCCAAGGAAGACCCGACGCTCATCATCACCATCAACGAAGAGACCGGCGAGCACCTGATCTCCGGTATGGGTGAACTGCACCTTGAGATCATCACCGGTCGTATCCGGCGCGACAAGGGTGTCGATATCGTTACCTCAGAACCGATCGTTGTGTACCGTGAGACGGTCACCGATAAGGTGGAGAATATTGAAGGCAAGTCTCCGAACCGGCACAACCGGTTCTACTTTACCTTAGAGCCCCTGCCCGATGCGATCGTTGACCTGATCAAGAAGGGCGATGTCTCGATGAACCAGCCGGCACTCGAACGCCGTGATGTCCTGGTTGCAGCAGGCATGGACAAGGACGATGCCAAGAGTGTCAAGGACATCAAGGGCACCTGCATGCTCTTCGACCGGACAAAGGGTATCCAGTACCTCAACGAGACCATGGAACTGGTCATTGAGGGTATTCACGAAGCACTCGCGGGCGGTCCGCTCGCTGACGAGCCCGTCCAGAACCTGAAGATGACCCTCACTGATGTGAAGCTCCACGAGGATGCCATCCACCGTGGTCCCGCACAGGTCATCCCCGCAGTCCGTGGCGCCATCAAGGGCGGCATGCTGATTGCCGGCGACAGCCTCCTCGAGCCCGTCCAGAAGATCCAGATCACCGTCCCGATGGACCAGATGGGGGCAGCAACCTCCCAGATCCAGGGCCGGCGCGGCCAGGTCTTTGATATGCAGAGCGAGGGTGACACGATCACCGTTGTCGGTAAGGCACCGGTGGCCGAGCTCTTCGGGTTTGCCGGAGACATCCGGTCAGCCACCGAAGGCCGTGCGATGTGGAACACCGAGTTCGCAGGATTCGAACTGGTTCCCAACGGCATGGTCAAGGACGTCGTGGTTGCCATCCGCAAGCGCAAGGGCTTAAAAGAAGTAATGCCCACCCCGGCCGATTATCTCGCATAACCCAATCCCAACACCCCAACCCCAAGTCCCATTTTTTTTATATTTTTTTCATCCGGCCGCTGCAATAATATGCCGCGTCACCGGTTCGGAGCATTGCCGGTTCCTTTTTTTAGTTCCTGTAACTCCGTGGATATATCATTGATCCAGAGGCATCAATCTAATATTTAATACAAAATATCTTTCTTTTTTTTACATGACAGCAGAATCCAAAAGGCCCGTTCACGCTCCGTCCTGTGAACTGCGGCCGGATTATTTTTGCAGCGGGGCGGTACCGTGACCCGGGGCCCGCCGCCACAGTCCGCGATCGATGACGCACTGAAGATCGCATGGGCGCGGGGTTTTGTCACGCTCTGCCAGCGGTGCCGGGGGAGTGCCTGCGACTTTGTGATCCACGCGGTGACGTACACGGCCGTGGTGATGATCGTACGGAGCCGTCGGCTTCACGGGACGCTTGCGGAGATGCAGGTACAGTGTGCCGAACCGCTCGCTCAGATCCAGCTCGTGCCGCAGGGACTCTGCCGGTCCCTGGAGCTCTGGGCCTGCAGCCCGTACGGGGGAATCCGGTTCTTCCGGGTTTCAGGTACGGGATGCCTGGCCGAACTCCGCAGGGACGGCGAGCCGCTGGACGGAGTGGGAGGTAATGGAGCCGGGGTGACCTGACGGGCCGCAGGGGATACCCTCTGGTTCCGAATGTGGAAAGTGTATTTTTTTAAGAGTTTCACCCCCGATGGGGTAAGAGTACTGGCAATCCGGGCCCGCACAGGGCTCAGTTTCCCCCTTTTTCCGGTCCGACCATGTCAGTTTCGCAAAAAACCATGAGGGTTTCCATGCAAAAACAAGAATATTTTCACGGTTTTAACGCCGGAGGTGAACCATGTTCCGGACCATGTTAATATGGGCGGGTTGGGGCGGCCTATTCTGGGGTCGGATGAGTGTTGGGACGTGGCAGGCCCAAGGCCTTCCCGGATCACCCCTCCGACGGAGAGGTGTCGCGCCACGACGGTAGACCCGGAGGAACTGGAGACGATCGAAGGGGTACTCGACGCAGGAAAATAATTTTTATGATGGGAAGACCGCGGGCCCCGGTCATCAGACTCGTGAATCATTTTTCGCGGCAGTACCCGGCGCGGTGTGGGAATGTCGGGGCCGGTTTTTTTGTCACGGGCCGGGAAAAATTCCGGAATATTTCCGGATTTTTTTTACCTTTAATCCGGAAAATTTTCAGCGCGAGAAATAAAAAAATTTCGCGAGGCACCGTCCGCTGGGAATGTGTCGGGCCCGGAAAAAATTATGGGAATGAAGCGGACAGGACCTCAGTCGTACTCCTGAAAATCAGACTGGCCATCAGGCCAGGAGGAAGAGAAGAATACATCAGTATTCTGCGAAGAGCGTCGGGTTCTGCCTTCTTCTCCACCAGCGGCGGACCCACCACCCGGACCCGATGAGCACCACGCACCCGGCGCCGATCAGCGCAATGGTCGCGGGCGGGAAGCCGGTGCCGGGTAATGCTGGGGCCGGGACAGCGGTTGTCGTGGGCTGCGACATGACCGGTGCCAGTTTTGCCGTTACCTGGGCAGCAGACTGTCCCGCCACATTGGATTCTGCAAGTTTCCCGATGGTCCGGCTCTGCTCCTGTGCTGAAGCGGTACCGGGCGTCCCGGTGATCGCAAAGAGCGAGAACCCGGGGCTTGCTGCGGTGAATGTGACAAACCCGTTTGCCGTTGTCCCCGGAGTTGTCGGCAGGGCTGACCATGTTCCGCCGGAATAATGCTGCATCACAACGTCCTCGGGGGCCAGGTCCTGCTCCGCGAGCCACGCGGCCGGGACGGTAAAGGTGATCAGTGCTCCGGTGATGGTCGTGTACCGGGCCGGGACAAGACTGATGTACTGATAGGCGGTGCCCGGAGGAGCAGTTCCCGGGCCGGGGGCTACGGTACCGGTCACGATGAGCCCGGAGACCCCGGTACCGGTTACGGTCGCGAAGTTCACGGCAGAGTTGCCGCCAACCGTGACACTCACGGTTTCGGATCTCCCATTGCTGGAGGACGGGGCGCTGCTGTCACTGTCTCCGCCGGAGGGGGGGGAACCGGCGCCGGATGTTGTTGTCGTTGTCGGGGAGGTGGTGGTTGTGGTAGTTGTTACCGACACAGCGATGGTACCGGTGATTCCCGTAACGGATGAAGAACCGGTATCGGTTCCCGTTATCGTCCGTGAGCCGGCAGTCCTCAGGATTGTTGAGAAGGTTCCCGTCCCGGAACTCAGTAGTGTATCGGAGGGCAGGGTGGCCGTGCTGTCACTGCTCGTGAAATGCACGGTGCCGGCATACCCGGTTGCGGTATTGCCGTACTGGTCGAGAGCAGTGACCGTGAAACTGATCGGTGAACCGGCCGTTGCCGATGCCGGGGCAACCAGGGCGAGGCGGGTTGCAGCACCCGGGGTTACGGTAACAGATGAGGCCCCGGTGATCGACGCGGTGCCGGTGTCGGTGGCAGTAATGGTCTGGGCACCGGCAGTTTTCAGGGTGATACTGAACGACCCTTCCCCCAGAGTGAGTGTTGAGTCTGCCGGAATGATTGCAGTACTGTCACTGCTGGTGAGATGAACGGTGCCGGTATACCCGGTCCCGGTATTGCCATACGAGTCAAGGGCGGTGACCGTGATACTGGACGATGAACCCGCCAACGCTGAAGCCGGGGCGGATACCGAGAAACGGGTCCCTGCTGCCGGGGTTACCGTTATGGCTGAAGACCCGGTGATCGACGCAGTAATTGTATCCCTTGCAGTGATTGTCCGGGACCCGGCCGTTTTCAGGGTCACACTGAACGATCCCACCCCGTTCGTGAGTGTTGAGTCTGACGGCAAGTCTGCGGCACCATCGCTGCTCGAAAAATGCACGGTGCCGGCATACCCGGTTGCGGTATTGCCGTACTGGTCGATGGCAGTAATCGTGGTACTGAATGATGAGCCGGCGGGAGTCGATGCAGGGGTGGCGGAGAATGAGAACCCGTGAACTGTCGATGGGTTCACCGTTATGGTTGCTGTCCCGGTGATCGGTGACGTGGCGGTGTCGGTGGCCGTGATTGTCCGGGACCCGGCCGTTTTCAGGGTGACGGAGAATGTCGCGGTACTGCCGCTCATGGTGATGTCTGACGGCAGGGTTGCGGCACTGTCGCTGCTTGCAATCTGAACAGTGCCGGCATACCCGGTCACCGGGTTGTTACTGCTGTCCAGTGCCATCACGGTATACGTTACCGGAGATCCGGCTGTTGCCGGTGTTGTGGGGGTGATGACGAAGTGTGTTGCCGTTGGCAGGAATGTATAGGAAAATACCCTGCCGCCCCCGGTGCCGCAGTACACAACACTGCCATCGGGGCTCACCGCAAGGGCATAGATGAACCGATCCCCGGTGCCGGAAGTAAGGGGACCGGTTGTGCTCCAGATGCCGGTGCCGGCCTGGACGCTCCCGCAGAGGGCTGCGAGGATTATTATGACCAGGATTGTCCTGTTGAGTGTCGTGTGCATAGATTTTAGTTCCGTCATTTATGGCAGCCCGTTGTTCAGGAGTGTCCAGATGCCACAGTCAGGACTTGTATAGACCCCGGTCTCGGTACCGGCATAGAGTGTCCCCGTGGGACTGGTGACAAGTGAGAGCACGTTTTTGTTCCCGAGATTGGTGTTGGCGCAGGCCGTCCAGTGTACGCCACTATCCGTGCTCGTGTACACTCCTCCGCCATACGTGCCGGTGAAGAGAGGAGTACCGGCAGCGGGACTTATCACCAGCGCTTTGATGTGGGTATTTCCCGGTTGCGTGGTGGCGCCAGTCCATGAGCCGCCGCTGTCAATGCTCCGGTAGATGCCTTTCCCGTCCACACCGGCATAGATGTGTGAAGGTATTGACGAATCGATGACGATGCTCGTGGCGGAACCGGAACTCCCGGCAGTTACCGTGACCGGCACCGTCACGCTCTGGTCGTCGATGGTCGCGGTGATGGTCGCCGTCCCGGCACCGGTGGGGGTGAAGGTGGTGCTGGCGATACCGTTTTTCGTACCTACATATTCAGGAGAAACTGTGCCACCGGTTGCGGTGAACTGTACCACAGTCCCGTCCGGACCAAACGTACCCATTGCGGCAGGTGCGCCGGTGTTATCATAGGTCAGGTTCGCACTGATGGCAGAGGTCCCGCCGGTCGTGATGATGACAGGCAATGCCATAATGCCGGTGACAAGCCATGTGGTGGCTGTTGCCCCGCCCCCGATATCAGCAGGCACCGGGCCGCTGCTGCTCCCCCACCAGTTGTTGCCGGCATTGGTGCTGCCGGCTCCATAGATTGCTGTACCGGGGCCGCTGTTCCGGATGAGCCGGCAGAACGTGACAGAGTTGCCACCGGTGCTGCTGCCACCATACACGGCGCCGCCATTCCTGGCAGAACAACCGGTGATGGAAGACGATGTGAGAGAAACCGGACCCCCTGCATACACGGCACCGCCATTGCCGCTCAGGGCGCCATAGCCCCCGTCACCCGCCATACAGCCGGTGAAGGAAGTCGAGGTGATGGTGACCGAATCTCCCGCATACACGGCACCGCCATTGCCGCCCGGGCTCCCAATGCCGCCGGCCCCCGCCATGCAGCCGGTGAAGGAAGACGAAGTGATGGAGACCGGACCCTCTGCTGTGACAGAGCCGCCGGAACCACCGGCGCCACCGGAACCATCGTTGCCGCCGGACATAATGTCCGTGTTGGTACGACCCCCACTACCGCCGATGCCACCTTTTCCCGCCGGGCAACTGGTGAAGGAAGACGAGGTAATGAAAATCAAATCCCCTGCAGAAACAGCGCCGCCGGATCCGCCAGTGCCCCCATTGCCGCCATTGGGGGCACCGCCCCCCCCAGCCCAAGAATATCCGCCGCCGCCGCCCATACCGCCGTTACCTGCATGGCAGCGGGTGAAAGCGGACGAGGTGATGATGATGGTGCCAGCTGCAGAGACAGAACCGCCGGATCCGCCATTGCCGCCAATACCGCCATTGCCGCCAAGATCGTACTCTATACCCCAGCCACCCATTCCCCCATCTCCCGCCGTGCAGTTCAGGATCTGCGAGGAGGTAATCGTTAACGAGCCGTCCGACAGGATCGCGCCACCCCTGCCCCCGGTGCCGCCAATACCGCCGAAGCTACCCATATTGGTTTGATGAATACCCCCATCACCGCCGGTGCCACCTTTTCCGGCCGAACAATTGGTGATGGAGGACGAGGTAAGGATAACCTTACCCACTGCATATACGGCGCCACCGGCACCACCAAAACCGCCGGTGCCACCGGAGCCCTGGTAGGCATTGCCGTAGGAACTGTAGGTACCGCCTCCTCCCCCTTTGCCGCCGTCCCCGGCCGAACAGCCGGTGATCTTCGATGAGGTAATCGTTACCGGGCCGGCTGAGGATATGGCCCCGCCATTATCCCCGGCGCTGCCATCAACGCCGGGGGTTTCGGTTCCTCCAGCGCTGCCATCCGCTCCCTTTGCCGCCTTCCCGTTCCGGAGCGTCAGGTTGTCGATGGCAAGGGATTTGCCCGCAGTGTCGACAAAGATCCTGCCGGCATTCTGTGCATCGATGATCGTGTTTGCCGGGCTGCCACTGGCCACGGTGTTGGCCTGAATCTTAACGTCTTTGCCTATGGGAATATCGTGCGCATAATACGTGCCCTGGTTCAGGATCACGATACTATCGGTTGCGGCGGCGTTCACGATCGCCGTGGCAATCAGGGCGGAATCATCGCCGCCCGTTGAATCGATGATAACTGCTGCTTCCACCGGCGCCGCAAGCGCCAGCGCACAGATCACCAGCAATGCCAGAACCAGACCATACCGTTTTGTAATCATGTTCACTATCTCCGTCATCATGGCAGTCCCCCGTTGATCCCCGCCCGGGTGGTGCAGTCGCCGCTCGCGTACACGCCGTTCCCTGTGCCGGCATACCGTTTCCCGTCGGAATCACGAACCAGCGGGAGCACGTTCAGGTTTGCGAAGGCCGGTGTTGGGGCAGTCGCTCCCGTGCACGCCACGGTCAATGCTCCGGAAGACTTCGCCACCGATCCCGGCCGGCACACGCCCGCACCGTACCCGGCCGCAAGGGCCGGTATGCCTCCTGAAAGCCAAGGCTACAGAGATCCATTCAAAAAAAATTGGTCGGGCGATTTATAAACAAACTGAAACGAATTTTCAGTGATTATCACTGGGCCGAACCGGGGGAGCACGCTGCAACCGGGACTTCCCGGCATTCGACGCAGGGAAAATTTTTACCCGGAATCCGGGGAGAACAGATCTGAAACCAGGTTTCGGATCTCCTGCATCTTCTCTGGCCGTACGATACCAATGGTATCACAGATCAGGTCTTTTTCAAGGGCATAGATCCCGTCGGCCTGCACATAACTGGGATGATTCAGCGAACCCGCCTGAAGATCATCATTTGTAATGCTTACTGCCATCATTTTTGGTTTTTGTGTGGTGATCTTCATCACGATCACGTCACGTGAGATCCTGTTATACCGGGAATTACTTACAATAAGTGCCGGTCGTACCTTGGACCGGACCTGATCGGAATATGAAAAATCCACGAGGATAACTGATCCCTAGGCAGGTTCAGTCATGCACTAACCTTTTTTTGGAGTACTCCTTCCATGCATCGTCCGGGTTCTCGTAATCGATCTCGATCTTTGCTTTCCGGAAGACGATCTTCTCTTTGTCCGATGAGATTGTCAGGTAATCGCCATCCTGGATACCGAGATCCGATCGTATCTTCTTTGGGAGGGTAATGAGTCCCTTTGACGAGACCTTGACAAGCGTAGTATCAGACAGGTAATCTCACAACTTAGAATAAAAGATTCTTAGATTATCAGTGTTGCGGGCAGGACCCGGACCGGAGTCGCTGTCCTGATGCCCCTCCGCTCATCTTCCCCGCACAAGGGCCTTCTTCCGTGCCGGGCGGCCTTTCCCCGTCACCTCACGCAGCACGCCGGCAACCCCGGCGCACGTACCGGCCGGGTCCCGCTGCACCATGCAGGCCGCTTCCAGCCGGATGGTCCGGCCATCCGGCTCGGAGATCCGGAAGCAGAATGTCCCCTCCCCGGACTCCCGTATGGTCCGGAGGCCGGCTTTTACGGCCCTCCGGTCTTTCTCCACGGCAAGGTCCGGGAACGGCCGGCCGGTCCAGACGTCTGGGGCAAACCCAAGTTCCGCGGCCCGGGGACTCAGGTAGGTGAGGAGATCATCCGTGCCGGCCCGGAAGACCGGATCTGCCATCCCTTCCACCAGCGCCTGGAACATCTCCGCCTTCCGGTGCAGTTCGATCTCCACGAGTTTCCGTTCCGTGATCTCCTGGGTGACGGCGATCATCCCGGGCGATCCGTCCGGGAACCGGATGGGCAGGTGGTAGATCTCCAGGAACTTATGCTTCCCCCGGACCTGATCGTCGGCAATGACCAGGCTCGCCTCGCCGGCGATTGCCTTCCTGCAGGCCTCCATGCACTCATCGAAGTTCACCATCCGGCCCCTGAATATATCGGAAAGCAGGGCCCCTTCAAGCTCCCGGGGAGGTATATCGGCAATGGTGGGAAGCCAGTGATTGAACTGGACAACCCGTAAGTTGCTGTCGGTGATGCAGTAGCATTTCGCGATCTGTTCCAGGAATGACTTCACCGGCAGGCGCCGGGACACGGAGTAGATCTTGGCCCTCCCATACATCTGTACCTCTACCGACTCGTTCGCAGTCAGCACCCCGAGATACTTTGCGGCCGACATGCGGTTCAGGCCTGTCTTCTCTGCAATCTCCACGATGTTGAGCCCGTCAAGGTGTTCCCTCAGCACGCCAAGGATCCGGGAAATTGCATCCGGTTCTGCGATCATACCATCATCCTTCCTGTACAGGACCTTTCTTCCGTGCCGCACGATCCCGCTGCGCTGTGCAGACCGCTTCCAGCAGGATGGTCCGGCCCCTTTGCCACAAGAACACATCCGCCTCCCGCCGGAAGACCGGGATTAATGAAAAAAGAAGTGCTCATTCCCCGCGTTTGTCCTGTTCCCGGATGAATGTTTTCACCAAGTTCCTGAACCGGTCCATCGTATCCCAGTTCTCCATGAGGATACGGTGGACGCGGCGGATATCAAGGCCGGTATATTCGTGCACAAGGAGATTTCTGAACCCGGCAAGTTTTGCCATCTCGGCGGCAAGCTCTTCCGGGATGATTGCAGAGTTTCCCAGCACATGGAAGGTCTCGCGGTAGGTGTCGGGCCGGCGCGGGGTCTTCATCACCGCCATACCGGTAGCAAGGTCGATGGACGCCTGGATGGCAAGGAGCATCGCATGGCAGACCATGTACTGTGTATCTTTCTCGCGTTCGAACGTCTCAAACGGGATCTGCCGGTAACGTTGCCACGCAAGAAGCGCTTCATCGAGAGTCTGTACCTGTGCAAGGAGTCGCATGTCAAGCCTGTGCAAGATATTCCCGGTCAAAGAGATCGTACATGGACTTTATATCCTGGTACTCGACCAGCACCCGGGTCTCGAAATCGATCCGGTCATCCTCATCGCGGACAAACACCGCACGACCCGAACTGATCACCTCGTACCGGAACCAGACCGGCTCGTGGTTGATGACCCTGACATCGCATTCGTACCGGAACACAAGGGCTCTCCCGAGGGCATCCGCAACCCGCGAGGCATAGGTAAGGGGATCGTCCTGGCAACCCGGTTCATCCGCAAGCAGTGCAATATCGATATCGCGGAAATCATCGCGGGAAAGAAACGATCCATAGAGATATGCCACCCGCAATGAGGGAAAGGAAGCCATAACGTCCCGTATCCGGTTAACAATACGTTCCCTGCCCTCATATCCGCTCATGGTGAGATATAAGCAGCGGGAGATTAAAAAAGATACTTTCTCCTTTGTATACGGTGATCGGCCGGGTAAAAATCCCGACTCACTTCTTCCGGGCGCTTGCCGGCAACTGTCCTGCAACCACGTCTGTCACATCCCGCAGCAGTCCGACAATTCCTATGCAGGCCCCGGCCTTGTCCGCTGGAAATGTTCCGGGCCAAAAAAAGATGAGATCGGGTGGATCCGAGCTCAGTCATCGTCCCGGAACATCGCCCTCAGGTGCAGTCCCGCTTATTCAATCGTCGCCGTGACGATCACAACGTCCTTGAGCGGCTTGTCGCCATGACCGGTCTTGGTCTTGCCGATCTTGTCAACCACGGCCATCCCCTCAATCACGGTACCGAAGGCCGGGTGCCTCCCGTCAAGGAAGTTGTTGTCGATCAGGTTGATGAAGAACTGGCTGCCGCCCGTGTTCGGCCCGGCGTTTGCCATCGAGATGGTGCCCCGGTTGTTCTTGTTGCCGGCCGGGAACTCGTCCTTGATTGCATAGCCCGGGCCACCCGTCCCATTCCCCTTGGGGTCGCCGCCCTGGATCATGAACCCGCTGATGACGCGGTGGAAGATGACACCGTTGTAGAAGCCTTCGCTGACGAGTTTTTCAAAGTTGCCGGCGGTGATTGGCATATCGGATGCAAGGTCGATCCGGATGGTACCCATATTTGTCTCAAGCCGGGCGATCTTCCCGGACGGTGCTGGAGATGTCATGATAAACGGTACATATGGGGGTTACGGCTATATGAAAATACTATTGAAAAAAGCGTATGAAAAATAGTTTTCAGACCATCACGGCTTTGATGATCGTGACGTTCTGGAGCGGGCGGTTGGTTGGATACCCGGAAGTTTCAACCTTGCCGATTGCATCGACAACGTCCATGCCTTCGACCACGTTCCCGAAGACCGGGTATTTGGTATCAAAGGCACTGCCCTGGACGATATTGTTGTCCACGAGGTTGATGAAGAATTGCGATCCCGCACTGTTGGGTGTGCCCTTGTTACCCATCGCCACGGCGCCCCGGCTGTTCTTGTTGTGGCTCGTGAACTCGTCCTGGATTGTGTAGCCCGGCCCGCCGCGGCCGGTGCCGGTGGGGTCCCCGCCCTGGATCATAAACCCGTCAATAATCCGGTGGAAGAGGACACCGTCATAGTATCCGCTCTTCACGAGCTGCTCGAAGTTGCCGGCCGTGAGGGGCATATCGGGGTCGAGCGCGATGACGATATTACCCATCGTTGTTTCGAGCCGGACGTTCTTGCCGGAGAGGGCCGGGGCCGGGGAGACAACTGTTTCTGACGGTGAAATGGCAGCTGCGGCAGTGACTGACGGTGCCGGTGTGCTGGTCACGGCTGTGGTCTTAGCCGACGGGGCTGACTGGGTGCACCCTGCACAGAGCACGAGTGCAGCAACAAGGAGTCCTGCTATCAACAACAATCGAACGTTAGACATTCCCATGATCATGAGCGCCAAAAGAAAAAAGAGATTACGGGGGCAGGTCGCCTTGCGATCCTCCCGGTTATTCCTCTTTCTTCTCTGCCTTCCGTGAACCGAAGCAGAAGATCGCGCCCACGACAAGGATCATGGATACAATTCCCGTGAGGAGGATGGGGAGCCCTCCCTGGGATGTGAACGCCTGGTAGTTCTTTGCAGAGACATCGATTGCGAGCACTGCCTCCGTGTTGCCGGCCGAGTCATTCACCGAGTCATCGATCGGGGCATAGGCACTCATGAACGAGCCGTATTTTGTCGTGTACGGCTGCTTTGAGACGGTCGGGCCCGAGAGAGCGCCGAACATCTCCAGCGTGTCCGGAGCCGTGGACACCTCGCCGATCTTTGCCGAACCCTGCGGATCGTCCGGGTAGAGATCGTCCACAATGAACACCGCGGTCCTGTTGGGGTAGACCTTGAGGATGTAGGCATTCATGATGTTGTCATCCATGCTGCGCATAGCCTGGAGGTGGCTGGCCACCGCGAGATACTGCGGGTTCATCTCGTCTCCCGGGTGGAGCCCGGCAATGTCGCTCGCCTGGAGCTGGGTTGCCATGACCGAGACGGTGGATTTCATCCCCAGGTCGGTCGCGCCTTTCAGCGTATTCTGTTCGCTGGTGTAGGCATATGCGGTGAGCGCCCCGATGATGATGATTGCAAGGATCGAGGCTATCCAGAGTTTTGTTGATTTGGAACAGGGACATGTCATTTACGATCGCCTCCTGAGCAGGGTGGCAATACCGATTGCCGCCATCAGCCCTCCGATCAGAATCAGGATGGAAGGGGCTGATGCCGGCGTGGGCGTTGGTGCCACCTGCATGCTGATGGCAAGCGGGGTGGTCTGGCCGGAGTTCACGGCTACGGTCTGGGTATAATCCATATACCCGGTATACGTGAGCAGGATCTGGTGCTGCCCGGCTGCGATACCGGTCAGGGTTGACGGGGTATACCCTTTGAACAGGTTATCCACGTACACTTCGGCGCCGTCGGGTGTGGACACGATGTTGAGCCCCCCGGTTGCCGGCACCGGTGTCGGGTTCACACCGATCGGTGTCAGGACCGCATTGACGGAGGTGACGACATTGGGCTTGATGTACACCGAGTTGAGCCACTCATTGTAGCCCGGGGCCATCACCTTGATGAGACGGTTGCCGTTCGCCACATTATACACGGTCATCGTGCCCGACGAAGGGATCGTTCCCTGTGCTGCGTTGTCGATGGTGACGCTTGCGCCCGGCAGGGACGTGAGCGCCACGGTGCCGTACACGGCCGGTGCCATGAGCGCGTTCAGGTTCTGGTTGGTGTTGGCCGTGACGTACACATTGGCGGTGTAATCGTTATACCCGGCAAGCGAGAGCCGGAATGTGTGGGTTCCCGGGTACAGGGTGACAGTCATGGGTGTCTTTCCCTGGTAGGTGCCGTCCACGTAGACCCCGGCAGCGGAGGGGTTCGAGGTCGTGGTCACGGTTCCCGTGCTGCGCGGGGACGGGGACTGTTGGAGGACCGGGTAATACGTGGTGGTCTGGCCGGCATACACCGTCACGATCTGCGAGTTCGGGGTATAGCCGTTTAAGGACGCCTTCATCGTGTAGGTGCCCGGCTGGAGGCTCGGGATGGTCAACGGCGCATACCCGTAGTAGTTACCGTTCATGTAGATCGCTGCACCGGCCGGGCTCGACTGGGCATAGATCGTCCCATACTGTTCCGGGGGAATCGTTGTCGGTGGTGTTGAGAGCGGGTTGATGGTTGCATAGACCGCGACATGTTGCCCGTTGGACGGCATGCCGGAGAGAGCGCCGGACCAGGTGGAGTACCCGCTCTTTGTCACCGTTACGGTCTGGACATGACCGGTGGGACTTACGCCCACCGTGCAGACGCCCTGTTCAATCGTGCACTGGTACGCACCGTCAAATGCCACGGCAGCGCCATCAACATTGCAGTACGTGTCGATGTAACCCTTTCCGCCACCGGCCGAGGTGGGTTCAATTGTGATAGTGATCGTCGGTTCCGTAGTGACAACGGTCGGGACCGTTACGGGGGGTTCTGTCGTAGGTCGGGTTGTCGGCTCCGTGGTCGGAACGGTTGTAGGGGCCGTTGTGGGTACGGTAGTAGGTACCGTCGTCGGTTCCGTGGTTGGCGCAGTGACCGGCTGCAAGGTGATGGTGGGCTCGGTCGTAGCGGTAGTAGTCTCCCCGTCAGCGGCTACTGGAACAGCAATGGCTGCACAGCAGGCACACAACACAAGGACAACGATGAGAACAGCACAAGATCTTCTCAAGTATATCTCTTCCTGTACAGGTACATCAATGATCAAATGTATAAATACGATCGGATTTTTTCCTGGGAATTATTTCAGGGATGCAATTACCTGCGCAAGGCGGTGCATCCCCTCCGTGATCTGCTCTTCCGATGCTGAAGAAAAGTTCAGACGGATCGTGTCCGTGCCTCCGCCATCCACGTAGAACGGGAGGCCGGGCAGCACAGCCACCCCGTTTTTCACGCCCGTGTCGAAGACCGCCCGTGAGGAAAAACCCTGTGGTAACGTTGCCATGAGAAACATCCCGCCTTCGGGATTCGTGTGCGCCAGCTGCGGCATCAGGTCATCGAAGAGATCGCACATCAGCCGGCATTTCCGGCCGTACGCGGCGACGATCTTACGGATATGGGCATCGGGATCGTGGGTGGTGAGGTACCGGTGCAGGATCTTCTGGCAGAGGAAGTTGGAATGGAGGTCTGCGGCCTGTTTGACAACATTGAACTTTGCGAGGATCTCCGGTGGCGCGAACATCCACCCGATCCGCATGCCCGGCGCCACGGTCTTGGAGAACGAGCCCGAGATCACGGCCTGGTCCGGGGCAAAACGTTTGACCGGCAGCCGTGGCCGGGCATCGAAGAAGAGTTCCCCGAAGGCGTCGTCCTCGTAGAAGACGGTGCTGCTGCCGGCAATAATCTCAGCGACAGCCTTCCGTGCCTCCAGCGAATACGACTGGCCTGATGGGTTCTGGGAGTTGGGGATGCCGTAGAAGAATTTGGGTTTTGTTATCTTCACGAGTTTTTCAAACACGGCAAGATCCGGCCCGGCACCGGTGAGCGGCACGGTATCGATCACCGGTTCGTAGAGCGAGAAGGCCTCGATTGCTCCAAGGTACCCGGGCCGCTCCATCCCCACAGGGTCCCCGGCATTGAGGAAGAGTTTGGCAAACAGGTCAAGGCACTGCTGGGAGCCGTTCACGATCTGGATCTCGTCCGCGGTTGCGGGGATGCCGAGCCGGTGGCGGTACCGGTCCGCGATATATTCCCTCAAGGGAAGGTAGCCGTCGGTTGTCGTATACTGGAGCGCAATCTCCGGCTCCTCGTCAAGTACTTCGCGGGTGGCCTCTGCGATCCCTGCGGTATCGATCAGCGCTGCTGAGGGAAGTCCCCCGGCAAAGGAGATGATGGCGGGATCGGAGGAGACGCGGAAGAGTTCTTTTAGGAAGGACTCCGGCGCCCGTGCAATGCGATCTGCGAACCGGTACTTCCGGCGATGGTCTGGCATGTTCACGATGATCGATCCCTGGTTCACCTGCATTGGACTTCAGGAGAAAAAAAGATATGGAGCCTTGAGCCCTGGCACGCATTTTTTTTACCCGCAGGATAACGGTACAGTATGGTGCATACAAAAGGTGAGGATGCGGCTGAGCTGTTCCGGAACGGCTGGTCCTGCTCGCAGGCCGTTGTTTGTGCGTTTGCAAAAGATTTTGGCATCGATGAGATGAGTGCCCTGAAACTTTCCTGTGGCCTTGGCGGCGGGATGGGCCACACGGGGAACACGTGCGGGGCGGTCTCGGGAGCCCTGATGGTGATCGGTATGAAGTACGGGCGCACGACCCTGGAGGATCTCGCGTCAAAAGAGAAGACGTACGAGCTTGCCCAGCAGTTCATGAAGGAGTTCCGGCGCCGGAATCATTCCATCACCTGCACGGACCTGCTCACGTATGATCTATCGGATCCCGAGAAGCTCAAGGCTGCCCGGGAGGCAGGTGTATTCAAGACGGTATGCCCCCGGCTTGTCCGCGATGCCGGGGATATCCTGGAGACGCTGTTGTAACTGAGTGGCCCCTCTTTTTTGGGGTCCGGGACTTACAAACCCCCAGGAAATTATTTCTTCGATTTGGGCGTATTTTGACGATCGGAGCCCATTTTGAAAAACCCCTTTTCTGATACTCGCGTTTTTTGGCGAATTATAGAGTACTGGTTTTAAACGAGGGCTTTTATGGGCGTATTTTACCAATATGAAGGTTATTTCAGGCTCTAAAAAACGTCTAATTGTTGCCTTTTGGATGATGGGTTGATTGAGATCCTGTGGAAAAGGCTGGATGTTGAAATGGCGTGGGGTCAGATCCGGGGGATTCCGAATACGCATCCCCGTTCATGTTCTGCGCTGCCCGTTTTCCTATGTACATACATTCTAGCGATCACCCGATCGGAATTTTCCGTTGATACTAATGTAATCCTTCATGATCTTTTATTTTATATCCGGCCAAATTAGGTGGAAGGAACCTTCCTACTATCACATATAAATATTTGTAACTCAAACGCTTGAGTGTAACATCAGGAGACTACATGCGAACGATTGCACGGTATGAAACGGGACGGGGCTGCACTGCGGCACCTTCCGGGCCGGGGGGTTCGTGCGCCGGAAGACGTGGGTCTTCGGACGCAGGATGCCCGGCGCAGCATCGGGGATCGGATTCACCAGCTTACTTCCGGGCGGAATGACTTCGGACGCGACAAGGACCGGATCTCCGGTCCGTGCCTGACCACAGTCCCGAACCGGTCAATGGGTGGGGTGTTCACCAGGGGGATCTGGTATGGTGTACCAGCCCGGTGATCCGCTGAACGCGTGACTTTGGCACACCCTGGAGAATCTGCGAAAAACGAGAGCCCGGCAAAAATTTGTTCCGGGTCAGTACAAGGCGTGAGTATCAGAGGTATGGAACAATGAAACGACAGGTAGCAATTTACGGAAAAGGCGGTATCGGCAAATCGACCACAACCCAGAACACGGTTGCAGCACTCGCGGAGGCGGGAAAAAAGATCATGGTGGTCGGGTGCGACCCGAAAGCGGACTCAACCCGTCTCCTGCTCCATGGCCTGTGCCAGAAGACGGTGCTCGACACCCTGCGGGACGAGGGCGATGACATCGAACTCGATGCGATCTTAAAGCCCGGGTTTGGCAACACCCGGTGTGTTGAGTCGGGCGGACCGGAGCCGGGCGTAGGATGTGCCGGTCGGGG
>Ga0265296_1002857_pt1 | contig 16748 bp, 11 predicted proteins | sample MunlanPumphouse1_FD_189073 | JGI IMG/M metagenome (GOLD analysis project Ga0265296, IMG submission 189073) | Groundwater microbial communities from a municipal landfill in Southern Ontario, Canada - Pumphouse #1 | ecosystem: Environmental > Aquatic > Deep subsurface > Groundwater | place... | reverse complement strand
AATATTTGGCGAGGAGCGGGTATTGATATTTATTTTTTCTTTGTTGCTTTTTTCTTTGCAGCTGGTCTTTTCACAGCTTTTTTCACCACCTTTTTTACAGCTTTTTTTGCTGCTGGTTTTTTCTTTGTAGCCATTTGTTTCACCTCCTTTCATTAGATGCAAAAAAATTTTTGCGTAGGTTATTTTTTAAATTTGAATTTAAAAAATTTTTTACTTATATATAAATTATAACTAAGTTTTTTTTTAATAGCAATATTTTTTTGTACAAAATAAATAAATAAAATTTTTTTGTTTATTTAAAATTATTTTTTAGTTTTAAAAAATGTTTTTAAGAATTTTTTTATTTTCAATTTTAATTATTTTTTTTATTTACTCTCGGTATAGGATAAAAAATATTTTTATTGTTTTGAAAAAGAATATATATATGTGTGTGTATTAAAAATATAGATATTTGAATTTTAAATATTTATAATTTTACTAATATTAAAGAAAATACCAATTAATTAACCTAGATGTCTTGACAAGATTACTGACTTGTGATAAGATAATATATCAATCTTGAAGATCAGTTTCAGCGGGCTAGGCACGACAAGCATGGGGATTTTCTTTTGCAGGATTAGACTGGTGCGAACTGGACAACTCCTACAGGAAATTTTCTTGCCTACCCGCTAAAGTTGATCTTCTTTTTTTAAAAAATAAATCCCGCTTTTTGCGGGATTTATTTTTTATTTTGTGTGGATAACTTTTAAATTTTGAAAATCAATAATTAAAAAGTTATCAGTGAGTTGTAACGGTGGCAGTTGTTGAAGATGTGTTGCTTGGCGTAGAAGTTGCGGTATTGATTATCGGCTTGGTACTCGTTGCAGATAGTTTATCAACTCCGATCAAACAAACTTCTTGCCAAGGCACATAGTGAGACGTAAATCTTTTATTTTTAATTTCACCGTTGTCATAAGTAACTTTGTAATCAAAGTAGGCATCCGCGCCGTTGTGAGCTTTTTCGGTGCATTTTTTTTGGCCCTTTGGCAGACTGAGAGTTTCAATGATTTTTGATGTCTTGGGCTTTACGATGTTGTAAATAGTCGGATAAGTTTGTTTTACGGTTCGGCCGTCTTTTGTTCCCCAAAAATCAAAATACAAATCATTGCCGGAGATTCTGGCCTGAATCAGAATCAAATTGCCGGTGTCATTGGTAAATTTTAAATCCGGCGAAGGATCATATATAGTGGCGTCAGTACCGGCTGGTTCATAATAAGAAACTCGATACGAATGGTTTCTTCTTTCAGCTATGGGCAGGCCACTGGCTAAGGCCGTCCTGAACATGGTTGTGCCGATTTGACAGAGCCCGCCGCCATATTCCGGAACAGTTTTATTACCTTTGATGACTAATTCTTGTAAGTAGCCATTACCGCCATCTATATCGCCCAACGCTTTCATGATAGAAAAAGTTTCTCCAGGCTTGATTAGCAGTCCATTTAAAGAATCAGCCCCGACACGAATATTGGTTCTACGGTTTTTTGATGAGCCCGCAAAGCTTGAATGACCCGTGCCGATAAGTTCTTTAACTAATATATCTTCGGTACTGCTTGCCCTGAAAGGACTCAGTTTCCTAACCGCCAGATCGATTTCATTGATTTTATTACCAATAAAGTCGTTAGTTATTTTTTTGATGCTTTGTTGAATATCCAGCTCTAATCCATCTTTTCCGGCTTGAAATTGTGTTACTCGCCCATCTTTCAGTTGAAATTTAGTTTCCAGCGGCTTAACGTCAATTTTTGCAGCTATAGAATTTTTTAAATATTTTTCCGTTTCAGTTTGGTTTAATCCTATAGCGAAACTATCGCCTTTCGGATTGATGTCGATAAATTTTGCTAATTGTTGTTTCTCAATCACCCACTTATCTTGATCATTTTTTAAAGTCAGAGGGGAAAAATCAAGATATGCATAGGCTTGGTTTATCAGATCATTTGTGACCGTATCATTGTAAAGCTGTTTTTCTGAAGAGGTTAATAAAATAGAAGAAAAATCCAAAGTTGATAGCTTCTGGTCTAATAGCTTAATGGCCTTATCGTATTCTATTACTTTTATGGGTTTTTGTTCTTTAATGGAGAATGAGCCATTGGAATTATCATAAAGCAATCTATTTTCCTCGGCTGGCGCCTCTAATGCGGCAAAATTTTTTGTTAGAATCTCGTTTAAAGCTGGTTTATCGAGAAAGTAATCAATCAGTATCCGTTTGCCGAAGGTAAAAGATGAGATTTGATTTTTAATATTAATGAAAAAGTTTTCGTCTCTGCCATAGGCCAGTGCATCATTGATAGAATTATTGGCATCAAAATTTATTATGCCGTATGCCAGGTCTGCGTCAGGTCCAGCAATTGGCATTATCGGTACTACCTGATTTTTATATTTGAAGTCTATGCCACGCTGGTTAAAGGAATCTATTTTTTGGTTTAATATTTTTTCAGCTTCATCGGCGGTTTTGCCGCTCAAATCAATTCCGGCTACAAATACGCCAGGGTATATTTTGTTTTCATAAGTTTTTTCCCAGACCCAAACAGTTATTGCCAAAAGCAGAATAACAATAAAAAAAATGATTGCTGAATTAAGCAACCAACCGGGAATGAATTTTTTTTCTTCCGTGTTAAACATAGCTTTATTCGATATTTAATAGCTCGTTCAGTATCTTTTTGGCATTATTTTTTTCAGGTTCAGTAGTCGTTTCATTGATTTCAAAATATAAATCATCGCCAAGTTTAATGGTATCTGGTAATTTATTTTTCGGCCAACTGATAAAATCCTCATCAGTCCTTAGAATGATTTTATTCTCTTCAATGCTTACTACTGTTAATTTAAGCTTCATATATGAGATTTTTATGAAATTTCTTTAACTTTAATGCTAGCGGTTTTTTTCTCTTTAGCCTTCTTTAATTTTATGGTCAAGACGCCATTTTCTAAATATGCCTGAACCTTATCAGTTTTTACATCCAATGGCAAGATGATGGAACGGGAGAATGATCCCCAGTAACATTCCTTGTATACGTAACGTTCTTCGGCGATTTCTTCCTCGCTTTGTCGTTTGCCCCTTATGGTCAGCATGTCGTTATTTACAGAAATGTCGATATCTTCCGGCCTAACGCCGGCGATTGTAGATTTAATAATCAGATTTTCCGGTGTTTGATAAACATCGATAAGCAACTGACCTTCTTCAAAATCATTTTTAAACCATAGATCATCCTGCTCCTTATTATCTAAAATAAAACTATTTTCTAATTGGCTGACAGGAGAAGCAGATAAATTTTTTCTAAATAAATTCATATTTAATAATATTAATTTCTTTATATTATTATATAATGAATGACGTGTTTTGGGCAAGAAATTTGGTTACAATTAATTTATTTCCAACCACCCGCCGGTGGTCTGCGCGTTTGCATGAAATAAAAATAGGAAGTTTTTAACTTCCTATTTTATTTGTGCTCCCAGATGGATTTGAACCATCGACCCCCGCTTTATAAGAGCGGTGCTCTAACCCCTGAGCTATGGGAGCTCTACTTCGCTAAAGCTTCGTAGAGCAAGCTCTATAAAGTTAACGATTTTAAAAATATGGGCAAACATCGTAATGCTTGCCCTCCGTAGCTTCTCTTGAGAAGCGAAGGAGGGTGGACGATACAGGATTTACCCCTTCGGGGCATAAACTTCTCATCCTTTTTTTAATTTTCTGTGGACGATACAGGATTTACCCCTTCGGGGCATAAACTTCTCATCCTTTTTTTAATTTTCTGTGGACGATACAGGATTCGAACCTGTGACCTCTACAATGTCAATGTAGCGCTCTAACCAACTGAGCTAATCGTCCTTTACTTCTTATCATTGCTTGCCCTTCCGTAGCTTTGATTCGGGAGGAAAGCTAAGCATCTAAACAAAAACTGCTATAAAGCAGTTTCTATGACTATTTTATCATTTTATTCGTAAAAGTAAACCCCTTTTTTATAGTGATAATTTAGATAATTTATCGGTAATCAATTCAATTACTTCTGTTTCTGCTTCTTTGATCGGTTTGTCGATGATCGCTTTGGCTGAATTTTTTGTGCCTGTCGGATTATATTCTTTTATTAAATTTAATACATTTAAATTTTTTATAGAATAAATAAATACATTGCTGACCGGTTTTTCATCTAACATGGTTTCATAAAAAATACTGATTACTCTGGCTTGGGGAATGTTTATTATTAATTCATCGACAACTTCATCCAAGTCGTTGGGGAAGGTGCTGGTTTTGACAAAATCCGCATTTACTATGGTAGACCAGATCAATTTGTCATTTTCCCTGCCATTTAATCTAGCCAAGGCGATTCCCCAAAGTTTTAAGACGTTTAAGCCCCTTGACCTGTATAAGTGATTTACGATTTCTTCTCGTCTGCCGCCCATAGAAATCAGTTGGGAAACAGTCGCCAGCGAAGACGGGGTAACATTCGGCGTTTTAAAACTTTTAGTCTTGGAAATCATGCCGGCCAGCAAACAGGTGGCGATGTCCTCGTCAATGCTTTCTCTTGAGTAAGAATCTAATAAGGAGAATATTATTTCTGCGGTGGCTACTGCGGTTAATTCGATGTTATTGATTTGGCCGAATTCTTCGTTGCTTGGATTGTGGTCGATGTTGATGATCGGAACATTGTAAAAAAATTCAGTGTCATTATCATAGATTTGGCCTAGTGATTCCAAATCTCGCGTATCCAAAATAATAATCAAATCATATTTAAAACCGCTTGATCTTGAAGTGATATCATCTTTAGTAAAAAATCCATCCTGCGGCGAAACGATAAAGTCTAAAGTATTTTTTTCAACTTTGTATTTTATCTGGCTGACTTTAGTTTGGCTGATGTCTAAGGATATGATGAATTTTCGTAAGTTATCCAGTGAATGCTTAATGTCGGAATATGCCGGTAAAAAGGAAAAGATTTTAGTCTGTTCTCCATTTTCGGCGACTATCTCGACATTTTTACCAATTTTTTTTATAAACAAAAACAAAGCCAAGGCAGAGGCGACTGAATCACCGCTCCAGGTCTTATTGAAGGTTATTAATATATTATTGGCTTTTTTGATCTGCTCAAAAATTTGTTGTTGTTGGTTTAACATCTCCATCTGCAATATAATTCTCTACAAAGGTTGAAAAAGTGAGAATTTTGATTAGTCTATAAATATATATAAAAAAAATTATAGTGTCAAGGCTAATTTTGGCAAAAAGATTCGGAGACTGGCAGAATAAGGCTAAATTTGTCTGGATATTGTTTTTATGGTGTAATTAGCCTTATTTTTCTTGCAAAATGGAATGGGGTTTGGTATGGTTAAAGTATAATTAAATATACAAATAGTATCTGAATCCACAAATAAATCTTTCGGATGTGCTGCATTTGTTGTGCGGCTTTTGTAAGCGAAATAATATATGAAAGAAATATCTAAGGCATACGACCCTTTAATATCTGAGGATAAAATTTACCAACATTGGCAAGAATCGGGTTTTTTTAATCCCGATAATCTGGAGGGTGAGCCATATTCGATCATGATGCCACCGCCGAACGTGACGGGTGTTTTGCATTTGGGTCATGCTTTGGAAAACTCTTTAATGGATGTGATGATCCGTTATCAGAGAATGAAGGGTAAAAAAGCATTATTATTGCCAGGAACGGACCATGCAGCTATTGCCACTCAGGCAAAGGTTGAAAAATTACTGATAGAACAAGGCATAAAAAATCCAAGGGTGGAATTAGGCAGGGAGAAATTGCTAGAAAAAGTTCGTGAATATTCAGAACAATCAAAAACCACCATTTTAAGCCAAATAAAAAAAATGGGCACCAGTTGCGACTGGTCTCGATTGTCTTACACTTTCGATGAACAAAGAAATAAAACGGTAAATGAAGTTTTTGTACGTATGTATAATGACGGTTTGATTTATCGCGGTTATCGAGTGGTTAATTGGTCAGTTAAAGGTCAATCAACTTGTTCAGATGATGAATTAATTTATGTTGACCGTGAAGCCAAATTGTATACCTTTAAATATAGTAAAGATTTTCCGATTACCATTGCTACAACCCGACCGGAAACTAAATTAGGTGATACCGCGGTAGCTGTTAATCCAGCCGATGAAAGATATCAGCAATATATCGGTAAAGTATTTACGGTCGAAGTCGGTGCTGCTAAACCTTTGGAAATCAAAATTATCAGTGATCCGAATGTTGATCCGAATTTCGGCACCGGTGCCTTGGGTGTAACTCCGGCACATAGCTCGGTTGATTTTGAAATGTTTGAAAAACAAAAAGCCTTGGGTGAGCCGATTAATTTAATCAAAGTAATCGACGAGCAAGGCAGAATGACGACTGAGGCGGGTGAAAATTATGCCGGGTTAACTGTATTAGCGGCGCGAGAAAAATTTGTGGGATGGCTCAAGGAAAACGATCTATTAGAAATGGAAGAAACTATTCAGCAGAGTGTCGGCACCTCGGATCGTTTCGGTGATGTGATTGAGTCTTTGCCAATGACTCAGTGGTTTGTGGATGTAAACAAAAAACTTCCTGAAAAAGATAAAAGTTTGAGAGAATTAATCAAGACAGCAGTTGAAGTCGGACATAATAATAATCCGGAACAAAAAATTAATATTAATCCTGAAAGATTTGAAAAAGTATTTTTTCATTGGATAAATAATCTACGCGACTGGTGCATCAGCCGACAGATTTGGTGGGGCCATCGCATCCCGGCTTGGTATCGAGGCGAAGAAGTTTCCGTCGGCATTAACTCGCCAGAAGGTGAGGGCTGGACTCAAGATGAAGATACCTTGGATACTTGGTTTTCTTCCAGTATGTGGACGTTTTCCACTTTGGATAAACCCGGAGATTTAGAAACTTTTCACCCGACCAGTTGGATGCAAATGGGTTATGAGATTTTATTTTTATGGATGGTTAGAATGATTTTGATGTCGACTTATACGCTTGACCAAATTCCATTTCATGAGGTTTATATCCATGGCATGTTGCGAGATGAAAAAGGTGAAAAATTTTCAAAATCTAAAGGTAATAATATCGATCCTTTGGAGATGATTAATAAATACGGTACCGATGCCTTGCGGTTCAGTTTGATCAGTGGCATTACTCCTGGCAACGATGCTAAATTTTATGAAGAAAAAGTTGAGGGAGCAAGAAATCTAGTTAACAAAATTTGGAATATTTATCGCTATATTGCTTCGAATTATGAATTAGGAATCAAGAATTATGAAATAAATAAAGACAACTTAACTTTATTAGACAAATGGATAATTATCAGAATAAATAATTTAATTAGTACAATAACTTTTAATTTCGATAATAACAATTTTTCAATTGCCGCCGAAAGCTTGAGGGATTTTACCTGGAACGATTTAGCTGATTGGTATCTGGAAGTTTCTAAATTTGAAAATAGTAAAGATAAAAATAAAGTATTTAATTATGTTATAGAAAATTTGTTAAAACTATGGCATCCATTTATTCCTTTTGTAACCGAAAAAATTTGGTCTGAAAATAATGAAACGATGCTATTGGTTGAAAAATGGCCAGTTGAAAATAAAATATTTTCTAATTCTGAAGTGGATGAAAATGATGAACAAGTAAATTTGATCATAGATATGGTTCAAGCTATCCGTAATGCTAGAAGTGAAAACAAGGTTGCGCCGGCGAAAAAAATTAAGGCTGTAGTTTATACAGGTTTGAAATATAATTTAATAAAAGCTCAAGAAAATCTGATTAAAAATTTAAAGACAGGAATTGAAGAGATTGAAATCAAAGACAAGGGAGAAAAAATAGAAAAAGCTATTTATATAACAGTGGGGGGGATTGAAATTTATTTGATTGGCGCTGTAGATGAAGAAAAAGAAAAAATAAGAATAAGTAAAGAAATTGAAAATTTAGGAAAGATAACCAAGTCTTTAGAGATGAAACTAAATAATAAAGATTTTGTTGCCAATGCCCCCGAAGCAATAGTTAATAAGGAAAAGGAAAAATTAAGCAACTGGAAAAGTGAGTTTGAGAAATTAACTGAGCAGCTTAAAAATTTAAAATAAAAAAAGCCGAATTAATAACGGCTTAAGAAGCAGTTTCCGGATCTGCTGTATCAAGTGAAATCTTGATGTTCAAGCAATCGTTGATTATTTCGATTTCATCTCGATTAAGATCGCGAGCACGAGAGCTCACGCTTCTTTTTTTAGGAGCTTTGGGAATGATCATGATTTTTCCTTTTGGCTTTTTCCCGACAATCCTGCCGATCAGCTCATTAAGGCAGGCGCTGTTGCAGAAACCAAAATCAGAAGTATCCATGCGATAGCCTGGATCGCTGTCATCCGTTGGGTTGTCATAGTAAACTTGTATCTTCAGTATTTCCTCCATAGCAACCTCCTTTTTTTCTAAAGTTCAATCATTTTCTACAATCTAATATAATGCCTAATTGTTGTCAATTAAAACTATAATAAGCTGAAAATATTTCTAAGCAAATTAAAATATAAATAATAATTTAATAATATAATTTTATTATGTCGCAAAAAACCTATCTAAATATCCTAAAAGGAGGAGTCTATCTTTCTTTTTTGGTTTTGTTTTTCGTCTTTAGCGGTTTGTTGTTCCCGTATATCACTTCCAAACAATTGTCATTTAATTTTCTTATCGAAGTTTTGACTGTTTTTTGGGTTACTTTTCTAGTCAAATTTCCTGATTATCGGCCGAAAAAGTCTTGGATCAGCTTCGGTTTGATCGGATTTTTTGCGGTTTTATTGTTATCTTCATTTACTGGAGTGGATTTTAATTTAAGTTTTTGGGGCGACATCGAACGAATGCTGGGAGTTTTTCATTTGATTCATTTCTTATTGTTTTACTTTATCATCATCTCAGTTTTTCGTACTAAAAAAGACTGGCTTAATCTTCTTGCAGTTTCAGTCGCCGCTTCCGTCATTGAAACGCTGTTCGTGATTTTTAAAGTTAATTACGGTACCTTCGGCAATACCTCTTATGTCAGCGGCTATATGATATTCAACATTTTTTTCGCTTTGATTTTGATTTTTAGGCAAAAAAATTGGGCAGTACGTTCTTATTATATTTTCTCAATAATCTTAATGTTGATTTCGATGAAGATTGCCAGTACTCGAGGGGCTTTTGTGGGATTGGCTTTCAGCATATTGCTTCTATTTTTCTTGTTGGCAGTGTTTAATAAAAGCAGGAAAATAAAATATTCAAGCATCGGTCTGGCGGCAGCTTTCATTATTTTTATCGCTTTAATTTTTAGCAATGCTAATAGTGCCTGGGTAAAGGATAATTCTTTATTGTCCAGAATCACCCAAATAAATATTCAGACCGGAACTTTTCAAACTCGTCTGATTTCTTGGAAGGCGGCATATTTGGATTTTCATAATCATCCTTGGTTGGGCACCGGTTATGGTAATTATGCGATTACTTTTGATAAATATTTCGACCCTAATTTTTATAATTTTGTTTCCGAAACATATTTTGACCACGCCCACAATAATTTAATTGATATTGCTTCCACTACCGGCATTATCGGCTTAGTTGCGTATCTATCCATTTTTGTTGCAGTATTCTATTATCTTATTAAAGGCTTCAAAGAAAAAAAAATAAATCTGGTTGAATTTATCTTGCTGGTTTGTATGCTTACCGCTTATTTCATTCAGAACATTGTTTTGTTTGATTCTTTGGTAACCTATTTTTCTCTGATGATTACTTTCGGCTTCATTTATTGGTTATCTCAGGGGGCGGATGAGCCGGAAAAAGTCAGTGTTAAACAACGGAATGATCTGGAAGGTTTTACTTTCATTGTTACTGGTTTGATTATTTTAACTTTTTTATATCAGTACAATATAAAACCTTTCAAAATGCTGGCCGGTACTATTGATGCGCAATATAAAACTAATACAGAAAGTGATCTGATCGGTGCGGTCAATGTATATAAGCAGGCTTTGAGTTATAATACTCCGATCGATAGAGACAGCAGAACCAGTCTTGTCCAAATGGTCTTGCAAAGGTCGGATCTTTTTTCTAAAACCGACAAACAGCAAGCCTTGGCTTCTTTGGATTACGCCATTGATCTAGCTGACAGAAATTTAAAATATAATCCGAATGATAGTTTTAATCTAATGCTTATTTCCCAGTTGTTGAGCGTGACTGCCGGATACAATCAGAATAATCCTGAAAAATTTTCTTATTATTCCAGGCGGGCCGAAGAAGCTGTAAATAAAACCATCGAAGCTACGCCCAGAAGAATTCCCATTTATTTCATAAAGGCTCAGATATTTTTATCCCGCGGTGACAAAAAAGCTGCCATTGATACTTTAAAATATGCTGTCAGCCTGAATCCTGCTTACGCTGAAGGAGTGTGCCAGCTATCAAAGGCCTATTTTATTACCGGCGACACAAAAAACGGTTATAAGGAGATGGGAAATTGTATTGACTTGGGTGGAGCTAAAAGCATCAGCTCTCCTGAGCAGATCAGTGATCTCATTAACCATTTTTCTAAAGAGAAAAATCTCGACAGGGTGGCTAAGTTATTTTTCCAACTTACAGTTTTGGAGCCTAATGATGGGAAGGTTTGGGCAAGTCTGGCGGAAACTTATCGCCAAAAAGGAGACAAAACCAATGCCATTGATGCAGCTAACCGGGCGGCTGAATTAGATCCAGATTTAAAGTCTAGCGCAGAAGAATTTATAAAAAAATTAAAATAACTGAAATTAACCTGAAATTTAACCGGTGTCAGATAAAATTCAAAAATTGAAATCAATTAAAAAAACATAAATTAAAACACGTGAATATATTCACGTGTTTTAATTTATGATATAATGATTTTAAAGGAGAAAAGTAATTTCTTTTATTTTTTTAAATGATTAAAGTTAAAAGAGAGGGGATTATCCTTCAAAAAACTAAGAATGATTTTGAAAACAAGGCGGTGCTGAATCCTGCCGTACTTCAAGATGGACAAGATGTTCATATCGTGTATCGAGCCATAGACAAGGAATATATGTCCAGCTTGGGCTATGCAAAGCTGAAAGGACCGACCAAAGTAATTGAAAGATGGAATAAGCCATTTTTAAGCCCTCAATATAAATATGAGAATAAAGGGATTGAAGATCCTCGCCTGACCAAGATTGGCGATACTTTTTATTTGGTTTATATCGTCCATGACGGTAAGAACGCATTGTTGTCTTACTCTTACGGAAAAGATTTGTTTAATTTGAAAAGGGGCGGAATAATCAGTCCTCAGGTGCCATACAGCAAGGCAGGAAAGCTTTTTAAATATTCCAAATTAAAAGACGACTATTATTTTTTCCAAGCTTACTATCAGCAATATGGTGGAAAAAATATTAAGATCTGGGATAAAGACGGCATGCTTTATCCGGAATTGATAAATGGTAAATTTGCCTTAGTACATCGGATTTTGCCTGATATGCAGATTGCTTATTTTAATGATTTTAGCGATCTGAAAGATGAGTATTACTGGATAGACTACCTGATGAACATGTCTAAAAATGTCATATTGGAAAATGCGCATGGCTTTGAAGAGCGGCATGTGGGTGGTGGAGCTCCACCGATCAAGACCAAACATGGTTGGTTGATGATCTATCATGGTACAGAAGAGTCTAACCAGCAAAGGGTTTATCATGGCGGCGCAGCATTGTTTAGCAAGAAAGACCCAAGAAAAATAATCGCGAGACTCCCGTACCCATTATTATCTCCGGAAAAAGATTATGAATTAAGAGGCCATGTCAGCCAGGTGGTATTTCCTACGGGCACCAGCATCTTTAAAGATAGGTTGTATATTTATTATGGTGCAGCCGATTCGCACATTGCGGTTGCAAGTGTAAACTTAAATGATTTATTAGAGGAGTTATTAAATAACAAAGTTAAGGCGAAGAAAAAACTATAATTCTGATCTGCAAATTTTTACGTATACCCATATAGCTGTAGATGAGGAATAATTTTATGACCAAGGCAAAGCCACCATGTATTTTATATGTAAGTACTTTTCCGCCCAGAGAATGCGGTATTGCTACCTTTACTCAAGATTTAACCAATGCGATCGACAAGGAATTTAATCCCGGAATCAAGGGTAAGATTTTAGCAATGAATAATGATGCTACCTCGCTTTATAACTATCCTGCAAAAACAGTTATGCAGATAACTGATGAAAATATGGAGGATTATTTGGAGCGTGCCAAAGAGATAAATAATTCGCCAGAAATAAAACTGGTAAATATTCAGCACGAATATGGCATTTACGGAGGCGATTGGGGCAATTATCTGTTGCCGTTCATGGAGCTTATAAACAAGCCGCTTGTGACTACGATGCATACAGTTTTGCCGGAGCCGGAAGACAGATTGAAAAAATTAACTCAAAATATTGCAGAGAAATCCGATGCAGTAGTGGTTATGACTGTCAGTGCCAAAAAATTATTGACTGAAGTATATGAAGTTAATCCTGAAAAAGTAACAGTCATCCCTCACGGCGTACACCATATCGCCTTCCCTTCAAAATCAAAAGCCAAGAAAAAATTAAATTTAGAAAATAAAATCGTGTTATCTACTTTTGGCATGTTGAATCGCGATAAGGGCATTGAATATGCAATCAAAGCCTTGCCGGAAGTAGTAAAGAAATTTCCGAAAGTTATTTATCTTGTCTTGGGAGCTACTCATCCGGTTGTTCGAAAAGAGGAGGGAGAAGTTTATAGAAATAAATTAGAAAAATTGGTCAAAGATTTAGGCTTGGAAGAAAATGTTAAATTTTATAATAAATATCTGTCTCTGGAGGAATTGATTGATTTTTTGAAAGCGACTGATATTTATGTTTCTCCGACGTTAAATCCTTTGCAAGCAGTTAGCGGTACGATTTCTTATGCTTTGTCTTGCGCTTGTCCGATCGTGGCGACTGCTAATCAATATGCGAAAGATGTTATTAATAATGAAAGAGGTATTTTGGTAAAATTTAAAAATCCGAAAAATATTGAGAAGGCATTATTAAAAATTCTTTCTGACAGAAAAATGCGGAAAGAGATGAAAAAAAATGCGTATTTTTATTCCAGACACATGACCTGGCAAAATGTGGCGTTGAGTTATTTCAATACTTTTAATAATTTTGCCAAAATCATGCCGCGGGAATCGGGAAAATTACCTGCGATCAATTTGGGGCATATCAATACTTTGACTGACGGTTTCGGTATGATCCAATTTGCCCAGCACACCAAGCCGGATAAAAATTCAGGTTATTGCTTGGATGATAACACCAGGGCAATGCTGGCTTGTCTGATGCTTTATCGAGATAAGCCTTTGAAAAGTACGCTGGATCTGATAAAAATTTATTTTAATTTTATTAAGTTTACGCAGAAAAATAGCGGTAAGTTTCATAATTTTGTTAGTTATAAGAAAACTTTTATTGATAAATCCGAAAGTGAAGATTCTTTAGGCAGGACTATCTGGGTTCTGGGCTATATGATCAGTACGAAAAATTTGCCGGAAGATTTAAAAAAAGAAGCTTGTCAGTTATTGAAAAAGTCCATTAAATGGATAACCGAGCTCGAATCACTGCGTTCGATATCATTCGCCATAATCGGTTTATTTTATGCTCAGCAAAATTATTATTGCAGTTCTTCGCCTAAAAATGAAAAGAATAAATTATTATCTTTAATGAAGTCGCTGGCGGATGAATTGGTGAATAAATACAAGAATCAAGTCGCTAATCAGGAGAATCAAGAAAAAAATTGGCTATGGTTTGAAAATTGCCTGACATATTCAAATTATAAATTACCCGAAGCCTTGATTCGTGCTTACCAAGCAATAGGGGATAAGGAGTATTTAAAAATTGCAGAAGAAAACTTAGAGTTTTTAGGCAAGATCAGCTTTGAAAATAATTATTTTTCCGCCATTGGTCAAGATGGCTGGTATTATCGGGACGGAAAGCGGGCATATTTTGACCAGCAGCCGGAAGATACTGCTTCTGCGACCGAGGCTTTGGTAACTGCTTTTGAGGCGACTAAAAAAGAAAAATATCTTGATCAGTCAAAATGGGCTTTTGATTGGTTCTTGGGTAAGAATCATCTAAGTCAGATGATTTATGATGAGGCAACGGGCGGTTGCTATGACGGGCTTGGCAAAGACTCGATTAATTTTAATCAAGGTGCGGAGTCGACTATCTCATATCTATTAGCAAGGCTGGCAATAGAAAAAATCAAATAACTGTTTAAATTGATGAAATATTTACGAAAACTTTTTTATTATTTTTTTGCACTTTACCTTACAAAAAAATATTCTGGCTATGAACGTGAAAAATTCGAAGATCGGAATGTCTTGGAACGGATTATTTTTCCTTTTGTTCTGTCTGAGTATAACCCGAAACAGATTTTAGATATCGGCAGGGAAGAGTATCAGTGGTTTTATAACAAATTTTTCATTGGCAGAAAATTGTGGACACTGGATCGAAAACCGACCAGAGAAGAATTTGGTTCTTCTTTTCATGTTGTCGGTGACGTTACAGGTTTAAAAAAATATTTTGAAAATTCAACTTTTGATCTGATAATAATGAACGGCGTTTTTGGTTGGGGATTAAATGATCCTACGGCGATTGAAAAAACATTTATGGCAATTTATGATATTATGAAAGTAGGCGGAATATTTATCTTCGGTTTTAATGATTTTCCTGATAAGCCGATGGAAATCAATAAGATCCAAGCTTTGAAAAAATTTACACCCCTAGTTTTTAAACCTCTTGAAACCCAGAGTTTTAAATGCGTAAATGGTGAGCATACTTATAAATTTTATATAAAACAATAGCCGTCTGAATAGTAACTATAAATTTATGCCAAAGACCATAATCGATCAAGCAAGAGAAAAGGCGATAGAGGTAATAAAAAGCTGCGCTAAGCCAGCAGGTTTTTTTGCTTCCGGTTTACCGGGAGGTTATGAAGCGACTTGGGCGAGAGACGCCGGAATTATTTCCTTGGGCGCGTGCTTAATAGGCAATGAATTCAAGAATGAAATAAAAAAAAGCTTGGAGCTCTTGGCAAAACATCAGTCCGAGTTGGGACAGGTGCCTAATTGTGTCGGTTCTTTTAATATTGACAGGCAGTCTGACGTTACCTTCAATTCTATTGATTCCAGCCTGTGGTTCATCATTGCGCATCATGTTTACGCGTCCGCTTTTAAAGATAAGAGTTTATCGGAAAAGCATAAGATGCAATTAGCTAAAGCATTCTTATGGCTAAGGTACCAAGATCCCAATGAAGATAAATTATTGGCGCAGCAGCCGACAATGGATTGGATGGATGCCTTTCCTCATAAATATGGTCATGTTTTGAATACCGAAGCGCTTTATTATGGAGTTTTGAAGATAGCAGGCAATAAACATTTAGCATATCATAATCAGCAAGTGTTGAATGGCAAGATTGAAAAATATCTTTCTTTGTATGATGAAAAGTTGGGTTACTACTTGCCTTGGAACTGGAAGAATCATGATGGCGATCGCGAAGAAGAGCGATGGTTTGACAGCCTTGGCAATTTATTGGCAATCGTAGTCGGCTTGGCTACTCCTGGAATGGCAAATAATATTTTAAAATTTATTGAAAAGCAAAAGATCGATCAGCCTTATCCATGTAAAGTTCTTTGGCCACCGATCAAGCCTGGTGATCGGGAATGGCATTCTTATTTTTCTAAGTGTGATGCCCGTAATCCTTTGCAATATTTGAATGCCGGAGTCTGGCCGTTTATTGGCGGTTTCTATGTGGTAGCTTTGGTTAAGATGAAACAGTTTAAAAAAGCCGAGAAGGCTTTGGCAGAACTGGCAGAGGCAAATTTAAAAAAATTACAGATACGTGATATGGCATTCGGTTATGAATTTAATGAGTGGCTCGATGGTAAATATGGAAAACCGAAAGGCGAGCCTTATCAAGGTTGGTCGGCAGGCGCATATCTTTATGCTTACGAATGTTTAAAAAAGAAGAAAGTTTTGTTTTTTAAATAATTATCTAATTTTTTTATTAGGATAATATTTATTTAAAGATTCGGCCTTGCTGTAGTCTTGGGAGCAGAGGACTGCAGCTTTGATTGAATCTAGATAAAGAGACACTAGGAAAGGACAGGCAGAATTGTATAGATGGGAGTAATCGTATCTCTTTTTATAAAAAAAGAAAGAAGCCAACGGGTCAGGTTGGCTTCCAAGGTGATCAGAGCGGGGAGAGGGTTATGGGTGATAGGGAGACTTCGATTTTGACCTATGCATTATGGCCGCCGGCATGTTTATTATCAGGCCGACAGACATTGGCAGGAGTAACAAGGACATAAAAGGTAATAGTCCGAGTTTTCCGATCAGTGAGTGATCGAAGATAACTGTGGACATGGTGGTAATCGGCACTGCGATTACTGCTAGCACGATCAGTCTAAACATTTGTTTTCCTCTCTCATTTGGAATGATCAAATCAATTTTCATTGATTTTGATTATTATATTCTAGCATATAATAATCAAAAAGTCAATGATTTTAATAAAAAAATCCCTATAATTAGGGATTTTTTGGTATTATAATTTTTAATAAAATTTTAACTTTATTTTATACCCAGTTTGTCTTCAATCATTTTGAGCGCTTTTTTGGCTACATCTCGGTATTGGTAATTGGCCATCGCATGTTCATAAGCGTTATTGCCCATCTCTTCGCGCAATTTATCATCTTGCAATAACTGCAGCG
>Ga0265296_1002856_pt1 | contig 16758 bp, 15 predicted proteins | sample MunlanPumphouse1_FD_189073 | JGI IMG/M metagenome (GOLD analysis project Ga0265296, IMG submission 189073) | Groundwater microbial communities from a municipal landfill in Southern Ontario, Canada - Pumphouse #1 | ecosystem: Environmental > Aquatic > Deep subsurface > Groundwater | place... | reverse complement strand
ATCGGCCATGATGTCCAACGTCCGATCACTCAGAATGGCATCTACCTTGCACGCAGGATAGCGTTTCGTGAACGCGGCGATCGCCGGGACCACCACGCCGACCCCGTAGTCGAATGGCGCGGTCAACCGCAGCAGGCCAGAGGGCGCGGTCGATGTCTCGGCCAGGTCACCGAACGCATCAGACGCTTCACGCAGAATCGTTGCGCAACGCAGATAGAATGCGCGCCCCACTTCGGTGGGTTGCACCTTGCGGGTGGTGCGAACCAGTAGCGACGTTTTGAACGACGCTTCCAGCTTTGCGACCTGCTGGCTGACGACCGCTTTGGTGATGCCCAACCGGTCGGCGGCCGCAGTAAATGACCCGGTCTCGACGACCGCAGCGAAATAGGCCAGGCGCCGCAGGCTGTCCAGGTCATGGTGCCCGGACGCGTCATGATTGTAGGTTTTAAGCATACGGTTTGTTTATCACGTATGTATTTAACATTCAATCGAGAATGCATACGATGCAGGCATAGACATTTCGACACGGACATCATCATGCAATCCAGAAGACAACTGATCAAAGCGGCTGTGGCCATCGCTGCGGCCTCCGTCCTTCCCGCTGGCTTGACCGCGCAAGCGGCGTCGGCTCCGCTTGCGTGGAAGCACTTTCCCGCTGGCGAGCAGGGCTTTTTCCGCGCCCCGATCCTGATCGCTGGGCAGCGTGAGGCGCTGTTGATCGATGCCGGGTTCACCTTGTCGGATGGTGAGGCCCTGGCGCAGGCCATCCAGGCAAGTGGCAAGACGCTCACCACGATCTATATCAGCCATAGCGATCCGGATTATTACTTCAGCCTGGCACCCATCAAGGCGGCCTTTCCCGAAGCGCGTGTGGTGGCGGCTTCAGCCACGATCCATGCCATCAAGGCGAACGTCGAGAAGAAACTCGCCACCTGGGGGCCCCAGCTCAAGACAAATGGTCCGCAGACGTTGGCCGACATCGTGATGCCTCAGGCTTTCGATGGCAAGCAGTTGACGCTCGAAGGTCACGCCATCGAGATCATCGATGCGAAAGCCTCGGCCAACCGTCGCTATCTCTGGGTGCCGTCGCTGCACGCTGTCTTTGGCGGCGTGCAGGTGTTCTCGGGCACCCATGTGTGGACAGCGGACACCCCCAGCGCGGCCGCACGCAAAGCGTGGATCGAGGATCTGGACGCCATGTTGACGCGCAAGCCGGCTGTCGTGATTGCCGGGCATCTTGCGCCGGGAGGCTCGACCGACGCATCAGCGATTCGCTATACCCGCGATTATCTGATTGCGTTCGAGCAGGAGCTTGCGCAGGCTGCCGATAGTGCAGCGCTGGTTGCCGCCATGACAAAGCGCTATCCCAACGCCGCAATGCCTGTCGCATTGCAGATTGGCGCCAAAGTGGCGAAGGGCGAGATGAAGTGGGGGTAGTGTCGATCAATCCTCATTCAATGCGGCAATTGACGCAAGGCTGATTGGTTTAAGGGGGGCGCGTATGCGATACGCGCCCACTTCCGCAGGGGGCCGACCCAGCGATGCAGCCAGTATCTGAGTGACGCTGATCCCACACATCCTGCCCTGACAGGGACCCATGCCACAGCGGCTAAAGAACTTTGTCTGGTTGGACCCTTCGCAGCCCAAGCGGGCCATCTCGCGAATGCGTCCCGCCGTCACCTCCTCGCATCGACAGACGATGGTCTCGTCGGGGCACTGAGTCAACCATTCGGGCGGGCGGTACAGCGCGTCCAGAAATGGGCGTATTCGTTTGTGTCGGGCGATGCTGCGGCGCCATGGCTCGGCACGTTCGTCAGCCTGTTTCTGGGTGAGTTTTTTTAGCGCCGCCGCGGCACCGACGGCGGCAATGGCACCGCTGGCCTGTGCGGCAAGGGCGCCACCAATGCTGGCACCGTCTCCCGCCATGCGAAAGCCTGGAAGTGATGTTTCACCCCAGGCGTCGACAACGGGATGCCAGGCCTGCTGCGCAACGCTCCAGGTGTGCTCCACGCGCATCAGACGGGAGATCTGGGTATTCGGAACAACGCCATGATGCAGGAGAACAATGTCTGCAGACAGACGGTGAGTGTCTCCATGCGAAGTGAAGGACACGGTCTTGACCCGGGAGCCGGATGACTGCGGATCACCGATGTTTTCGGCGCCGTCGAAGCGCACTTGCGTTGCATGCCTGAAAAATGGGACACCGGCACGTCGAAGTTGCACAAGCATTCGAACGCCCTTGGCTAGAAGCGAAGGCGACCCGAGCGCTGCGACCCCGTGCCGCAAGGCGTGGCGACGATTCGATGCAGGGGATGTCTGCACGATGGCAGCCACGTGGGCGCCCGCCTCAAGAAGCTGGCAGGCAACCAGCAAGAGCAGCGGCCCGTCACCCACCAGCACCACGCGTCCATCCGGAATCTGGGCAGATGATTTCAGTGCGATCTGCGCGGCCCCGGCATTCAATACGCCGGGCAAGGTCCACCCAGGTATGGGTGAGGGTCGCTCCATGGCTCCGCTGGCAACAATTAACTGGGGGGCTCGAAGTCGAAACGAGCGATCGTTCTGCTGGACCATCACCGTCATGTCAGGACTGATGTCCCACACCGTGGCACCGTGGCGGACATCTGCCACGGATGCCGTAAACGCCTCAACCAGACCCCCGCCACGGCGGTAGTCTGGCCCCAGCAGCCTGCGCAGGCGAGGGGAAACGGTTGCGACGTTGCGATAGATCTGGCCACCTGCTCGCGGCTGTTCGTCCAGCACCACGACCCGCATTCCAGCGTCAACCGCCGTGATTGCAGCTGACATCCCTGCTGGCCCGGATCCTACGATGATCAGATCGTGTGTGTAACCGTGACCGGTCTTGTCTGTATCGTTCAGCCTCTCAGCCTGCTGCGCTGAAAGGCTGGGTGGACGCGTGTACTGCCCTGTACTCATGATGCTCCTCCCAGTCGACGCGCACCCGTTGGCAGACGTACCTGCATGCCTTCGGTTGCCGTGACCAGGCAGGACTGTACGTTCTGCGCGCCATCCACCTCGACCAGGCATTCGAAACACACGCCCATCAGGCACAGCGGCGCGCGAGGCGCTCCCGACACTGCCGTGCGACGAAAAGGAACGACATCCGACCCGAGCAGGGCCATCGCCACGGTCTGACCGGCCTGGGCGCGCACGGGGCGCCCATCAACCAGAATGTTGAACGCGGGCTGCCGCTCGGCGGCGGGAAGATCAATGGTCTTGAACATCAAAACGCTCCGCTTTGAAACCTTGAATATCTGTAGGCGTTGTGCCTGTTCGCATCCACTCCACCAGCGCGCCCGCATGGGCCGGGGCCAGCGTGATGCCGCTGTGACAGGTCACGACGAAGGCCCCTGGGCACTCGGCTGAGGCCTCGTAGATGGGATAGCCATCGGGCGTCATGACGCGCAACGCGCCCCAACTGCGCACCACCTTCGCATGGGCTAGCATGGGAAAGCACCGTACGGCTCTTGCGGCGATCCGCGATAGCTGTTCCATAGTGGTGCCATCGTCCAGTCCCACGTCCTCTTTCGAATCACCGATCTGCACCACGCCTTCACCTGTCTGGCGTACGTAGTGGCAGGGGTACTTCAAAAAAGATTCCATGCGTTCGGTCACCAGAATCTGGCCCCGCACCGGACGCACTTCCGCGGACAAGCCGACCTGCGGGGCAAGCTCCCGGTTCGCCAGTCCGGCCGCAAGGACGACGCGCCCTGCACGAAACGCCTGTGTCGCTGTGTGCACGATGAACTCGCCGCCTCGGTACTCGATTCGCTCGACATGCACGCCGCCAACTCTTCTGCCGCCCAACTGTTGAAATCCATCCACCAGCGCCCGCAGGGTGCGTAAGGGGCTGACATGACCGTCGAGGGGACAGTAGATCGCTCCCACGACGTCGGGCCCTATCTCGGGTGTCAGCAGGCGCAGACGATCGGCATCCAGCACTTCGTAGGGATAGTTGATGCCGAGCTCTCTGCCCAGTGCAGTGAGCTTGTCGCTGGATGCCTGTAGCGTTTTTTCGTCGAAGCTCATCGTCAGGCCACCGGGCTGCTGCAGCTCGACGTCCACGCCCGTGAGTTGTTCAAGCTCCGTAGCGAGCGTGTGCCATTCCCTGGCGGCATGCATCGTCCAACGTGCGTAGCCAGAACGTCCCAGTCCCTTGTTCTGCACCCACACCAGCCCGAAATTGCCACGCGACGCGCGCAACGCGTCGTCTGCCCCGTCCAGCACACAGACCGAGCCACCCGCGCGTGCCAGGCCGTACGCAATGGAGGCACCGACGATACCGCCTCCGATGACCAGGGTGTCGATCGAATCCTGTGGTGTCATGGTCAGTCAGCCTTGATCCCGCGCTCGCGCACTACCGTGCTGAATTTTTCGGCTTCGGTGCGCACGAATGCTGCGACATCTGCCGGGCTCATCTTGGTGTCGGGCTCGATACCGATTTCGACCAGGCGTTTGCTGAAGGTTGGGTTGGCAACGATTTCCCGGATGGTGGCATTCAATTTGTTCACGATTGCCGGGGGTGTACCTGCCGGGACCTGGATAGTCTCCCACGCCACCAGCTCAAAGCCGGGAACGGATTCAGCCACTGTCGGCACATCGGGCGCGGCAGAGACGCGCTTCGAACTCGACACCGCAAGTGCACGCAATTTGCCTTCCTTGACCAGATTGAGAGACGATGCGACCGTAGGCATCATCATCGTCACCCGCCCACCCATCACATCGATTAACCCCGGCCCAGTTCCTTTGTAAGGGACATGGATCATGTTGGCGCCGGTCATGGACAGCAGCAGTTCGGATGCCAGATGCCCGGCGCTGCCTGACCCATAGCTGGCGTAGGGCAGTTCGCCGTTCCTGCTTTTGGCCAGCGCCATCAGTTCGCTCACAGATTTCGCGGGCACGTCCATCGGAGTGACCACCCACAATGGAATGGTGCCAAGCAGTGCGACCGGCGTGAAATCTTTATAAATGTCGTAGTTGAGCTTCTGCAGCGATGGATTGATGGCGAACGATGACGAGACGGAGAACAGGGTGTAACCATCAGCGGGTTGACCACGGACATATTGCGTGGCGACGATGCTGTTGGCGCCAGGTCGGTTTTCGACAACGACCTGCTGGCCGAGTTTATCGGTCAGCGCAGCACCAAGCATGCGAGCCGTTGCATCCGACGACCCGCCCGGGGGAAAACCGACAACCAGTTTGATGGGACGGTCCGGATACCCTTTTGCGTCATCGCTGCTTGCCGTTTGCGCCGTCGCCGCAGCACAGAGCAACGTACTCAGGCCCAATCCCACCAGGGCGCGCGCAGATTTCTTTAGGTGGGTGCCCATGTCACGCAGAATGGAAGCGGATGATGGAACAGTGGTGCACGGCACAGATCGGATCGTTGTCATTATCGGGTCCATCCGGGTTCGGTTGTGAGGTGGTATGGATGAATCGTATGCCTGCCTTGCATGACAGACAATTCGATAGATCGATCCACGTTATGCTCAAATGCTATATATGAAACCGACATTGAATCTTCGGCAGGTCGAAGCCTTCTACTCCGTCATGCGCACGGGTACGGTGGTGGCGGCGGCGCGCCACATGAACGTGACGCAGCCGGTAGTAAGCCGTGCCGTCAGCATGCTTGAATCACGCATTGGCTATAAGCTCTTTGAGCGGCGTGGTCGCAAGCTTGTGGCAACGCCTGAAGGACTTGCTTTCTATCGCGAAGCCGAGCCGATCTACGGCAGCCTTGATCGATTGGCGCAGGTCGCGCATGACATCAAGTTCATGCGCGCGGGCGAGTTGCGTATTGCCAGCCTGCCATCGCTTTCGCAATCTCTTTTGCCGCGTGCCATCTCGCGCTTCCTGGCCTCGCGCCCGGACGTGACGGTTGTCGTGGAAAGCCTCCCGTCGCGTCAGGTCGTCGATCTGATTGCGACGCGGCAATTCGACGTGGGTCTTATCGAGCTCCCGATGGCGCGTCCAGCCATCTCGATCGAGCCTCTGGAGCCTGCACGCTCTGTCGCTGTGATTCCGGCAAACCACAGGTTGGCGAGCAAAAAGCGTATCTCGGTTGGTGACCTCGCGGGAGAGCGGATGATTCTGCTGTCTCAGCACAGCTTTCTGCGCTATCAAATCGATGATGCGTTCTCTCGGCTCGGGGTGGCACCGCACGTGGTGCTTGAAACCCCGCATTCGCTCATCGCTTGTGCGCATGCTGCGGCAGGCGTCGGGATCACGCTGGTGTCGCACTGGGCCGCGGAATCGTTTGCCAGCCCCAAGGTGGTGGTGCGTCCCGTGCGAGAAGACCTCACCTCGCGCTCCGCAATCATTTTTCCCTACCCAGGTGCACGACTCAGATTGGCTGAGGCATTCGCGAAGGACTTGAAGGACGAAATTCGGGAGCACAAGCAGTAGCGGCTATTTGTCTTGAAGCCGCTCGAAGGCTGCGGCGATCGCCAGCAGGTTGGCGTCGCTTCCCGCCGCGCCGAGCATCGACATGCCAACCGGAAGATTGCCCATCGCACGTCCACCGTTCACGGTGATCTCCGGGAATCCGGTCGCTGGCGAGATCTTTGCGGCGGCATAAGCGTAAGCGTTGCAAACAAAGCTGGAATCGGCCTTGCCTGGAACCACAGGCGCCGTGCATCCCATGGTGGGGAAGAACAGGGCGTCATACTTGCCCTGGCTCATCAGGCCGGACAATTCCTCCCGCAACGACGGCAATGTCAGCGTGAGTAGCTTGATGTAGGCGGGTGAATCAGTGCTGCGGGTGTCCAGATTTTCCAGTAGACCCTTGTAGCGACCGGGGTTGATGATTTGGCTCCCATTTTCTGTCAATGCACCGACTCGGTCGATGAATGTTCTTAACGTCTTGGGCTGATCAGCCGCCAGTCCATTCAGGTAGGTCTCGAACTGTGGAGTGAACTCGGCCAAGCCGATCGGACCCAACACTTTGGGTTGCAAGGTTTCGTAGACCGCTGGCAGTCGAATGTGGGCGATCGTCGCGCCCGCACGCGCCATGGCGTCGACAGCCCGTTTTTTAATCGCGTCCACCTCTGCGTTTGCACCATCGAAATTGTCGACGACAGCTATCCTCTTGCCATGGAGTGTCGCGCTCGCCAGCCCACCAGTCAGCGATACCAAGGGACGTGCAATGCCTACCGTTGACACATCGCTCTTGTCTTCTGCCTGGATGGCATCGAGCACGATGGCCTGGTCTGCCACCGTTCGCGTGATGGCGCCTGCAGCATCGGCTGTCAGCGACATAGGGATGATGCCGGAGCGGCTGACCAGTCCCATGGTCGTACGCATGCCCACGGTCCCCGTCACGCTGGCAGGTGAGCGAATGGAACCTGTCGTATCCGTGCCTAGGGCAAAAGGCGCCAGCTTCGCTGCCACTGCCGTCGCAGAGCCACTGCTCGAGCCGTCAGCAGTGCGCAAGGGGTTGAAGGGATTCAAGGTTTGTCCGCCCACAGAGCTATAGCCGTATCTACCGTAGGATGCAGCAAGTTCGGACAGGTTGGTTTTGCCCAGCAGGATGGCGCCCTGATTCAACAGTCGTTGCACAACGAAGGCGTTACTCGATGGGATCGAGTTGCGTAATGCCAGGGAACCGCCAGTATTGGCCATGCCAACGGCATCGAAGTTGTCTTTGGCAAGAAACGGAATGCCTGACAGTGGGGCATGGCGCGCCTTGTCCCTGGTTCGGGCGTGCTCGGCATCCCATGCTTGTGCCTGAGCCAGGGCCTGCTCATTGACGGCGAGCACCGCTCGCAGGCCATCTGGTCCGCGGTCAACGGTATTGATGCGCGCCAAATAGATGGAAACCAGCTTTTCCGATGTAAGGGTTCCGTTATCAAGCGCGGTGCGAAGCTCGGTCAGGCTCATATTCACGACCACGTCGGCCGTGACTGCCCCTGCGGCCTGAGCGTGCATCGTGGCCGTACCCGCACCGAGGATACATGCCAGGATGGCGTAGCGTGGCTTTTGCGTCATGGAGCAAAAAAGATGAGTCAGTGTCATGGCAGTACCATCCCTTCATCAAGTCTGATGGTGGTGAAAGGCGCGTCGCATCACGTGATGCGACGCGCCGTAACGAGCTAGTCGACCTTCGCGCCAGATGCCTTGACGACGGGTCCCCACTTCGCACGTTCAGCCTGAAGAACGTCTCCGAACGAACTGGCATCGCCGCCGGAAGCGCCGGGTGCTCGCTCGACTCCCATTGCGGTCAGCTGCTTCACCGCATCGGGTTGCGCGAGGGCTTTGTTGACCTCTGTATTGATGCGGTTGACAACATCATCAGGAATGCCCGCGGGTCCTACCAGGCCGAACACCACGCTCGCCTCCATGTCGGGGTAGCCGATTTCGGCCATTGTCGGCACATCCTTGAGAACGGCAACGCGCTCGGGTGCGGTCACCGCGAGCGCCCGCACCTTTCCTGCCTGGATCATCGGCAACGCGACGGGCACGGATGCGAAGAACAGGTCGACCTGGCCACCGATAAGGTCGGTCAGCGCGGGTGCGGCACCCTTGTAGGGAATGTGCACCATGTCCATGCCGGCTTTGGTCTTCCAGAGCTCGCCTACCAGGTGGGCGAGTGTGCCGTTGCCCGACGATGCGAAGGAGAGTGAGCGCTTTTTGCTGGCGGCAACCAGTGCCTGCGGCGCCGCGTATTTGCCGTCTGTAGATACGATGAGCACCAGCGGTACACGCGCCACCAGCGCGAGCGGTTGCATATCTTTTTCTATATCGAACGGGAGGTGCCGAAAGAGGTACTGGTTGACCACCATATTGCTCGACTCACCCATCGCGACGGTGTGTCCGTCGGCAGCAGATTTGAATGTGTTGTCAAAGCCAATGTTCCCGCCAGCGCCTGCCCGATTTTCGGGTATCAGTGTCCAGCCGACCGATTGGCTCAAGGCGTTTCCCGTCAGTCGAGCCATGCCGTCCGTGCCGCCTCCCGGCGGTGCGGGGATGATCAGCCTTATCGGCTTGCTCGGAAAGTTCTCGGCAGCAGTTGTTAACGCAGGCAGTGCGGTGCACAGGCACAGTGTTGCGGTCAGAATGGTGCGTAAAGTCGGCTTGGATGCGAGTGTCATTCAGTTCCCCTGATGTCGCTGTTGTAAACGTTTGCGGGCTTGGCCAGGCTGGAAAGAAAAGCTTCCCAGCTGTCGGCACGCAGCCCCGCGATGCCTTCAAGTATTCCTTGTTGATGTTCCGCGGCCAGCGTGTCGCGTGTTGCGGTCATCAGTTTGCTCTCCAGTTCAGGCCAGGTGAGCGGATGGGTCGGATCGCCTCTTGCATCGGTAATCGGTGAGCAAAGTTGTCGATCGTCCTCAAGAATCACCGTGACTCGCGCGGGCGAACGTTGTGGAAAGAGTGGTTCGATGCTGGGGTCATGCAACACATGCGTGCGCTTTGCCAGACTGATTACGTCAGTGTCAGAAAAATGCCTGACATCCAGCGGCAGGAGTGCGCTCTCGCCGTACTTTGCACTTAGTGCCATGCAATAGGGCACGCTGTATTGCGCCTGTACGAGCGTGGCGGGTCGTGGGAGATTGGATAGATTGAAGGTGGCATGGTACGTGTGCACGTCGATCCGCTGGATGTCCTCAGCCTTCAACCCGTTTTCGGTGATGAGCTGCCGCAGAGCGTCGAGCGGCGCATGGATGTGGCGGCAACATCCGTAGGGCTTGAAGTAAGTGCCATTGATCAGCGGGGAATCGCCCAGTCCGTCAAGCGCAATGCGCGCATCGAATAGGGTCGCATCTTGGAAAATCGAGCAGGGGCCTGTAAAGCCAGCCATGGCAAGATGCAGTGCCGTCCACCCCGCAGTCGCGCCGGCACCAATTCCCTCTTTCACATCGGACCCCACAATGCCTGCCAACGCAGGCAACGCTGGCCCGGTCTGGGCGACGATGCCGAGCGCCTGCGCGATGACGTCAGCACCTGCGCCCAGCAACTTTCCTGCGGCGGCCACAACGCAGTAGCCTGACCAGGCACCGGATGGCGCATAGCCATGACGGGCCATCGCCAGTCTGATCCCCACTTCATAGCCAGCCACGATGGCGGCGATGAATTGTTTTACGGACTGGGTGCCATCGAGCGCAAGCGCAGCTACGGCGGCTGGAATAACGGCTGCACCGGGGTGACCGCGAGCGCCTCGGTAGCCGTCGTCCAGATCCAGTGCGGCCGCTGCCGTACTGTTGGCCAGTACTGCCCCGAGAGGGCCAACAGTGCGGTCAGTGAACCAGAGTTGAGCACTCCCTGACGAGCAGATCGCACGTGCGGCATGGTCGGCGGCAAGCACGCCTGGCTGAAAGCGAGCTGCCGCAGCGCTGATCATGACATCGAGCAGACAGCGCATCACGGTTTCGCAGGTGTCCGAGTCCAGCTTGGTTGCATCAAGGTCGTAGACGTAACGCCCCAACTGCTCGGCGACGCCGTCAGTATTTGTAGATTTTTTTGATATCGATATATTACTTTTAGGCATACGTCTTTGGCGTGCGTTAATCTGGCGTCTGGCCTTGTATAAGGAAGGCATCCGTTGCTTGATTCATAGTAAGGACGATGCTCAGCTGCGAAAATTGATGATTTCGCTGCTGCTTATGCCTTTGAGGTATGTATGAAAGTTGAATTGAATTTGCGTCATATCGAGGCCTTTCGCGCCGTGATGATTTGCGGCAGCGTGATCGGTGCCGCGAATATCCTGAACGTGACGCAGCCGGGCGTGAGTAGGACGATCGCTCTGCTGGAAATGCGACTGGGCTACGCATTGTTCCTTCGCAAGGGACGACGTTTGGTGCCGACCTCTGAGGCAGAGGCCCTTTATCGTGAAGTCGAGCACCTCTACATCGGCATCGATCGCATTAACCAGGTGGCCTACGACATCCGCCACCATCGTGCCGGTGCGTTGCGCATCGCCACATTGCCCGCCCTGGGGCAGTGGCTCATTCCTTCGGTCATCGCGGCGTTCCTTGCCACGCGTCCTCAGGTCCGCATCTTCGTACAGACCCTCCCTTCCACCCAGATCGCGGAGCTCGTTGCAACCCGGCAGTTCGACATTGGTATTGTCGAACTCCCTATGTCGAAAGCGGGCATCGTCGCCCATAGCTTGCCCGCTGCGCCGATCGTGGCCGTGTTGCCCGCAGGGCATAGGCTTGCCGATCAGAAAAACCTGGCGCTGGCTGACCTTGAAGGTGAACGGCTGGTGCTGCCTTCACTGCAGAGTTATCTGCGCTATCAGATTGATGATGCCTTCAATCGTCTTGGGATTGCGGCTGATGTCGTGGCCGAAACGCCCACTTCGCCTCTGGTGTACGCGCTGGTGGCAGAGGGGGCAGGCATCGGCCTCGTTTCGGCGTGGACACCCACGCCAGCCAACGATTCACGTGTGATGCAAATGCGACTGCAAGGCGAATTGCAGTCGCAATATGCCTTTCTCCGATCGGAGGGCGCAGTACCAATGGCGCTGGCGGATGAGTTTTTGCAGTTGCTCCGCGAGCGGATGACGTCTGGCGTTGCCCCGCCGCCTGGCGAGGCGGCGCTGGGTCCTGCCGTCGGATGATTGATGGACATCGAACCATGCCATGGTCATCGAAAGTCAGGAATGCGCATCCTTGAACCGCACGTTTTTTCAGACGCTGTGGCAGGTGTCACGACGACCGAGCTAATGAGTCGGTCAGTTCCCTTTGGGCAGGATCACTTGCCCTGACCTTGCCGCCCTGCGAGGTCGACCCTTCCCGTCAATCGTCGCGCGGCCTCCTGCACGACGGCCAGGTGCGCAGGGTCATGCCGATGCAGGGGCACCGTCAACGTGATGGCCGCAGCAATGTCACCACTCGCGGAAAACACGGGCACGGAAATTCCCGCGACCTCCTGCAGACGATCGCCAATGGCCGCAAAGTAGCCATCGCGGCGAATCTGTTCATACAGCGCGCTATCGGGCCCAGACGCCTTGCCCAGCACCTCGTCAAAGGCGGTGAGCACCCGTCCGCCGGTGCCACGCTGAAGTGGCAGCAAGTCTCCCGCTCGAATGTGATCGCGCACCGGGTGGGGCGAATCGACGCGATACAAACACAGCCGGGCGTCACCCTGGCGCACGTGATAGGCCACGCTTTCTCCCGTCTTGGCGACCACGTCTTTCAGGACGGGCATGACCATACGCTCGAGCGAGAAGGACGCCCCATGAATGCTGGCCAGGCGTGCGATTTCCGAGCCCAGGCCGTAGCGTCCATCGTCCAGGCGCTGAATCCATTGCGCATGCTCGAGTGATGCCAGCATGCGCAACACCGTACTTTTGTACATGCGTGTGCGCGCGGCAAGCTCGGTCAGCGAGAGTGTGGTGTCCGTAGCCGTAAAGGCCGCCATCAGGCTGGTCGCCCGATCGACCGCCGCCACACCGCCAGGCGCGCCATGGGCATCGGCAACCGATTCTGTTCGAGGTTTACGCGGCATAGCGGCTGTTGCCCACAGGCGGTTCACATGGCGTCATATTCTATCCTTTAGAACGCAAGGCGTTCGTTGAGCCAGACTGCAGCGGCGGCAACCCGACTCGAGACATTGGCGGCACTGCACCGTGCCATTGACAGCACTGCATAAAACTCTTTAAATTCTATCTATAAGAACCCAGTTCCATAAGATAGAACTTCGGAGGCGTGATGTCCAGCAGTAAAGAGAGTCAGTGCGACGTGTTGATCAGTGAAGTGGGTCCCCGAGATGGATTGCAATCCGTCGCCGCCACCATGCCGACCCAGGACAAGTTTCGTTGGATCGATGCGCTCGTGGACGCCGGCATCCGCGAAATCGAAGTCGCTTCCTTTGTGCCTGCAAAGTTGCTCCCCCAGATGGCTGATGCTGCCGAGGTCGTGCAATACGCCACGCGTTATCCCGACCTGACTGTCATGGCGCTGGTGCCCAACATCCATGGGGCACAGGCGGCACTGCGCGCAGGGGTCCACAAGCTCACCATGCCGGTGTCGGCCAGCCGCATGCATTCGCTGGCAAACGTGCGCAAATCCCCCGAGGAAATGGTGGAGCAGGTTCGCGCCATTGCAAGGCTGCGCGACGAGGTGGCGCCCCAGGTCAAGCTCGAGGCAGGTATCTCCACGGCGTTCGGCTGCACGTTGCAGGGGCGGGTGGACGAAGATGAGGTCATCCGGCTGGCGACCCTGTGCGTGGCCGCAGGGGCTGACGAATCGGGTCTGTCGGATACGGTGGGCTATGCCAATCCGGCGCAGGTGCGACGCCTGTTTCGGCGCTTGCGCCAGGAATTGGGCGAGCATGCGGGCGCAGCCCACATGCACAACACGCGCGGGCTTGGTCTGGCCAACTGTCTGGCCGCCTGGGAGGAGGGCGTGCGCACGTTCGATTCCTCATTAGGCGGGCTTGGCGGGTGCCCGTATGCGCCCGGCGCGTCAGGCAATGTGGTGACGGAAGACCTCGTTTTCATGTTCGAGGCCATGGGCATTCGCACGGGTGTCGATCTCGACAAACTCGTTGCCGCCCGCGGTCCGCTGCAAGCCGGCCTGCCCGGTGAGCCACTGTATGGCATGACCCCTGATGCCGGTCTGCCAAAAGGATTTGCCACGCTATGAGTAATAGCCAAGTGTCTCCCCTGCCATACGAGGGCATTCGTGTGATCGAATTCACCCACATGGTCATGGGCCCGACCTGCGGGTTGATCCTGGCCGATCTGGGGGCGGAGGTGATCAAGGTCGAGCCGCCGGGCGGTGATACGACGCGCAATCTTTTGGGGTCGGGCGCGGGATTCTTTCCCATGTTCAACCGCAACAAGAAAAGCGTTGTGCTTGATCTGAAGACGCCTGAAGGCATCGAGGCCGCATTGCGGCTGATCGAGTCGGCCGACATCATGAGCGAGAACTTCAAGTCCGGCGTGATGGAGAAGCTCGGGTTGGACTATGCAAGCGTTAAGAAACGCAACCCGCGCATCATCTATGTCAGCCACAAGGGCTTTCTGCCAGGTCCTTACGATCATCGGACGGCGTTGGACGAAGTCGTGCAAATGATGGGCGGGCTGGCCTACATGACGGGCCGCACCGGTGATCCATTGCGTGCCGGCACCAGCGTGAACGACATCATGGGCGGCATGTTCGGCGCGATCGGGGCCATGGCTGCACTGGCGCAGCGTGCCATCACCGGCGAGGGCACCGAGGTCAAGGCTTCGCTGTTTGAAAACAATGTGTTCCTGGTCGGACAGCACATGATGCAGCATGCCGTCACGGGTAAACCGGTTGCGCCGATGCCCAGCCGTATCTCTGCATGGGCCATCTACGATGTGTTCACGGTGAAGGATGGCGAACAGATTTTCCTGGCTGTGGTCAGTGACAAGCAGTGGGAGATCTTTTGCCGCAGCTTCGATCTGCAGTCGTCCTTTGCCGACCCGCGTCTGAAAACGAACAACGATCGCGTACGGGCGCGTGAGTGGTTAATACCGCAACTGCGCTCGCATCTGGCCTCGTTTTCAGCGGCAGACCTGGCAGAGCAGTTCGAGCGTGAGGGCTTGCCGTGTGCCCTGATCACCCGCCCGGAGCAACTGTTCGACGATCCCCACTTGCTCGCCACAGGCGGGCTCGCGCCCATCACACTGCTGGATGGGCGGCAATCGAAGGTGCCGTTAGCCCCCTTCACGATGGGCGGCGTGCAGCCACCTATTCGGCTGCAGCCGCCACAGGTCGGCCAGCATACCGAGGCTGTCTTGCGGTCGGTGGGATACAGCGACGAGGCGCTTGCGGCATTGAAGTCAAAACGAATAACACAAGGAGACAAGCAAGATGACCACCCTAAGTAGACGATCGTTTCTGTGCGCCGCGGTCTGCGCCGCCGTGGCCCCGCTGCACCTGCACGCCGCGCAGCCGTTTCCTGACGGACGACCGATTCGATTGATTGTTCCCTATACCCCTGGTGGTGGGACCGATTCCGTCGCGCGCGCCATTGCAGCGAGGGTGACGGCTCTGGCAGGATGGTCTGTCGTGGTGGAAAACCGCCCAGGCGCAGGCGGCAATATCGGGATGGATCTGGTGGCGAAGGCCAAGCCGGATGGGCTCATGCTTGCTCTGGGGCAAACGGCGAATCTGGCCATCAATCCTGCGCTACTGCCCACCATGCCTTTTGATGCGGAGAGTGCATTCGAACCGGTGTCGCTGATTGCATCGCTTTCTGTCGTACTGGTGGTCAAGGCAACATCCCGATGGCAGACATTGAAGGACCTCGTCGACGAAGCGAGAGCTCACCCAGGTGCGATCAAACAGGCGTTGGCAGGTTCGGGAACCGTGGGTCATATGGCGGGCGAGCTGTTGGCCTATCAGGCCAAATTCCAGGTCTTGAACGTGCCCTATCGGGGGGCGGCACCCGCATTGAATGACCTGCTCGGCGACAACACCGACTACATGTTTGCCACACCGCAGGCGGCCCAGGAAATGCTCAAGGGCAACATTCTTCGGCCACTGGCTGTCAGTGCCAGCCAGCGCTTACCCATTCTGCCCGACGTGCCCACGGTGGCCGAGTCCGGTTTCCCGGGTTTCGAAGCGGTGGATTGGAAAGCACTGGTCGCCCCTGCAGGCACACCACGCGAGATCGTGCAGCAGATCAACAGTGCCGTGCAGAAGGTACTGGAGGATCCCGCCACCATTGCGATGTTTACCGCTGAAGGCAGTAACGCCATCGGTGGATCACCGGATGCCGCACGTCAGTACATCGATGCCGAGCAGAAAAAGTGGGCACGGCTGATCAGCGATGCGGGTATCAAGACGGCGCAGTGAGGGTTGATTCAGGAGCGTCGCGCGGTGGGTGTGCTCATCCGTCAGCCTTGCGGCGTCCCCACTCGCACCGTTCGATTTTGAGAAGTCAGAATCTCATTTTTCGTTTCAATCTTATCGATGTGAAGTTAGCGTGACTTTTTTGGCTTGATCAGAGAGACTCTTTAAAGCGCGGGCGCCCTTGCCCGCTAGACTACCTTCCTGCCACAACGCCGGAGCTGCACATGCGCGTCACTACCAGCAATATCCGTCTGCACACGCGTTTAGCCGCTATGTCCCGTCTCACGCTGGTCGTGGCACTGGCAGCGGCGCTGTCGGCTTGCGACAGTTCGTTGCCGCAGCCGCCCGCCGGGTCCAGGCTGACGGCCGAAACCATCGCGACGCTGGACTCCCCGCCGAATCTTCAGTTCAAGGGCACACTGGCGGGCAAGCCCATCCACCTGCTCGTTTATGACTGCAAGGTCTACAAGGTCGATCGCGCAGAAGGGGATAACGTGAAGTGGACGCTGGTGCTGGAGGGGGAACCGTATCTGCTGCCCACCTCGTGCGTCAGTCAATCGCTGGAAGTGGAAAAAGGCTATGCCATAGCCTTCATCGGACGCCAGGCCATGGGTGCGGGCGGATGCTGCACAGGTCGGCCGCAATATCGATCGAAAGACGGCCTGACCTGGACACCCTATTGGACGCCACCCAAGTAATCAGCGTGTGAGGTGGCGATCCAGGAATTGCGCCATTGCCGTGGCAATCTCGTCTCCATGCGTCTCTGTTGCCAGATGTCCCGTGTCCAGAAAGCGAACCTCGGCGTTCGGGTTGTCACGCTTGAACGCTTGCGCACCGGGTGGTGTGAAGAAGGGGTCGTTCTTGCCCCAAATGGCGAGAGTTGGGGGTTGGTAGCGACGAAAGTATTCGTGCAGATGCGCGTATTGTTTGATGTTCTCGCCATAATTCAGCAAGAGATCCATCTGCTGCT
>Ga0265296_1002855_pt1 | contig 16761 bp, 13 predicted proteins | sample MunlanPumphouse1_FD_189073 | JGI IMG/M metagenome (GOLD analysis project Ga0265296, IMG submission 189073) | Groundwater microbial communities from a municipal landfill in Southern Ontario, Canada - Pumphouse #1 | ecosystem: Environmental > Aquatic > Deep subsurface > Groundwater | place... | reverse complement strand
AGATTCTCCCAGAGATCTTCGCGGGCACTGAAGAAACCACCACCGGGGTCATCCGCCTCAAGGCCATGGCCGCGGACGGGGTATTAAAATACCCCATCATCGCGGTCAACGACGCCATGACCAAGTATCTCTTCGACAACCGTTACGGCACCGGCCAGTCCACCATGGACGGCATCCTCCGGGCTACCAACCGGCTGATGGCCGGCAACATCTTCGTGGTGGCCGGCTACGGCTGGTGCGGCCGGGGGCTGGCCATGCGGGCCCGGGGCCTGGGCGCCAGGGTGGTGGTCACGGAAGTGGACCCCCTCAAGGGCCTGGAAGCCATCATGGACGGCTACGAGGTGCTCCCCATGGCCGCAGCCGCCAAGGTCGGCGATATCTTCTGCACCCTCACCGGGGACATCAATGTCATCCGGGAGGAGCACTTCCAGGTCATGAAGGACGGGGCCATTCTCTCCAACTCCGGCCATTTCAACGTGGAAATCGAAATCTCGGCCCTGGAGCGCCTCAGCAAGAGCCAGCGGCCCATCCGGGATTTCGTGCAGGAGTACACCCTGAAAAACGGCAGGCGCCTCTACCTGCTGGCGGAAGGGCGGCTGGTGAACCTGGCCGCGGCCGAAGGCCACCCCTCCGCGGTGATGGACATGAGCTTCGCCAACCAGGCCCTGGCTTCGGAGTACATTGCCAAAAACCACCAGAAATTTCAGAAGCAGGTCTACCCGGTGCCCGCGGAGATCGACAAAGAGATCGCCCGGCTGAAACTGGCGGCCATGGGCATCGGCATCGACACCCTGACCCCGGAACAGGAAAAGTACCTGGCCTCCTATGATCTGGGGACTTAAAAGATAGTTTCCGGTTTTCAGTTTTCAGTAAAAACGATTAATTTAATAAAAGTGTTGGGGCCTGGTAAGGCAATCCATCGGTTGAATTTTTTGTCTTACTGAAAACTGAAAACCTGTTTACGCCAGCGCTCCCCTTAATATCAGAGGTTCCCACCATGACGGCGATAAAATTCGGCACCTCCGGATGGCGCGGGATCATTGCCGAGGATTTTACATTTGCCAATGCCCGCCTGGTCTGCCAGGCCATTGCCGACTATCTGCAAAAGGAAGGCAGCGCCGCGCAGGGCGTGGTCATCGGTTACGACACCCGCTTCATGTCCGAGGCCTTTGCCGCCGCGGCCGCGGAGGTCATGGCCGGAAACGGCATTCACAGCTACTTCACCAACCGGGACTGTCCCACCCCGGTAGTCAGCTTCGCCATCCGGGCCGGGGGCCATGCCGGGGGCGTCAACATCACCGCCAGCCACAACCCGCCGGAGTATAACGGCCTCAAGTTTAATCCCGCCAGCGGCAGTCCGGCCCCGGAGACGGTGACCAGGCCCATTGAGACCGCGGCCAATCAGCTTACCGCCGCAGACGTCAAACTCCTGCCCTTAAAGCAGGCCCGCTCTCAGGGGCTGATCACCGAGATCGACCCCCGGGCCGCCTATTTTAAGCATCTCCGGACCTTGGTGGATGTGGAGGTCCTGCGGCGGGCGGGTCTGCGGGTGGCGGTGGACGTACTGTACGGCACCGGCCGGGATTATCTGGATACCTTCCTCCGGGACGCGGGGGTGGAGGTGGAGCTGCTCCACGGCTACCGGGACACCTATTTCGGCGGTCAGAGGCCGGAGCCATCGGCGAAATTCCTGGAAGAGTTGTCCGCCCTCATTCGCTCCAAAGGCGCGAATCTTGGTCTGGCTGTGGATGCCGACGCTGACCGTTTCGGGGTGATGAATGGAGCTGGGGAATACCATGAAACTAATGAAATCCTTCCGCTCTTGTTGGATTATCTCATCGAAACCAGAGGTTGGTCTGGGGGAGTGGCTCGAAGCGTTGCCACCACACACTTGCTTGACCGGGTCGCGGCTTACCATGGCCGAGAAGTATATGAGACTAAGGTTGGTTTCAAGAATTTGGGAGGTTTCATTCTAAATAATCAGGCAATACTAGTGGGGGAAGAAAGCGAAGGCTTTTCCATGAAAAACCATCTTCCGGAAAAGGACGGCATCCTGGCCTGCCTGATGGTAGCGGAAATGGTGGGGCGGAAAGGAAAGGGAATCCCCCAACTGATAGATGACCTATTTGCCAAAGTTGGACCGGTTTATTCCCGCCGCCTTAATCTATCGCTTACTAAGGCGGCCAAGGATAAGCTAATGCTACGTTTGGAGACGCCACCGGACCGTTTTGCAGGCCAAAAGGTAGTTGAGGATGTAACCATTGATGGCCACAAATATATTTTGGAAGACGGTAGTTGGGTGTGTTTCCGGCCCTCCGGCACTGAACCGGTTGTACGTTTCTATATAGAATCATTTTCCCCGGAAGGTTTGGAACGACTGCGTATGGCAGGGGAAGCGTTGATTCACGAAAGTTAATATAATCATTTTAATAAAGAATATTTTATATATAGAACATTTTTTAATTATAGACATAATGGAGTGATTGATGTCATTAGGCGAAGTATTTTCTGGCCTGATGGAATTATTTCTCCATCAGAATGAGTTAATGTGGAGTAGAATAAAGATATTGTTGACTATTGAAGGTTTTGTATTGTCTAGTGGATATTATCTGCGAAAAATGTGGGTAGGTCTGACTATTATGTTTTTAAGTATTTTTATTATTTTTGCCATTTATATAATATTTTTAAGGGACGAGAAATATCGTGATCAGAACAAGGAATTGATGCTTTATATTGGGAATCATATATTAGAGAAAGATATTGGGATTGACAAATTAAAACACAATGGAATTCCACAAAAAATAGATTTTAATGTTCCTCCACTATACTACGACATAAGAGGGTCCTCAATCTTTAAATTTTTATTTTTTATCATTATTATTATAAATTATATAACTAGCATCATGTATTTTCATAACATATTACCTTGAAGGTTTATGAGAATGGAGCTTAATTCTAAACAACTATCGATAGCTTTGGAAGCCGTTAGTAAGGCATCTGAAAAGCTTAAGGAGCTTTTTAGAGGAAATCTATCGGTTACGTTAAAACCGGGGCATGATCCGACACAGATAGTCTCGGAAGCCGACATGGAATCAGAAACGATTCTGCGGAATATCCTGGATAAGTCCTTTCCAAACTATGGTTTTTTTAGCGAAGAATCCGAGCCATATCAGATCGATGCCGAATTAATTTGGATTATCGACCCCTTATGTGGAAGTTATTTTTATAGCCGAGGATTATCTCAATGGTCAGTATCATTAGCATTGCTGCAGAAGAAAGAAGTTATATTATCAGTTATTTCCAATCCGTATGACAATGAAATTTTTTGGGCGCTGAAAAATCAAGGCTCATTTCTAAATGGACAAAAAATTAGAGTATCCGATATAAGCAATATCGAAAATAGTATAATATCAATTAGCAGCAGAGACTTAAAACCATCCTCTTATCTCCATAATGCCAATAAAATTATTGATAAAACTATCAGACTTATCACGATGGATAACCATTGGGTCTTAGCACAATTAGCCGCGGGCCGGATCGAGTCCGTTATCAGAACTGAACAGCCGTGTTATGAAATTGCGGCCGGAAGTTTGTTGGTTTCTGAAGCAGGAGGTAAATTTACGGATTTTAATGGAGGTCTACTAAACATCGAGAGAAATAAATTAAGATCAAATAATATCTTGGCTTCCAATGGATTAATCCATAATAACTTAATTGACTTACTAAATACAACTTAGATTTGTCATCTTTTTAAATGTCCCAATTAAGCTTTCCCAACCTCCTGGAAATGGCCATCCTGGCCGTGGTGCTTCTTTTTTCCGTAATTGTCCATGAGGTGGCCCACGGTTATGTGGCCCTGCGCAACGGCGACCCCACCGCCCGGGTCATGGGACGCATCACCTTAAACCCCATCCCTCACATCGACCCCATCGGCACCATCCTGCTTCCTTTGATACTCCTGCTCAGCGGCTCGAGTCTCCTCTTCGGCTGGGCCAAGCCAGTGCCGGTCAATCCCCTCAATTACCGGAATTACCGCTGGGGAGAAATCGCGGTGAGCGCCGCGGGGCCTCTGAGCAATATAGCCCTGGCCGTGGTCTTCTCCATCCTGCTGCGACTGGGTTTGGGCAACATCGGCTTGATGAAGCTGGCCTTATTCGGGGTCAAAATCAACCTCTTTCTGGCCCTCTTCAACCTCATCCCCATCCCCCCGTTGGACGGCTCCCACATCCTGGCCATCGCGCTGCCCCGGGATCTGGCCCGCATGTATGCCTATCTGGAGCCTTTCGGCTTCATCCTCATCCTGGCCCTCTTTTACACCGGCATCCTGGGGGCCATCATCATGCCCTTTTACCGGTTACTGGCGACAATCCTCCTGGGGTAGCAGCGGGCCGGTGGCGGGAGGATGGCCAGATAGCTTTCGGCTCTAGCGTCCTCCCGAAAATTCCTTTTTCTGCATATCACCTTGAAACATTTGTCAATTCCCCGGAATATGCTATGGTTTAACCTATGATGGTGCGTAGCAAAGTCGGTTTTAAGCTCCTGGGGGTCAACCTTTTATCCCTGGTTGTAGCCCTGTTGGGCCTGCTGGTGGTCATGCAGTACCTGGCCGCCAGATTCTGGAATGGCACGGCGAGCGGGTGGAACTTACGGCCCGCCTGGTGCTGGCGGAGTACCTGGGCAAGATTCAGCGGGTGGCCCAGGCCGCCAGCCTGCTGGCCGACAACCCAAGCTATGGCGATCTTTTAGCCGCGGGAGATGAGGAAAGCCTGCGCCGCCTGGCCAGCTCCATGATGAAGGCCACCAGTCTCCACGTCCTCACCATTACCGACGCCAAGGGCATTATCCGGGCCCGGGCCCATGACCCCGAGGCCATCGGGGTAAACATCTCCAGCAGTCCCCTGGTAAGGGCCGCGCTGAAGAACAAAGACTCGGTGAGGATGACCCAGTGGAAAGACAGCATCGTCCTCAGCGCCGCCTCGCCCATTTACGCCCAGGAAAAGGTGGTGGGGGTGATGCTCACCGGTCTGCTGGTGGACCGGGGCTTTGTGGAATCGCTGTCCCGCCCCGGGGCCGAAGTGGCCATCTTCTTTGCCAACCGCCTGGTGGTCAATTCCTTTAAAAACCTGCCGGAAACCGCGCTCAACGAAATCCGCCGGAGCAAGGAACTGGCTGCGGTCGGCTCTTCCCCCCCCACCCGGGTCCAGAGCCTGCGCTTGGGTGACCAGGACTATACCCTGTTCTACTTACCCCTGGAGGAAGAAGACGTTAAGCCCTGGGAAAACCTGATCGTGGTGGGGGTCAACCGCCGGGAGATGGATGCCAGCCTCCATGCCTTGAAGCTGGTGATCTTCGGAGTGGGCGGGGCCAGCGCCCTGATCGGCATTCTTCTCAGTGTCTGGCTGTCCTGGGGCATGCGCCGCCAGATCGCCCACCTGGCCGAGGGCACCCGCCAGGCGGCCCGGGAGGAACTATCCGGGGATATTCCGGTCACCAGCCGGGATGAACTGGGAGAGCTGGCGGAATCCTTCAATACCATGACCCGGGCCCTCAGGGACAAGGCCCGCCTCCTTAAGGAGGAACGGGACCGGGTGGCGGCCAACGCCGATTTCCTGTCAATGATCGTCCACGACATCAAGGCCCCCCTGACCGGGGTACGCCTGACCATCGAGGCCCTGGAGGATGAAACCCTGCCTCCGGAGATCCACCACAAGTTGCAGGGGATTATCCAACGGAGCGAGGGACTGCTGCTCCATCTTCACAATGTCCTGGATCTGAGCCGCTTTGAAGCAGGCAGCCTGGCCATGCGGCCGGAGGCGGTGCCCCCGGGGTTTGTCGTCCAGCGGCTGTTGCACCACTTCAGCCCCGTGGCCCAACATCAGGGGGTGGCCCTGACCGCGGACGCGGCCCCGGACCTGCCCCCCTTACTCGTGGATGAACACTCCCTGGAACGGGTCTTGTCCAACCTTCTGGTCAACGCCCTGGCCGCCACCCCCAGGGACGGGAAAATTGAGGTGCAGGCCCGGCGGCTGCCCGGGGCCGATCCCCCGGAGGTGGAAATCATCGTGGCGGATAGCGGCTGCGGCCTGAGCCCCGAGGACCAGGAACACCTCTTTGAGAAATATCGCCTGAGCCAGCAAAAGCGGGGCAGCTCCGGACTGGGTTTGTACATCTGCAAGACTCTGGTGGAGACCAACCACGGCCGCATCTGGGTGGAAAGCCAGCCAGGCCGGGGCAGCCGTTTCCATCTGGCCTTCCCCACTACCGCCGCCGGCGGCGCCACCCGGCAGGAAGCCGGGGAAAGCTGCATCCTGATCATCGATGACGACCCCGGGACCCGGGAAGCCCTGGTGGCTATCCTGGACCAAGCCGGCCACCGGATTTCCTCCCTGTCGGGAAGTTCTGCTGAAATCGAAGCCGCCTGCCGCCAGCGCCCTTATCAGCTGGCAGTGGTGGATTACCATCTGCCCCAGCATAACGGCCTGGAGGTGGCCCAGCGGCTGAAGGACTGTATGCCGGATTGCCGCATCATCCTGATTTCCGCGGAACTCCCTCCGGAGGTCAATCTGGGGGAAAACACCGCGCTGGTGGACAAGTTTCTGGCCAAGCCTTTTTCCAAAGAAGCCATTCTGGATGCCGTAAGCCAACTTTGCCCTACCGCGGCCCCGTGATCCCGCCCCTGATGGAGGGCGTCTCCGCCGCTGCCGGCCTGCTGCAGTGGGTGAGCCTTTATGCGCGCCGGGAGAACCTGTTCACCAACGGGGACCGGGTGCTGGTGGCGGTCTCCGGCGGCCCGGACTCGGTGGCCCTGCTTCACCTCCTCAACCGCCTGAAGCTCGAATTGGACCTGCACCTGGGGGTGGCCCATTTCGACCACGGGCTCAGGGGTTCTCAGTCCCAGGAGGAGGCCCGGTTCGTAGCTTCTCTGGCTGCAAGCCTGTCGCTGCCTTGCCATCTGGGGGAGGGCGATACCCGGGGGCTGGCCCGCGGCGAGCGCCTTTCCGTGCAGATGGCGGCCCGGAAGCTGCGCTTTGATTTTTTGCAAGACACCTGCCGCAACTCCCCCTATCAGAAGCTGGCCCTGGGCCATACCGCGGATGACCAGGTGGAGTTATTTTTTCTCCGGCTCCTTAGGGGCGCGGGGCCGGAGGGGCTCCGGGGCATGGTGCCCGCCACCCCGGAGGGCCTGGTGCGGCCTTTGCTGGCCGTGGGCAAAGAGGTCGTCCTGGCCTGGCTTAGTCAGGAAAACTTGCCTTATCGCCAGGACCCCAGCAATCTCCAGCGGGATTACCTGCGCAATCGCGTGCGCCTGGACCTGCTGCCCTTATTACGACAATTCAACCCCCGGGTGGCTGAGGCGGTCTGGCGCGGCCAGGCCCTGCGCCAGGAAGAAGCGGGACTCCTGGCCCCGGAAGTGACCCGGGCCCTGCACGAGGTGGGGGAGGTCCTGGGGCCGGGCTTTTACCGCGTCCTGCTCCCCAAATTCCTGGCATTGCCGCCAGCCTTGCAGAAAATGGTGTTGCGCTCTCTGGTGCATGAAATTTCTGGAGACTACCCCCTGAGCGCCGCGCAGGTGGAGGGAGTCTTGGCTCTGGCCCGGGCTGCGCAGAGCGGGGGCCTGGTCTCCCTGGGGGACTGCCGGGTGGCCCGGGCCGGTGGGGAATTGCATATCTTCTCCCGTCTCCCGGCCCCTACCCGGGATAGGGGCCTGCTGCCGTCTTCTCCAGGCCAGCACGAAGTTGGGGGTTGGAGCTGGCGTCTGGCTAATCATCCTTATCTCCCGGAAGCCCCCCGGACCCAGGAACCGCAGATCGCCCAGTTGGACCGGGACCGGATCAGCTTGCCCCTGGAGGTCCGGTATTTCCGGCCTGGGGACCGTTTCTGGCCTCTAGGCGCGGCTGGGTCCAAAAAACTTCAGGATTTCCTGGTGGATACAAAAATTCCCCGCTGGCTGCGGCCTTATCTGCCCCTGGTCCTCAGCCGGGGAGAGATCATCTGGGTGGCAGGCCTCAGGGTGGCGGAACCGGTGAAGTTGACCGCAGCCAGCCGCAATGTGCTGGAAATTGCCCTAGCCCCCGGCAGCCCCGGCACCCGGAGAATCTGGGAGATGTTCCTGGCTGTCACTGCCAGAAAACCCCAAGAGCTCAACGCCCCGGAAGAGCCCATGATGGAGGCGGGGTGGGATGAGTAGGGGTCCGGTGCTGCTCCTCATCAATCCCTGGATCTACGACTTCGCGGCCTACGACTTTTTCGCCCGGCCCCTGGGGCTGCTTTACCTGGCCTCTTTTCTAGCCGGCCAGGGTTATGCAGTCCACCTCCTGGATTGCCTGGACGCTCCCCCTAGCCGCCCCGGCCCTTATGGCACCGGGCGTTATGCCAAAGAGATTCTGCCCACTCCCCCGGCGCTCCAGGGGATCACCCGGCGTTACGGCCGCTACGGCAACAGCGAGGCGGAATTTCGGGCGCGCCTGCAGGCCGCGCCCAAGCCGGACGCCATCCTGGTCACTTCTCTCATGACGTACTGGTATCCGGGGGTGCAGGCGGCCATCCATTTGGCCCGGGAACATTTCCCGGAAACGCCGGTGATTCTTGGCGGTATTTATGCCACCCTCTGCCCGGAGCATGCCCGAAGGCACAGCGGCGCGGATTTGATCATCACCGGACCCGGGGAAGACGCGATCGGCGCGGCTTTAGCCGCGGCGGGGCTCCCCTCCCCTGCCCCCCAGCCTCTGGGCGATTTAGACTCCCTCCCCTACCCGGCCCTGGACCTCCTGCCCCACCTCTCCTTCATCCCCCTTCTCACCTCCCGGGGCTGCCCCCTGCATTGCCCCTATTGCGCCTCCCGGCTGCTTCAGCCCCGCTGTCAACGCCGCCGGCCCCTGGCGGTGGTGGAGGAATTGGCCCACTGGCATAAGCGCCTGGGACTCCGGGACGTGGCCTTCTATGACGACGCCCTGCTCATGGACCCGGAAGACCATGTGCTGGTCATCCTGGAAGGACTGGCCCAAAGAGGCCTCTCTTTCCGCTGCCACACCCCCAACGCCATCCATACCCGTTACCTCTACCCGGAAGTGGCCGGATGGCTGAAAAAGGCCGGGTTTGCCACCCTGCGCCTGGGGGTGGAGACCACTGCGCTGGGGGCCGCCCGCCTGGACCAAAAACTTCAGGCCGGGGAACTGGAAGCAACCCTGGCCAATCTTCGGGAAGCAGGGTTTCGCCGGCAGGAAATCGGCGTCTATCTCCTCATCGGTCTCCCCGGCCAGGAGGAGGAAGAAGTAATAAACTCCATCCGCCGGGTCAAAGAACTGGGGGGAACCCCGGTTCTGACCCAGTACTCCCCCATCCCCGGCACCGACCTGTGGCCCCAGGCCGTGCAAACCTCCCGCTATGACCTCGCCAGCGACCCCCTGTTTCACAATAACTCCCTGTTCCCCTGCTGGCCCCAATTCTCCTGGGAACGCTTCACCCGCCTGAAACGTTTGGCCGCGGGTTAGGAGATGTGGTAGGGTGGGTGAAGAGAGTTCCAAGTTCCAGGTTTTTTTCTGACCACTGATCACTGCGGAGTCAACCATGGGCACGTCCAGCGCCCGGCGGGCGCCCACCACACGGTTATGGCGGCGGGCCAAAGGCCTGGCCACCAGGTATCTGGCCCCGGCAGGGGGAACGGGGCCGGAGGCCCGGGAGGTGGTGGCCGGTTACCTGGCGGCCCTGGGAGAAGATGCCGGGCCGGGGAGTCAAGGTTTGCTGTCCGGTTTCCGGCTGACGCGCAAGGTAGCTCTGGATTTGGGGGCCTTTTCCCAGTGGGCTGCGAATCAGGGCTGGAAGACGGCCCTGGCGGAGTGGGGACTAACCGCGGCCGGCGGTCAACCCCGGCAAGATGAGGGTTTGGCCCTGGCTGGAGCACTGCTGGAGCCCGACGGCGGTCTGGAGGGCGCGGTGGCCCGGTCTTCCCTGGCCGCGGTGTTACAGGACCTGGACGCCTCGACTAGAGATAATCCGGCCCTGTTGGTAACCCGGTTTCTGGCCGAGTCCTTGTACCAGCGTCTGGCCCTGGACCTGGGGAAGCCTCTGGAAGCCGCAGGCCGCAGCTTCGCCCACTGGCGGCAGGGCTTGGACGGCCTGAAGAGATGCATTGCCGGGGCCGCGGCGGAGCCGGAGAATCCGCCCTCGGCGGAACAATGGGGGAGACTGTCCGGCTGGGCCTGGGTGACGATGACTCTGGAAAAAATGCTGCAGCATCTCTCGGAGTTGCCTGCTTCTGAAACGCCCCGGTCAATTAATGAGGAAACGGCTGACCATTTATACCTGCGGGCGCCGGGGGAAAAGCGCCGGGCCCCTCCGGGGCCCCAGGCCGTCATCCACCTGGATGAGGCGGAGGTCCAGGGCTATCCGGTGCACCACAATCTGGAGGCCCTTTTTAGCCATCCTACTCCTCCTTCCCCCGGGGTTGCCGCGTTTCTCATGGCCGCCCTGGGGGTGTGGGCGGGCGACAAACTGCTACCCAGGAGTTTCCGGCCGGATGCCTGGACCCGGGAGATCGTCCTCCATCTGCCCACCGCGCCGGCATGGGCCGGTCTTTCCCCCCGTTTGGCCCGGGTCTTGAATTTCCTCACCGGGGATAACTGGACCATAAAACTCCGGGAATCACCCCTTGATTCAGGCTTTGCCGGCAAATGGGACCAACCCTGGCAGCCCCAGGCAGTGGCCCTGTTCTCCGGCGGGCTGGACTCCTTGGCAGGGGTGATAGACCTGCTGGAGGCCGGCCAGCGGCTCCTTTTGGTGAGCCACCATGACTACGGCCAGTTGGCCGCGGCGCAGCAGACCCTGGCCGGGGCTTTGGCCTCGCACTACGGCCCGGAGCGGGTGCATCACCTGAACTTAAGGGTGCAATTCCCGGAGGCCCCGGAGCTGACCTTAAGGAGCCGCTCCCTCCTTTATCTGGCCCTGGGGTTGACGGCCGCCGCGGCTTTCGGCCCGGAAATGCCGCTCTACATTCCCGAAAACGGCTGGGTCAGCCTCAATCCCCCCTTGACCCTGAACCGCCTGGGCTCTTGCACCACCCGCACCACCCACCCTTATTTCCTGGACCAAATCAGGTGGCTGTGGCGGGACGCGGGCATCAGGCATCCCCTGACCAACCCCTATCAGCACCTCACCAAGGGGGAAGCGCTGGGCAGGTGCCGCAACCGGGAGCTGCTTAAGCAACTGGCCCCTGACAGCAGTTCCTGCGCCCGGCCCGTGGCCTCCCGTTGGCGGCGGCAGCGCGGGGGGGAGTGCGGCTACTGTTACCCCTGCCTCATCCGCCGGGCCGCGCTCCACCGCCTGGGGTGGGACCGGGGCGGCGACTACCTCCTGGACGCCCCGGCCGCGCCGGAGACCTTGCAGCATCGGGTCCAGGGCCGGGACCTCCGGGCCTTGCTCCTGGCTTTACGGACCTGGGAGGAAGCCCCCGGGGAAGTGGAAAACCGCGTTTATTGGGGAGTGCCGGGCGCGGACTCTCCCCGGAAATACGCGGCAACCCGGCAATTGCTGGCCTCCGGCTTTCAAGAGATCGGGCAGTTCTTCAGGGATAAGGGGTGTGCCGGGGTTAAGGCTTATGGCGGCTGGTGACCAAATCCCTCCTACCATGTTGAGACCTCTGGGAAATGCATATTGGTCACCTGGAACGAGTTGAATTATCTGGTATATAGTCGTAATAACAAGATTCTTAGGCCGCTGCGCTCCCCCAGAATGACAATGGAGAGGGCTTTCGCCCGGGTACGGCGATAATCTTGTTCCGCATCAGCGTAAAACATGGATCATGTTCCAGTTAACTATCTGATTTATTTCTCTTTGTTTCTATCCGGCCCAGCCGCTTTTCCGCAACGTTCCGCAACTGGACCGCTTCTGTTCCGCCTGGATGCCGGCCGGTCGAGGCGGCGGCGCGGATTTTTCCGGGTTTGGCCCGGGGCAAGATTAGATTATCGGCTGAGGGAAAAATTTCCAGAAGAGAAGGGACGATTGACCCGGGAGAGGATGGCGTGGGTGATCAGCGAGGAGAAACTTATAACCCAGGGCAACACCTGATTAGGGACTGCAGATAAGTTCTCGGCCAGCAAAAAAAATCGGTAGGGTTGGTTTTAAATCCGCTTTTGGTAAATGATGATTTTGGCGGATTGTCAGGCGCTGATAAATCCCCCCTGCCCCCCTTTGCCAAAGGGGGGTATTTTTTCTAATCTTGCCTTGCGTGACTGATTCAGGAGAGCGCCGGAAATAGACGTTGACATGATTTCTAAGCTTATGGTTTCAAAGGGGGGCATTTGATACTGCGGGACATATGTGAGATTCTTCACTCCGCTTCGCTCCGTTCAGAATGACAGAAGAGGGACTTTCGCAGAGGTCTCAGGTTGCCGTCAGGCAGGAAATTTAATCAGCGAAGAAGACCCAGCGCCGGGCGGTCGCGGCTTGGACCAGATGAAGCACCCGGAGGCTGCCGGGGGATGAGCGTTGGGATTTTCTATAACGGTAACCGAGCAACAGGACCAGGGCCGCCAGAAAAAAGGGGATGGCCCACCAGGAGAGGAGAGCTGCCAGCGCCGCGGCCAGGGCGAGGATGAGGAGAGAGGCCAAGGTAACCCGGAAGGGTATCCCCTCCGGGCCGAAGTGGCGGCTCAAGCTGAAGTCATGGAGATCGACGGCGAATTCCTGGGCGAAGGCCTGGAAAAATTCCCCGGCGTCATCGCCGTCCAGGCCCAGGTCTTCCAGGAGGCGGGATTCGAGGCCGACTTTCTCAATGTTATACCCGAGTTGCCGGGCCGTGAAGGCAAGCACGCGGGCGCTGAGGTGATCATCCACAGGAACGGCCATCTTATCCTGAGTCGCAGTCAATCGGCTAGATTTGCCAGCCGCAGGGTTCAACCAACGCCAGCACAGGCTGGAAAGCCTGTGCTACCGCTTAGAACTTTTTTAAACTAGCGTATCTTGAACTAAGATACAAGGGGGGCACTGCCCACCAATTCCTCAACTTATAGGGCAAATTAATTTGGGGCGAAGCAGGAGCTTCGCCCCAAATCCCCTTCCCAAGCTGTAGCTTGGGAACGAGTAATAACTCCTTATCGGTTGAGAAGACATCCGCAGCTTTGGATCAGGTTTTGAAATAGGTTCTAGCATTAGGCCTTATTGTCATTCTGAGCGCCGCGAAGAATCTCCCGGTCCTTTGGAAAAGAGAGATTCTTCACTCCGCTTCGCTACGTTCAGAATGACAAACATCGTTTAGATTAGCGCCGAGGGGGGGGGGCCAGTAGGGCAGGCGTCCCCGCCTGCCCTCAGGACCCAGGCCTCTCCCCCACAATCTGCTAGGGCCGGATGATCCGGTCCGATTGCATCTGGGCCTCCAGGATGGCGAACATATTGGAGACCTTGCCGGCACTCAGGCGCTCCCGCACTTTATAGAAATCCAGGCAGGTGCCGCAGACCAGGAGTTCCACCCCCATCTCCTCCAATCCCTTGAGTTCGGGGAGCACCGGAGAATCAGCCAGGGTGAGGAAGACGCCCCGATTATAGAAGAGCAATTTCTTAGGCGCTTCCAGCTGCACCAGGGTCTGGCAGAAGGCCCGCATGAGGATGGCCCCCAACTCGGGGTCGCCTTCGCCCATGCGGTCCGTGGCGAAGACCACCACCGTACCCTGGGGCTCCGGGGCCGCGCCGGGAAAGATGCAGGTAGATGGCGTCTTCCCCGCGGGAGGCTGGATGGTCAGGTGAAAACAGGTCCCGGCAGGGGCTGTGGACACCTGGCAGCCCCGGCTCTCCGCAAAGCGGGTGACATTGTCCCGGGCCGCCACATTGTCCACCACCACCACCAACTCGGCAACGCCCGCAGCCTCCAGGGCCTCCTTGGTGCGCACCACCGGCAACGGACAGGCCAGGCCGGAAAGGTCAAGAATCTTTGTCATATGTCTCCTTTGAGTAGTGGCCAGGGTCAGTGATCAGTGGCCAGGGGCCAGGGGCCAGAAGAGAAACCTCGCTGATAGTGCGGGGCTTTATACCATTTCGCGTTCAAACGAATATTTTTTCAGCAGGGGCGAACCTTGTGTTCGCCCCGGACGTTGGGCGAACACAAGGTTCGCCCCTACTTTAAGCCTTTTTGACTGCAACTCATTATTAGAATTATTAGAGCATTTAAAGCTCGTGGTTTTACCCCCCGTTCCTAAAGGGGGTCAGGGGTGATTTTATAAGCACTTGAAATCCCCCTAAATCCCCCTTTTTCAAAGGGGGACTTTAAGCCCTTAGAGATGGGGGGCTTTTATGATTCGCCACCATATTGTCCTGAAAAGTATTACCCCGCACAGGCTGGAAAGCCTGTGCTACCAATACTTTTCATGGCTTACGGATGGGCCGCAGGCCCATGAGGAACTGCTCCAAAAGCCCAACACCTTCAACTGGCCACTGATCACTGATCACTGACCACTGGCCACTTTCTCTCACCCGCCCAAAGCAATGGCCAGGGCGGTGGTGAGTTTGATCACGTCCTGGTTGCTTTTCCTGAGGTGCCGGGAGAGGAGTTGGGCCAGGCGCAGCAGAATTTTCAGGCCCATCTGGGGGTGGTCCCGGATCAGGGCCAGGAATTCCTGCTGGTTGAGTTCCAAAAGGCTGCAGTCGGTTCTGGCGGTGACGGTGGCGGAGCGGGCCTCATTTTCCAGTAAGGCCATTTCCCCGAAACAGACCCCGTCTTCGGCCTTGAGGCGGATCATCACCTTTTCCTTGGGGGTGTCCTCATCCAGCACTAAAGTCAGGGCCTTGGTGATTTCCACTTCCCCATGGCACATGATGAACAGGCTGTCCCCGGTTTCCCCCTCCTGGAGGATGGCGGCGCCTGCGGAAAATTCCCGGGAAGCGGTGCGGTTCAAGACCTGTTGAATCTCATTACCTTCCAGGTCCTGGAAGAGGAAGATTTTGTGAAGAAAGTCGCATTGCCTGTTCATAAGGCCGGCCGCCTGGAGGCAATGACCACCACGTATTGGTGGGGGCCCATTATTTGGGTGTCAGGGGGGTTGACCTGGCAATCCACTTTGGTCCGGCCAAAGAGGTGGGTCATGCCGGTTTCCGTGAATTTACGGCGGATGAATTCATCAATCCCCGAAGGCTCGCCGGAGAGCAGATCCTCCAGGGCCAGGGCCTGGCCTTCGGTATAGACTGCCAGGGGTAGAGCCTGGTGGCGTTCCCTCAAGTAAGCGGCAAGTTCTCCAAAAGGACGCCCCTGAAAACGGGCCGGAACCTCTATGGCCCAGACTTTTTGGCTGTCACCGGTGAGCAGGGTGGTAAAGGTGCGGAAGAGGCCGGGAGAAGCGAGGGCTCCGGCTAACAGGGAACTGTCGTATTGCCCCCGGATAAGAATTTCGTCCACCCCGGCCCGCTCCAGGTGAGCCCGGTTTTCCGGCCGCAGCAGCTCCGCCAGGACCTTAATCTTGGAGTGCATGGATTTCAGGGTGAGCGCGGTGAGAAGGGTGCGCTGGTCCACCTGGGCCGCGGTGTCCGACGCCTGCCGTTCGGCCAGGATAACGGCCTTGGCGGCCTGGCGCACGTTGGCCTTCTCCAGGATCTCCTCCCGGGAAGGGTCGCCCCAGAGGTATTGGACATCAAACGCGGAAAATTTTTCTTTCAGGCCGTCCAGTTGCTCCGGGGGAAGCTTGTTCACCAGGACCACGGGAACCGGCGCGGGCAGGCGCCGCAGGAGATGGCCCAACAGGGCCTCTCCGTCATAGTGCCAGCCCAGGATCAAGATGTGATTGGCAGTTTTAATGGCTTCCAAACCTCTCTCCCGGCGAAACTTGGTTTCCACGAATATCGAGGCCACGGTGGCGGTGAGCAGAGACAGGCTCAGCACCCCGCCCAGCATCAGGCCCACACCCACCACGCGCCCCCCGAAAGATTGGGGCACCACATCGCCATAGCCCACGGTGGTCAGGGTGACGATGGACCACCAGATACCCGTGCCGAAACGGATGATCCAGGTCCCTCCCTGGGGTTCTAACAGGGAAAAGCCCAGGCCCCCCAGAAGGACCAACAGGGTCACGGCCAGCAGCAGTTTGAAGACCCGCTCCCGGTGCAAGACCTCCACAAATTCAGAAATATATTCCTTAACCACAGCCCCTCAGTATGACAGCCGTCTAACCTTAGGCTTCATAAATTGCCTGGCAAATATGGCCATGGCGTTAGGCAAAACTGTTTTTTAAGTCCCCCTTCTTGAAGGGGGATTTGGGGGATGATTGCGCGGCTAGTTAATCACCCCTAACCCCCTTTAGAAAAGGGTGGTTAGAAATCCGCTAAACCAACCCCGGCGACTTCTAGCAGGTGAAGCTCCGGCTGCAGCAGCGGGCGCAGCCGGGGAAGAGACGCCGGGTGATCAGGCGACGGAACCGCTGCATCTGCGGGCCGTTCCAGATCTCCCGGAAAGGTTGCCGGGTGATGTTCCCGGCCTCCAGGTGCAAACAAGGAGACACGGTGCCGGCGGGCAGAATCCGGCAGCCCTTCCACAAGGCCGGACACTCCTGGGAGAAGGGGTGATGGATATCCAGGTAGTAATGGTCCAGCAAGGCCCCCGGGAGGTTGGGCATGAACCGGAGTTGCAGGCGGCCCCGGGCCAGTCGCCTGGCCTCCTCCAGGCCGGTCCGGAGCCGGGGCAGGTCTGCCGCCGTGATTTCGCTCTCGTAAAACTCTCCTTCCGGAATCGAAGGCGGCGCCAGGTTCAGCCCCTGGGCCCGGGCGAATTCCCCGGAAAGCCACTGA
>Ga0265296_1002853_pt1 | contig 16765 bp, 24 predicted proteins | sample MunlanPumphouse1_FD_189073 | JGI IMG/M metagenome (GOLD analysis project Ga0265296, IMG submission 189073) | Groundwater microbial communities from a municipal landfill in Southern Ontario, Canada - Pumphouse #1 | ecosystem: Environmental > Aquatic > Deep subsurface > Groundwater | place... | reverse complement strand
GGGATTGCGGAGAGCCGCGAAACGGCAATGATCGTCCCACCTGTTGTCAATCCAGTTCAAGTTCAGGTTGCGCTTAGAGCCATCCTTGTTGAGGTACGGGTAGTTGCGGTTGCCGTTCGAGTTCTGCCAGATAGAGCCATTGTGTGCGATATCGCCTATGCCACCACCCTTTGAATACTCTTAGGGTTGTATCTTATTCGGGGTCTTTCCTCTTAATACCGCGTACCAAGTTTCTTTATTTTTTAGAAATCAATAAACAACTCCGGCATAAAGCGTACCCGATGCCGTTCTCTGATTTATTGATTTCAGAATTCGATCGCCCGAAGCCGTGACCGCGGGCATTTATTAATCTAATATCCAAATTTAGTTTAGCAAAAATTTTAAAAAATAAAAGGGACCAAGGAATTTAAACAGAGTTTAAAAATCCAAGGTCCCAAGTGTTTACTTGCCGCGAGAGAAAACCCACTGGCTGCCCGCAGAACACCTGTTGTCAGGAGAGCCATCGAGGCCGTGGAGCCATAAGCCATCACTGCTCCGTTCCGAAGCAAACACGTCAAGGTAGCCGTCCGAGTCAGCAATGGGTTCCATCGCAACCAAGATCCATTCACTCATTGGTTGGTCTGTATATTGCAAACGCAAGGCGGGACCGACTTCATTCGGGCAGAGTTTGAGTTCGAGTTCAAGGGCTCTTTCGTAAATTTCTTTTCTAGTCGCGCCATTCCTGAACCCAAGTTCCGCGACGGTCATTTTTACCAGCTCCACTTCTGTTTCTTCAGGGCTTGCAGTGAAAGCCGGTTTTCCGAGAATGTCGTCGCCCCAGTTGCCTATTTTGAATCCGTTTGCTTTGAGCATTTCGCGGTATTCATTGGCTGATTTGTAAATGCCGAGGGTGATGGTTTTCCAGACAGGGAAACTTGATCTTGATGATGCAGTTTCTGGTGGACAAAGGCCTTTGAGAAACTTCTTGAGTCCTTTCGGGTTTTGAATCCATCCCTGCATCACATCGCCCGGTAATTCGGGCATATTCTGGCATACTGTCGCGATAAACTTTGCTGTCTGCGGATCGTAGGTGTTCTGTTTTTTCATGGCAGTTTTCTCCTTAAAATTTGGTATTTTCCCGCCAAAGGCAGGTTTCTAAAGAACTGCTTACATTATACACGAAGTAAATTTTTTGTCAAGTTTTTTAGACAGCTAGGTATTTTAGAATAAAATCGCAGTATTTTTTATATTGGTTTGTGATATCCCCGACTTTTTTGTAAATATCGCTTTTGTCCAAATTATTGTATTCATGGACTATGGCGTTTCTGAAACCGGCGCTTCTGGAAATATCTTTCGCGAAGTCCTTCGGCAAAACATTCATTTCGCCAAGCAGCAAAAACATTTCCTTGTAAGTTTTTGGCGCTTCCGTTTTTTTGTCTGATAATTCAAAAATTAAATGCTCGTTTATGTCTATAGCTCTCCCTATAACTTCCATTAGAATATTTTTTAGGGCGGAGTACTTTATAAAATCTTCGGCCATTTGGCTAATGGTAAAGTCGGAAAAATCGCCCAGTCGTTCAAGGTCGCGGGTAATCAAATTTATTTTTTCTTTTATAAATTCTTTGTCAATCATCTTATTAATTTACAAATCAAATATTTACACCTTGAAGCCGTTTTTTTATAATTAATTCTTTTAGTTTAAAAATATCTTGACTGTCATAATAATCGCGAAAAGCGTACGCCTTAAAAGAATTATAATCCCTACTACTTCCATAAATAAGAATACCGTCGCGCATAACCTGATAACGGAACAACGGATCAGTATTATGCAATGACTTTACATCAATTTCATTAGTTTCAAAAATTTCGGCAAATTCATTATTTAAATCAATAAGCTGGTCAAACGAAAATTGTTTCTTGCCAAGAACGGCGATATCCACGTCACTTTCCTTTTTTGCCATTCCCTTAGCATGGGAACCGTAAAGCATAACAAGTAAAAACTCATATTTTTTAGCAATTTCTGATATTTTCTTCTTTATTATTTCAATATCAAAACCGGACATTACCTTGATAATACCTTAAAAAGCAATTTTTTCAATCCTTTCAAGAAAATTCTATTTCTTTAACAATTCAAGAATTTGATTCAAAACACTCTTTACGGATTCTAATACGCTTGCCATTTGGTTTAAATCTGAATTAAATGAGAAGTTCTTATCACCAGCGCAAATTGAGACACCATTATTACCATAACCCTTCACATATAAAGCGCCACCGCTAACAGAGGCATTAACAGCGGGAGTAAAAATACCGCCAACTGGCCCAATCCATTTTTGCGCGGGGCAGGTAGCGCTTGTGCCACTTACCCACCCAGTATCACAGCTGGATGTTCCGCTCATCACGCCTTTTGTTTGATAATTTCCGGCAGTGTCTTTTTTGCCATAAGCCGTGTAAGTATAACCGGAACCGGAGCAAGAAATAGTGGTTTCGGAGGAAGCAGGGGTAGTTGTCTCCCCCACTGCCACAACTGAAGCGTTATACCACGGCTGGGTTGAACCGAATAGCCCGGGTGTGCCGGTTGTCGGAGCCCCAATTCCATAGCCGTAAGTTTCTCCTGTGATATAGAGGTCTGTGTTCTTGTTGATATCAAAGTCAATGGTCCTTCCAGATCCTCCCGCTATATCTCCCTTAATGGAAATTTCGATGCTGTTCCCGATGCCAACAACAATGCCGTCGCCAAAAGTTGACGTGTAATACTTCCCGTCGGACGAAACAACTGCGTCGTAGGCCGTGCCGCCAACATAGGTCTTGACATTCGCTAGATCCGATGCCACGGCTGAACCTGACTGATTCCATATAATTGATTTTACCCGAACTTTTTCAACTGAACCGGCTGTAACTTTTATTGATGAGAAAGTATAGCCGGTTGTGCCGATGTTCTTGACCACATTGCTGGCCGGGTCCAATGCGCCACGATTCATTGTCACGCTACCGATAGTAAGCGAGGCATTGATTGTCTGCCCTGTGCCAGTGATAGGGAGAGACCCTGTCGGTGTTACTGAAGCATTGATTCCCATAACCGATAGATAGGCGACCTGACCGGCGTAAGGAGCAAGATTAGATGTCATAAGACCGGCGACGGTTAATGTTCTTGATTGGCCCGCTTTTACAACGAAAGCGTTTTTATATTCATTAAGAGGAACAAGAGTTGCCCGATGGTTGGAATCAAAAATGTTTGCGCCACTGGTAACGCCTCCGTTTTCGTCCAGGAGAAAAATACTGGCAAAGGCCGCGTCATTCGTAAGTCCTGTTCTGTCAACAATTATACCATTGACAGTTACGTCATTTGAACTGGCAATAAGAGTTATTTTTGTAAACGGCACCGTTGCACCCGCAACCGCCAGAGTTGCCGACGGCTGACTTGGCGCAGAAATCATAAGACCGCTATCAGTTCCCGCCGCCACAATGCTGAAGGGCGCGTCGCTAGTATCTGCAGTAACGCCGTCATAAGTATTAATTATCACCTTAAAGTCAGAACCTGTTTGCCATGAAGAAGGAACTGTAAAATTATAAGATGTTTGTGATGGGGGGAAAACACCGAATGCTGTATTGTCGTTTCCTCTATTCCCCATTACCTCTATCCCTACATTTTTTTGGGTTGTGTTAGTCCATTTAATTGGATACATCTTTCCTGCCTCCCACACTTCCCCGCCATTCGGCGAAAGCACGGTGATGGAGGGAGAACCAGCGGAACTGGTAATTGTAAACGCCAAACTATTCGCGCTTACCTGCCCCGTTGAATTATTTTTCACCGAGAGCTTGTATGAGCCCGCGGGAAAATCTGCCGGCACATCAAACAACATATATCCGCATCCGCCGCCCAACGAAACAACATCTATATTATCGGTTCCGTTCTTTGGACCCGTGTATATCAGGTTGTACCCAAGCGCGCTGTCCGGCCCGCATCCGGTAAGTTTTATCTTTGTTCCCACCGGTCCGGATGTCGGCGTGACGCCAGTTAAGGTAACCGAGGCGGGAGGAGGAACCACTCCGCACCCGTAAAGCGAATTCAATTTCATTCTAGTGGAGGCGCCGACATAACCGGTTCCGAACCGAAGGCCAAGCGGTGTCAAGATTTCGTCTTTGTATTTTTGTTGAAAGCCGGAAACAGCTGAAGCAGTACCTTCGCTGAAATCTTTTACTGATTGTTCATAGTTCCCAATACCAAATCCTTCTTTACTTAAAGCTGTGTGGAGCGCAGAAACTTCTTCGCTAGTATCGCCGGATTTTAAATTCACATTAAAGTCATGGCACCATGCTGCTGGTGTTGGAGAAGTTGGCGCGCCCGTAAGAGCAGTTTGGACATTGTTTATTGTTGTTTGGTCTGCGCCAAAAGATTGGAGCAGACTGGTAATCGCATTAATCTGATTCTGTGTGAGAGCCGCAAAAGAAACATTTGGCGCGATTAAAACAGCCATTAAAACGCCAATAATCAAAAGTTTTTTAAATTTCTTCATATGATTATTAGATTATCATGTAAGTCGTTTTTTTTTAGAGATTTTGCAAGTATGTGTGGATAACTAATTTTTACCTAATCGCCAGGAGTTCCGGTTTGATTATGAAAATGAGGCCGAGGACGAGCATCATGAGGCCGGCGATGAGATGGGAATATTTCGTGTATTTTTCGTTGATGATGAAAAACTTTGACGAGAAGCCCGCCACCAGCAAGACAATAATATTGAGAAGCATGTAAAAGAAAACGTAGATAATTATGTAAAAATATTTTTGCAGGAAGGCCGTGTTTTGCAAAGCCAGCGCTTGGGTGAAAATCACCGGAAAGCCGATGGAGCACATCAGTTCCACCAAATTGACGGAGAAGGCGATGCCCGCCACGCCGGCGATAATCGCCCACCAGTTTTTGTTCAAAATTTTATTAAACTTCTCTGATATTTTTCTTTGCTGTTCAAGATTTCCTATCAGGCAGACATTGTATTTTTTCGCGATAAAATCATTGAGAGCCGCGATGCCGCTGACGATGGCAATGAGTCCGATTATTATTCTAATGATTGAGATGAATCCAAGAAAAACGAAAGCGTTAAGCCAAGCGGCCATGAAGAGAAAATATGAAAGACCGGAAACGAGAATAAAAGTCCAGCCGACAATCCAAAGTTTTTTTCTGTCACCGACGGCGAGAATCAAAGTAATCATCGTGATGAGTGCCCACATGGAGCAGGGGTTGAAGCCGTCCAAAGTGCCGATGACGACAGCAAGAAAAGGAATAGAAAATTGCTTAATGTTAACTTCGCCGAGAAGCGGAAGTTTTATAGTTGGCTGATTGCCCGCCTTGCTTTCGGGCAGGCTGATAGCTGATGGCTGATGGCTGTTCCCCGCGCGCGCGTCAATTACCATCTGCCTTATTTTTTGGCCGTAGTTATCGGTATTATCAAAGCCAACCAAAAATTTTTCTCCCACAATAGTGAACGGCACGCCGGGGGTTTCAACGCCGAATTTATTTAGCGCGTCTTGAAATAATTTTCTGTTCGCCTCGTTGTGCCAAACTTCGTATTCAACGACTTCCAAATCCGGCATTTCTTTTTTTAAGTCGTTTAAAAACGCCCTTTCGGCGATGCAGTGCGGGCATTCCTCGCCGTGAAAAAGGGTTAAAGTTATTTTATTTTGCGCTTGCCCGCCCACTGGCGCGGTTTGTGCAAGTCCAAAAACCGGAAGCGCTAAAAATCCAGCAACAATAAAAATAAAAAATAATTTTTTAAGAGTCATTTGCAGATTATTTTCTCAATGAATTAAATTCTTCAACACTTAGCCCGGCTTGTTTGATAATTGCCCGCAATGTCCCTTTGGGGACCGATTTCGAAAAATGCGCGGGAATTGTCAGCGCCTTATTATCAAATTCTCTGTATAAAGTTAAATGGCTGCCTTTTTGGCGCCACTTTTTAAAGCCAGATTTTTCAAAAATCCGTATGACCTCTTTTGCCTTTAGCGATGGCAATTTATCTGGCATGAGAAGGAATAATCTGGATCAAAGCGTTAAAAACAGGAAATTTTTCATCCTCACGGGGAACAGATTGCTTGTGGGCAATCAAGTTTTCTAAATGAAGTTCAATCGCCTCCTTGGCATTTTTTGTCGCCTCCTCGACTGTTTTGCCATAGGAAATACAGCCCGGCAATAAGGGAACTAAAACCGTGTATCCGCCCTCCTTCTCTGGAACAAGGTTGATTTGATATGAATAAATTTTTTCTTCTTTCTTCATGTAAACATATTAACCAAACCAGCCCAAAAAGGCAACAGTTTTAAATCTTAAGCACCTCTTTCGGCTCGGCAATGATGAGATATTTGTAGTTCGCCAGAGTTAGAGCGTTGAGGTCGCTAAATCGGGAAATTTGCATGCCGGGGATGTTGCGGAAGCCGCGCTCTATATCGCTGTCTTTTTTCGGCAACGCTATGATGGCTCGGTTTTTCTTTTTGCCCGCTAATTTTTCAAAATTCTTTATACCAGAAAGATTTTTTATTATAATATTCGCTTCTTTTGTTTTCGGCTGGCTTAAAATTATTTTGTCCAGAAACAAAATCTCATGGTCGCGCAACTTCTGCGACAGCGCGATGAAGAGCGCTTTCTTTTTCATTTTTTTGTTTATTTTTTTTGAATAGTCCTTTTCCTTTCTTGGCCCATGGGACACTCCGCCTCCCACCCAGATGGGCGACCTCTTGGAGCCGTGCCTCGCCTGGCCCGTGCCCTTTTGCGGCCACGGCTTTTTTCCTGTTCCAGAAACTTCCCCTCTGAATTTGGTGTGCGCCCAAGGGCTTCTCTTGTTCGCCTGCATAGAAACAACAACCTGATGCATCAAGTCGGCATTCCAATCCAAATCGAAAATTTCCTCCGGCAATTTTATTTTTCCGGTTTCTTTTGCTTCTTGATTGTATATTTTTACTTCCATGTTTTTATCCCTAAATAAAATTTTCAATTTTATCGGGCGAACAATTTGCTTAGCAAATTGTTTTAGCCATAAATTTCCAACAAAGTTCCTCTGCGCCCCGGAACTCCTCCCGATATGTAAAGCTGATTATTTTCCTTGTCCACTTTTACGATTTTCAAACTCTTGACGCTCTTCCTTTCGCCGCCCATTCTGCCCGCCATTCTCTTGCCTTTGAAGACCCTTTGCGGACCGGTGGCGCCGATTGAACCCGGCTCCCTCTCTGAATGTTTCTGGCCATGAGAACGCGGTCCGCCATGAAAGCCGTGACGTTTCACCACTCCCTGAAATCCTTTTCCCTTAGTGATTCCGCTCACCATGACAACATCCCCCTCTTCAAAAATGGAAGCGTCAATTTTTTGGCCTACTTCCATCCCTGAAATACTTCCTTTAGCGTCTCTTAGCCACATAAAATTTCCTTTCGTCCTCTGCGGTTTTTTTACGTTTTTTTCTTTCCTTGCGCCGAAACCGAACTGCACCGCCTCATGGCCGTCTTTTTCTTTTGTTTTTATTTGGACGGCAGTAAGAGGCCCGGCGTTCACTATGGTGACGGGAATAACATTGCCCTTGTCGTCAAAGACCTGGGACATTTTTTCTTTTGTGGCTAAAATAAATTTCATGCTATCTTCACCTCAATATCAACCCCCGCGGGCAAATTGAGATTCGTGAGAGCGTCTATGATTTTCGGAGTGGGGTTGAGAATGTCAACCACCCGCTTGTGAATTCTCATTTCAAATTGCTCTCTGGAATTTTTGTCAATAAAAGAAGACCGGTTGACGGTGTATTTTTTTATATCCGTCGGCAGAGGAAAGGGGCCGGCAATGACCGCGTCATGCCTTCTGGCCGTATCAACAATCTGCTTCATGCTCGCATCCAGAACTTTATGTTCATAGGCGCGAACTCTGATGCGAATCTTTTGCTGGCCTTCCTCCGTATTCTTCTTTTTAATTTCCTTTGCCATTATTTGACTATCTTGGTAACGACTCCGGCGCCGACTGTCTTTCCTCCTTCGCGGATGGCAAACCTCTGCTTCTCCTCAAGGGCGACTGGCGCGATAAGTTTAACTTTAAACGTGACTGTGTCTCCAGGCATAACCATTTCCACTCCTTCCGCCAAAGCAACTTCTCCTGTGACGTCCGTCGTTCTGATGTAGAACTGCGGCTTATATCCGGTAAAGAACGGCGTGTGCCTGCCTCCTTCCTCTTTTTTGAGAATGTAAACTTCTGATTCAAAATCGGTGTGCGGAGTGACAGAACCCGGCTTTGCCAAGACCTGTCCTCTTTCAACTTCCTCTTTCTTCAGCCCCCTGATGAGAATTCCGGCGTTGTCTCCCGCCATTCCCTCATCCAATGATTTATTGAACATTTCAATTCCTGTGACGGTTGTTTTTTTTGTATCGCCCAAACCGACAATTTCAACTTCCTCTCCGACTTTAACTTTTCCTTTTTCAATTCTTCCCGTCACAACCGTTCCTCTTCCTTCAATAGAGAAGATGTCCTCAACCGGCATAAGGAATGGTTTTTCAATTTCGCGGACCGGCTCCGGAATGAATTCATCCAGCGCCTTCACTAATTCCATGATCGGTTTCGCCGATTCGTCGTCAGCTGACTTAGCGTCAAGCGCCTTGAGCCCCGAACCTTTGATTATCGGAGTGGTGTCTCCCGGAAATCCGTTCTTAGTGAGAAGCTCCCTTATTTCCGCTTCAACCAAATCAATCATTTCTTTGTCGTCAACCATGTCAACTTTATTCAAGAAGACAACTATTTTCGGCACGCCCACTTGTTTTGCCAAAAGAATATGTTCTCTTGTCTGGGGCATGGCTCCGTCCGTGGCGGCCACGACCAAAATCGCGCCGTCCATCTGCGCCGCGCCAGTAATCATGTTTTTGATGTAGTCGGCGTGTCCCGGACAGTCAACGTGGGCGTAGTGCCTGGCCGGAGTTTCGTATTCCGAGTGGTGGACGGCGATGGTGATTCCTCTCGCCTTCTCTTCCGGCGCGTTGTCTATTTGGTCAACCTTTTCAATTCTTGACTTGTAGCCGGCGCCCGCCAAAGAGAGCACGTGTAAAATAGCGGCCGTTAAAGTCGTCTTGCCGTGGTCAACGTGGCCGATGGTGCCGACGTTAACGTGGGGCTTAGTTCGTTCAAATTTTTCTGCCATAAATTTTTTAAGTATTATCTTCTAATTAATTTCGACTCTTAATTTTTTACCCCGTTCTACGGGGTTAATAAAAACAATATAAAAAGCGTATCAGATACGCGTTATAATGCAATATTACTATGTTAATAAAATGGGGAAAAAAGTCAAGTAAAAAGCCCCGAACCTAATCGGGGCCCAAAAACTTAGCTGTCTCTTTTCGGAGCTTCCAAAACCAAAAGAAAAGGGGTAGGTAGGGAATTAAAACAAAAGACAAAACAAAAACCAACGCCGCAAAAAACAAACTGAAGCAAACTCCGTGTTTCGCTACCGCTCGCTACCGCCATGAAATAACTAATAAAGGCAACAAGAAAACCTATCAAAGCAATCGCCCATAAAGGAAACGAGATTTTTATTTCCACGGTCTTATTTTCCATTTCATCCTCCTTCTTTATTTAAAAATCAAAAATCTATTTAAAAAGATAGTAGCATTTTGGTCAGTAAAAATCAATCTAAATAGCCAAAGCGTCTTTTAAGATTTTAACGTCAAACTCAAGGCGTTCTATTCTCCGCCTGTGATCCATTGTCATAATATTCTCAATTTTTTCTATTTTTTTATCTGTATTATCAAACCTTCGGCTAACCATTCCCGCCAAGTTTTCCACTTCTCTGTCTATTTTCTTATCAAGAAGTTCAAATTTTTTATCAACTTGTTCAAATCTTTTATCCACAGCGTCAAAACGCCTGTCGATTACATGTAACAATTCCCTGTTTGTTATGTCTTTTTTCGCCTTTTTGTTTCCTAACATAAATTGATTATATATTACACGGCATTTTTTTCAACAGCCATTTATTTAAATTTTGATTATTTTCAGATTATGCCCTTTTAGGTTTTTATTTCTTCCCTTTTGCGTTATCACGTTTGTTTCGTCAAAATTTACCGAGCATCCCGCGGCCAATATGTCTCCATTAATGTGGCACAAAATATTGCCCAGTTTTATTACGGGAATTTCCACAATAGCTTTTATTTTCTCCTTAGCTAATTTATTCTGCAATTCTTTCTTGTTTTTAGATAAAATTTTTCTTGCTACTTCTTTTCCTTTCACGTTTTTAATAATACGACCGATGCCCGTAAATTTAAAGTTTATTTTTTTCTCTATTAAAGAATTAGAAATATCCGATCCTGCTCCAACTAAAACAACAACACGCGCGTTTTTTGATTTTCTTTTTATGAAATTTAATACCTTGTCATCTCGTATTAAATCCCCGGATATTTTTATCAGGATATTTTTACTCATAAAATTTTACTTAGAATTTACACCGGCAGATTCTCCAAATCCTCCTTTATTTCCAAATCGTCTTCCAAAATGCCGTCGGAAAAAAGGTCGGAATGTTTTTCCTCTTCAAAGGGGTTAATGGAATCTAAATCTCTGTCCTCCATATACTACGAAATACTAATTTTTACGAATATACGAATAAATTTCATTTACTTTTTATTATAATTAATCAATGTATTTAAAGCGAGGAATAAATTTTCCGTTTCTTTGCCTTTATAGTGTTTATATTTCCCTAACTTTATCTCGTTCATAAAATTCGTAGTTTATTTTATATTTACTATCCTTTTAAACTTCAGTCCCTTTGACGTAAATTGAGCGATTATTCCTAATTTTAAATCTTTTGCCTTTAAATAAGCGTAAACTTGGTCTATGTTCTTTTTGGAAAAATTATCTCCTTTTTTTAATTCAAGAACAATTTTATCGTCCACCAAGAAATCCAGAAAATAATCACCTATCTTTTCACCCTTAAACTCCAATGGAACATGCATTTGCTCTCTGTAATTCAATCCTTCTTGTCCAAACGCTTTTGCTGTCGCCTTTTCATAATACTTCTCTTGAAAACCGTATCCTAATTCGTTGTAAACTTCATATAAAATGCCGATTATCTTGTAGCTTAATTCCGGAAATAGGATGTCTTTTTTAATTAACTCTTTCATAAAATATTCGTAAATTCGTACCAATTCGTACTTCGTAGTCTGCTATTTCTTCCCTTCTATTATAACCTGAGCGATGTTGTTTGGCACGGGGGCGTAGTGGTCAAACTCCATGGTGGAATTTCCACGGCCTTCCGTCATGGAACGCAGGTTAGAGGGTCTTTTTGTTTTAGTTTTAGTTATTAATAAAATCTTTTTTATTGAGAATAATCATATTATCTTCTCTGCCAATGGTTCCTAAATAGATATAACCGTTATTGGCAGATATAGAATTAATAACTGCATTGCCAACTTCAATATATTTAGCCACAACCGGATCTAATGGATTAGTAATATTAACCACAATGAAATCTTGATATTTATATTTAGGATCATCTCCATGAGTACTACCTACATAGATATAATTACCATCCATGTAAAGTGATCTAACTCCTAAGTCGTCTGATCCCAATTTAATTTCTTTTACAATTTTAGGAACTGCAGGATTAGAAACATCTGCTACAATAAAATTATTAGCTGGAATGACTTTTTTAATATTTTTATTGCCAGTGTCGATCAATTTACTTTGAAGGCCAATATAAGCATAATTACCAGAAAATTTTATTCCTCCAATAGGAATAGGAAAATCTACTAATCTGTTACTACTTATTATTTTAGGAGTGGTAGGATTAGAAATATCCAAAATAAGGAAATTATTATTGGTTTCGTTTGAGGGGGCTAATGTCACATAAGCATAGTTGTTTATAATATTGATTGACGTTATCGCAATGCTATTATATATATCTTTATACCAAAATTTAGAAACAACGGTTGGATTTGTAGGATTAGAAATATCTACTATCATAATCTCATTTTGCTTATCTGATGCGCTTCTTACTCCAACATATGCATATCTGCCCGAAATTACCATAGAATCAATAAATACTCCTAATCTCAGCTGTCCAACAATCTTTGGCGTTGATGGAGTAGATATATCTATAATCAAAAAATCAGGATTACCTCCGCCACCACTACTAAGTCCTAGATAGGCATAACTATCTATTACTTTTATTGAGTTTACTGAGTTACCAAAACGAATACCGCTAACCACGTAGGGATTTGAAGGGTTAAAAACATCAACAATAGAAAATTCATTGCTTTTGCCAAAGGGATCTAATAAAAGACCGGCATAAACATAATTCTCTGTATTTTCTAATGTTTCAACCACATTATTAAAATTTACACTACCTATAGGTTTAACACTTATATTTGTATTGGAAATATTTTGTCCGCTTTTCAGGTGTATTGGAATTTTAACAAATTTGGCCAGTAAAAATATGACAATAAAAATTAATCCGATTATAAGAAAGAATTTTAAAAATTTACTCATAGATATTTATCACAATTAAAGCTAACAATAAAATTCATTAGCTTTATTCTATTATAACCCTTGTAGCAACGCAACAGAAGGAAGGTCAACTAAACAGAGAGACATTAGAGGATTATTTCTTCCCCTCTATTATAACCTGAGCGATGTTGTTTGGCACGGGGGCGTAGTGGTCAAATTCCATGGTTGAATTTCCGCGCCCTTCCGTCATGGAACGCAAAGAGGTGACATAGCCGAACATTTCCGAGAGCGGAACTTTCGCTTCCACCACCCGCAAGCCGGCGCGCTCACCCATATTTTCAATCTGACCGCGTTTTGAATTCAAATTGCCCGTGATGTCTCCCAAGAATTTTTCAGGAACGATGACTTCCACTTTCATAATCGGCTCAAGAATGGCCGGCTTGGCGCGCCTCACCGCTTCCTGCAACGCCATTGAGGCGGCAATTTTGAACGCTGCTTCGGATGAGTCAACTTCGTGGTAAGAGCCGTCGTAAAGCTCCACATCCATGTCCACCAGCGGAAAGCCGGCCGTCACGCCTCTCTCCATCGCTTCCTTCACTCCCTTCCCCACCGCCGGAATAAATTCCTGCGGGATTGTTCCTCCTTTGATGGAATTAATGAATTCAAATCCCTGCCCTCTCTCCCGCGGATGAACTTTTATCTTGACGTGCCCGTATTGGCCGCGGCCTCCCGACTGGCGGATGTATTTTCCTTCCGCTTCCGCTTCACCCATGATTGTTTCTTTGTACGCCACCTGCGGTTTGCCCACATTCGCCTCAACTTTGAATTCGCGCTTCATTCTGTCCACGAGAATTTCCAAATGGAGTTCGCCCATGCCGGAAATTATCGTTTCCATTGTTTCCTGGTCGCTCTTTATTATAAAGGTCGGGTCTTCGTCGGAAAGGCGGCGCAAAGCTAGGCCCATTCTTTCCTGGTCCGCCTTTGTTTTTGGTTCAATGCGCATGGAAATCACCGGCTCCGGGAATTTAATTTCTTCCAAAATAACGGGCCTTGTTTCCGCGCAGAGAGTGTGCCCCGTCCTCGTGTCTTTCAAACCGACGATGGCGGCGATTTCTCCGGAGTAAACAATTTTCACTTCCTCTCTCTCGTTCGCGTGCATTTGCAAAATTCTTCCCACGCGTTCCTTATTGCCGGTAGATGTGTTTAAAACATAAGAGCCCGCCTCCAGCACGCCGGAATAAACCCGGAAGTAAGTGAGTTGGCCGACGAAGGGGTCCGTCTGCAATTTAAATGCGAGGGCGGCGAACGGCGCGTCGTCCTTCGGTTCTATAAAAATTTCATTTCCCGTTTCTGTGTCTTTGCCTTTGATGGGCGGAAGGTCGGAAGGGCTCGGCAGATAATCTATAACCGCGTCCAAAACAAGCTGCACGCCTTTGTTCTTTAAAGCCGAGCCGCAGAAGACCGGGATGATTTCATAATTAATGACCGCTTTTCTTAAGACCTTTTTCAATTCTTCAACGGAAATTTCTTTTCCCGCGAGATATTCTTCCATCATTTTGTCGTTTTTCTCCACGATTTTTTCCACCAGTTCGTGGCGAAGTTTTTTCGCCTTGTCTTTCAAATTTTCCGGAATTTCCGTTTCCGTTATGTTCTCGCCGAATTTTCCCTCAAAGCCGTACGCCTTCATATTAAGCAAATCAACAACGCCGGAAAAATTTTCTTCCGTTCCAATCGGTATCTGCATCTTCACGGCATTGGGGGTGAGGCGTTCCAAAATGGAATCAAAACTTTTATTGAAATTCGCGCCCATTCTGTCCAGTTTGTTAATGAAACAGATGCGCGGAACTTTGTATTTGTCCGCCTGGCGCCAAACGGTTTCCGACTGCGGTTCCACGCCGGAGACGCCGTCAAAAACGACAACCGCTCCGTCCAGCACGCGCAAAGAACGTTCCACCTCCACGGTGAAATCCACGTGGCCGGGAGTGTCAATAATATTTATTCTGTGCTCAAAATTTTTTTCTCCTTTTCTGAAAGTCGGCGTCCAAAAACAAGTGGTGGCGGCGGAGGTGATGGTGATGCCACGCTCCCTCTCCTGCTCCATCCAGTCCATAACCGCCAAGCCCTCATGCACCTCGCCAATTTTGTGCGAAACGCCGGTATAAAAAAGAACCCGCTCCGAAACGGTTGTCTTCCCTGCGTCTATGTGAGCGACAATTCCAATGTCGCGTGTTTTTTCTAGTGGGTAGTCACGAGCCATAATTTTTTACCATGGACCACTTGCTATAAGAAAGGTAACTCCGATTATTACTAACGATACAACTAAAGAGATGATAAACCCCACTATTTCCACTGCAAGTTTAAATTTTGATTCTGTATGTACTAATACCCCTATCAAAAGAAAGAAACCAAGAATTCCATCTAACGCACAGGAAATTAAGAAGATAGGACCTATTGGTTCATTCCACGAGAAACGAAAAGAGCCACCATGACCAACCGCGCTTGCAAAGATAAAAAAACTCGCAAGAATAATAGTCATTATAATAAAATTTAATTTTGTAAATGTCTTCATGTTTTTACCAAGCAAAGTGGGCGAAAGCCTTGTTGGCCTCGGCCATTTTATGAACATTTTCTTTTTTCTTGGCGGCAAATCCTTCATTTTTGGAAGCGGCAATGAGCTCTTCCGAAAGGCGTTTCACCATATCCGCTCCTTTCTTGCTTCTCGCGCCTTCCAAAATCCATCTGAATGCCAAAGCCATTTTTCTTTCCGGCCGCACCTCTCTCGGCACTTGGTAGTTGGCGCCCCCGACTCTTTTTGACCTCACTTCAACGAGAGGCGAAACATTTTTTATCGCCAATTCAAAAACTTCCAGAGGATTTTCTGTCTTCAGTTTCTTTTTTATTTCGTCAAAAACTCCGTAGACCGTTTTTCTGGCAACATTTTTCTTCCCCTCCTTCATCACATAATTAATAAACTTCTCCACCATTATGGAGTCGTAATTATAGTCGGGTTTTATTTCTATTTTATTTTTTACTTTTCTTCGCATATTACTTCGCTTTCGGCTTCTTCGCGCCGTATTTGCTTCTTTGCTGTTTTCTGTTCTCCACGCCGGTGGTGTCCAAAATTCCGCGCACAATGTGATAACGCACGCCCGGCAAGTCCTTCACTCTACCGCCACGAATAATAACCACCGAGTGCTCCTGCAACTTGTGTCCCTCGCCGGGGATGTAAGCGGTCACTTCCATGCCGTTGGTGAGACGAACTCTCGCCACTTTTCTCAAAGCGGAGTTCGGTTTTTTCGGCGTCACTGTTTTCACGTTAATGCAAACGCCTCTCTTGAACGGCGAAGAATAAAACACCGGCCGGTTTCTCTTTGTGTTAAAACCGCGCTGGAGCGCCACCGCTTTTGATTTCTTTTTGACACTCTTGCGAGCCCTTTTTACTAACTGATTTATTGTGGACATAACAAAAATAACAATAGCAAAAATAAAAAAGAGGGTCAAGGCGACCCCCCTTCTGGCAACTTAGCGGCAATGATGGCATTTGCTACAAGTCACAGCGAAATTATTCCCGAATTGTCTTCGAAGTAATTCTTCAACAAATTCGAGTCCTGACTTTTTTTCGCTTATATAAGGTTTTCTATATGCCTCTTTTGCCTTTTCCCCGTCAACCTTTACTATGGTTTTCATGATCTACCTCCTTTCTGTGCATAATTAAAAATGCTATTCTAATTAAAATCTTAACATCTATGGCAGACAACAATCAAGTACAACTAAAAATTTTTGATAAAAAATATATTAAATCAATCGAGGGATATACGGAAATTTTACTTAAAAAAGACGGTATCTACTATACTATAATGGTAAACAGGACAAGAGCCGGGGTTGTCGGTTATATACCAGCAAAAACTTATGGAAGAGGTTTTGTGCAAATTGTTATTGAACCGAAATTCCGAGGAAAAGGTATATTAAAAATAGCCGAGGATATGTTGGCTAAAAAACACGAGCTTGACCGTTTATATGCCACAATAAAGAAAACAAACACACGGTCAATCAAGGCGCATCTAAAAGCTGGATTTAAAAAATTTTCCAAGAGAAAATTGGATTTATTAAGAAAAGAAGATCTGTTAAAAAAAGAGGATATAAGATTAGTTAAAGAATATAAATAAAATTAAACAGTTACCGCAATCAAAAACCGACATCGCCGCACCCGACATCGCCTTGCGAAGTCAAGGCGGGCGGGTAAATGCAACTTCGGGGGTGAGGTTTTAAAATAAAAAAAGGAGATTGGCTATGAATTGCCATATCTCCTTTGTGTGCCAATATTGTGGCTATGCTGTTTTAAAATC
>Ga0265296_1002852_pt1 | contig 16768 bp, 15 predicted proteins | sample MunlanPumphouse1_FD_189073 | JGI IMG/M metagenome (GOLD analysis project Ga0265296, IMG submission 189073) | Groundwater microbial communities from a municipal landfill in Southern Ontario, Canada - Pumphouse #1 | ecosystem: Environmental > Aquatic > Deep subsurface > Groundwater | place... | reverse complement strand
CAGTAAATTCAGCGTTGCCGCTTACTTTTAGTCCGCCCGCGATTTCTACCGGGCTGCCGCCGTAAATTACGCCTTTAACTGTCAAATTATCATCAACCGTCAGGTTATCGTTGAAAGTGGCTGCGCCTTTTACCATTAAATTGCCGTCCACATTTGTTGTCCCGTCGGAGGAAGTTTGCAAAACCGTCGGCTGAATTTTGGTGGGGGCAGGAGCGAAAACTGCTGGGACTCCTGCGGTACCACCAGACGACTTTGGAGTAGGGGCAGCAGTAATTTTAGAAGCAACCGGAGCCGTAGTCTGCGCCGTTCTGCTTTCCCCTTCTTTGCCCTCCTCTGCTGCCTTCTCTTCTTCAACAGGAATTTCGACTGCCCCTTTTTCTGCCGGAGCGTAAACATAATATTTCTTTAAAGAATTAGGGGTCAAAAAATCTACGACCCTAGTATAAAGATTAACTAAAGATTGGGCCGAACGGGAAAACTCTTTTAAAAAGCTATATTTGCTTATCTGAGCGTAATCTTTAACGCCCTGATTAGTTTCGCCGACCTTATCCGCTAATTGCGCCAGTTTTATTTCCCCTGTTTCAGATACTCCCTTTACCCGGCCGGCGCTAGACAAAGTTAAGTCGGCCGCCTCCTGACCCAGTTTAATCGATAAATCTTTTTGCGCTTCGGCTAAATTTTGTAAGACGGAAAGAATAGAATCTTTTGTCGTTCCGCCCATCTCATAAGCAAACGACTGGACTCCAGCTATAATCGAATGACCGGCGGCTTCGCTTATGCCCGCTACCCGACCTAACCCTTGATCTCCCCGCCAGGGAGTAGACACTTTCTTAAAAGTAGAAGAAGCAATATGTTTCGCGCCTGCAAAAACTTCTTCGGTTTTTTTAGAAGAAAAAGCAATAAGCTTATTCGCCATATCAAAAAAATCAGCCTTAACTTCGGGCTCAAAATAGAAAAAAGAAAAAGCAGCCACTATTGAAATAAAACAAATGGCTGCTCCTCTTATCCCAACAGAACTAAAATCAACTTTCCGAAAAAAATATTTAATTTTCTCTGGCCGGATATTTTGTTTTTTCCTCTCTATTTCTTTCCCCGCCTTACCCGTTTTTTCTTCCCAATCTTTTCTGGCCTCGGCCTCTTTTGAAAAATCACCCTTTTCTAAAAATATCCAATCTATTTTTTCTTCTTCGCGCCTGCTATCAACCAACTCATTTATTAAAGCCGGCTTCTCCGGAAATTTTTCTCGGCCAACAGCTTTTTCTTTTCTTGAAGAAGCTTCCTGTTCTTGCTTTTTGTGCTTCTTATTTTTCCCTTCCTCGGCTAAGTATTCTTCAAGCCATTCCGAAGTGGAAAACCAAATTCGCCCGATCTTTTTCGCTTTGAGTTTTTTCCTATTAACCAGGGTATTTAAATAGTCGCGGGAGATACTATATTTTTCCGCTAATTCGGATAAAGGCAAACAGTCTTCGCTTTCCTTTTTGTGCTTCTTATTTTTACCATCCTCGGCCAGGTATTCATCGAGCCACTCTCGCGTCGAAAACCAAATCCGGCCAATCTTTTTAGCTTTAAGTCTGCCCCTGTTAACCAGCGTGTTCAGATAGTCGCGGGATATATTATATTCCTTCGCCAAATCAGATAAAGGGGAATATTTTTCTATTCCCTCTTGCCCTTTTTCCTCTGCCTGATTGGCACTTTTTTCCTCCCTTTTCACTTTGTTCTTATATTACTTGATAAAATAATTGATTGGCTGTGATTCTTTAATTGATTGGCTTGCCAATCAATAAGTAAAACGCCCTATTATTATACCATTTTAAGCTATGGCCATTCAAATATTTTTTGCCTGTTTCTAAAGGGGTAATGGCAGCTGGAGAATAAAGGAATTTTAAAAAATAGGGGGTTATACACAATAATGGTTTTAGCAAACAAAATACCAGCCGGTTTATCCACCTCCGGCCTAAAACCTCCTCCCTCACCCTCCCGTCCCTCTCCCGCTCTTTCATCGCGGGAGAGGGAAGATTGATAAACAAGAATCACTAAAAAAATTTTAAAACATCTCCCTTCTCCCATGAGGTTACGAAACGGGAGAAGGGTTGGGGATGAGGGATGGCTGGAGGGCGAGGGGCTGAACTATATAATGCTTCTCGAACAATACAAAAGAAGGTGAGAAAAATTTTTCTCACCTTCTTTTTATTTTATATTTTTATGTTATTTTATTTTTATAATTACATCATATCCATGCCGTCGCCCATGCCGCCGTGCATATGGTTTCCCTTTTCCTCTTTTTCCGGCTTGTCAACAATCACGGCTTCAATAGTTAAAAACATAATCGCGGCCGAAGCGGCATTCTCCAAAGCGCTCCGCACGACTTTAGTCGGGTCAACAATCCCAGCTTCGATCATATCTTCAAATTTATTAGTGGCGGCGTTATAGCCGATATTTTTATTTCCTTTCTTGTTCTCTTTAATTATATTAAAAAGAATTAAGGAACCGTCCTTGCCGGAGTTAGCGGCAATCTGCTTTATCGGCTCAAGGATCGCGCTGTCAACAATCTTTACTTCCAAGCCGTCTTCTTTTTTGTCAGTCAGCTCGTTAAAAGCATCGCCGGCTAAAGCCAAGGCCAATCCCCCGCCCGGCACAATCCCTTCGGCTTGCGCGGCGCGGGTAGCGTTCAAAGCGTCTTCAATCCGGTCTTTCTTTTCTTTCATTTCCGTTTCGGTCGCAGCTCCGACTTTAATCACGGCGACGCCGCCGGCTAATTTAGCCAGCCGCTCCTGCAATTTTTCTTTTTCAAAATCAGAATCGGATATTTCAATTTCTTTCTTTATTTGTTCCACTCTCTCTTTTATCTTTTTGGCTTCGCCCTTACCTTCAACAATCGTGGTTTTTTCTTTCGTGGAAACGACTTTGCGGGCCTGGCCCAAATCATCAACACCGACATTTTCTAATTTTAACCCGACTTCTTCAGAAATTAATTTCCCGCCGGTCAATATCGCAATGTCTTCCAGCATAGCTTTCCGCCTATCGCCAAAACCCGGGGCCTTAACGCCTAAAACGTTAAATGTCCCTCTTAATTTATTAACCACAAAAGTGGCTAAAGCTTCACCCTCAATTTCTTCGGCAACAATCACTAAATCCTTCTTGCCGGACTGGACTAATTTTTCCAGAAGCGGCAGAATATCAGCCAAAGCGGAAATTTTTTTGTCCGTAATTAAAATATACGGGTCTTCAAATTCCGCCTGCATCTTATCCGGATTGGTTATCATATAAGGAGAAACGTAACCTTTATCAAATTCTATACCCTTAACCACTTCTTTTTCCACGCCAAAATGCTGGCCTTCCTCAACGGTAATAACCCCGTCTTTGCCAACCGCTTCCATGGCCTCGGCAATAATCTGGCCAATTTCCTTATCATTGGCAGAAATAGAAGCGACCTGGGCGATTTCTTCTTTAGTAGAAATGGTTTTGCTCATTTCTTTTAATTTAGCCACGATTAAAGAAACCTTTTTTTCAATCGCTTCCCTGATTTCTACCGGGCTTACTCCGGCTGAAACCAGCTTCAAACCTTCGCTAATCATAGCTTGAGCCAAAATCGTGGCGGTCGTGGTGCCGTCACCGGCGGCCTCATTGGTTTTTGAAGCCACTTCCTTTATTATTTCCGCTCCCATATTTTCCACTTTATCTTCTAACTCAACCTCTTTAGCCACGGTTACGCCGTCCTTAGTCACTTGCGGACTGCCATAGCTTTTACCCAAAACTACATTGCGCCCCCGCGGACCCAAAGTAACTTTTACGGCGTTAGTCAATTTATCAACGCCTCTTTTTAAAGCCGCCCTGGCTTTTTCATTAAAAATAATTTGTTTAGACATATTTCTATAAATTTTCAATTATCAATTTCCAATTTTCAATGACTTTGTTCTAAATTAGTAATTAATCATTAAAAATTGTTTAAAAATTAAAAATTGTAAATTAATTTATTATCGCAATTATATCGTTTTCGCTAATAACCAGATATTCCTCCCCGTCAACTTTTATTTCGTCCGGAGAATATTTTTTAAACATGACCTTATCCCCGACCTTAACGGACATTGGCGCCCGCTGGCCGTTATCTAAAAGTTTCCCTTCGCCAACCGCCAGAACTTCGCCCTTCTCCGGCTTTTCCTTATCCACGGTATCAGGTATAATTATGCCGGACTTAGTGGTTTTGTCCTCAACAATCGGTTTGATGACAACATTGTCATGAATCGGTTTTAGTTTCATATTAAAATTCTTCTCTTCCTGCCGGTAATTTAAAAATTATCAGCTGGAAGTATTAATTCTAAATAAATTAGCACTTAACGATAGAGAGTGCTAAATCTCATAAGTATTTTATCACTTTTTTTAAATCTGTCAAGTCCTTATAAATTACTCCCCAAAATAACTAAAAACGAGGTTTTCCCCCGTTTTTATATATCTATTTTTACCTTTTATTAGTTCATTTTCTTTATTTTCTTCCACCGGCTTATCGCCTTTGTCCTGGCTAATTCTTTCTCCAATTGGGCCGTAATCGCGGCAAAACTCTCCGCATCTTCATGCTTGGTTTCCTCTTTTATTTTCTCCGCCCTGACTCGGGCTTCTTCCGCCCTTCTTAAGTCAAGCTCCTCGGCCCGCTCGGCCGTATCAGCTAAAATCACAACTTTGTTTTTTAAAACCTCAATAAACCCGCCGGAAACCGACATTATTTCCATGTCTCCGTTTTCTTTCTTTAATTCAATCACGCCCGGCTTTAAAACCGAGATTAAAGGCGTATGGTTAGGCAAAACCGTGATCTCCCCGGACCGAGTCGGAACCGTCACCTGGTGAATCCGCTCTTTTAAAACCACTCTCTCCGGCGTCACCACCTCAAATTTAATTGTTTTATCGCTTTCAAACATAATATAAAATTATTTGCTGATTTCCTCAATACCGCCGCGCATATAGAAATCACCTTCATTTTTATCATCATGCTTGCCGGAAAGGATTTCTTCAAAACCGCGGATAGTATCTTCTAATTTTACGTATTTACCCGGCCGGCCGGTAAAAGTTTCAGCTACGTGAAAAGGCTGGGACAGGAATCTTTGAATTTTTCTCGCCCGGACGACGGCTAATTTATCCTCGTCGGATAATTCCTCCATGCCGAGTATGGCAATTATATCCTGCAAATCTTTATATCTCTGCAAAACCTTTTGCACGCCGCGGGCCACGCGGTAATGCCTTTCCCCGACTATTTTTGGGTCAAGGATGGTGGAAGAAGAGTCAAGCGGGTCAACCGCTGGATAAATGCCTAATTCCGTTAAACTGCGGGAAAGCACTACGGTTGAATCAAGGTGGCCGAAAGTCGTAGCCGGCGCTGGGTCAGTTAAGTCGTCAGCTGGCACGTAAATCGCCTGGATAGAAGTAATAGAACCCTTATTAGTGGAAGTAATCCTTTCCTGCAGTTCGCCCATTTCTGTCGCTAAAGTCGGCTGATAACCGACCGCAGAAGGCATCCGGCCGAGTAAGGTTGAAACTTCGGAACCGGCCTGCGTAAATCTAAAAATATTATCTATAAAGAAAAGCACGTCCTGATTTTTTTCATCGCGGAAATATTCGGCGATTGACAAGCCGGTCAAAGCCACGCGAGCGCGGCATCCCGGCGGTTCATTCATCTGGCCAAAAACCATAGCCAGTTTATCAAGGACTTTAGCGTCTTTCATTTCGTTGTAAAGGTCATTACCTTCGCGGCTTCGCTCTCCGACTCCGGCAAAAACCGAATAGCCGCCATGGGCTTTAGCAATATTATTTATAAATTCCTGGATAACCACGGTTTTGCCTACGCCGGCGCCGCCGAACATGCCGACTTTTCCGCCTTTGGCAATCGGGCAGATTAAATCAATAACTTTGATGCCGGTTTCTAAAATTTCCGTATTAGTTGACTGCTCGGTGAATTCCGGCGCCGGGCGATGGATTTCGTATTTCTTCCCGGTTTTTACTTCCTTGCCTCCATCTACCGGTTCGCCCAAGACATTAAAAATCCGGCCTAAGGTTTCTTCTCCGACCGGAACCGTAATCCCTCGGCCGGTGTTTACCACCTCATCTCCCCTTTTTAAGCCGTCGGTTGAACCCATAGCCACGGTCCGAACCACATTAAAGCCGATATGCTGCTCTACTTCTAAAACTAATTTTTTCCCATCCGGCAATTTAGTTTCTAAGGCCGTATAAATTCCCGGCAGGTTATCCTCGAAATGGATATCAACCACCGCGCCGATAACCTGCTTAATTGTGCCAATATTTTTTTTATCAGATGTCATATTTTTATATTATTTTCCCGCCACTTTATTATAATATTTGTGGGCGGAATCCCGCCTCGGCGGTGATATTATTTTTAATTTTAATTTTTCAAGGCATTAGCGCCGGCGCTGATTTCCGCTATTTCAGACGTAATCGCGGCCTGCCTGGCTTTATTGTAATAGAGGGTCAGCTCATCAACTAAGTCCCCGGCCGCGTCCGTGGCCTGATGCATAGCCGCCATCCGGGCGCTGTGCTCGGAAGCGTTTGACTCAAGTAAAGCCTGAAAAAGCTGAATCTCCAAAAGCCGCGGCAACATCTCATTTAAAACTTCTGCCGGCGTCGGCTCATAGGTAAAAACATAACTATTTTTCTTTTCGTCATGCAGGTATTTATCTTCCTTGCCTTTAAGATATTGCCTATCCGCGCCAATCCGGCTATCTTCCCCGACTACCCCTAAAAACTCCTCATGAACCGATATGTCTATGGGTAAAAGCTGCTTAACCCGCGGTACTTGGCGGGTAGCGCTAACAAAATCCGAATAAGCGACCATAATTTTATCGTATTTATGGGCTAAAAAATCATCAATTATTAAACGAGCTAAAGAGCTTACTTCCCTTACCTCGGTGCAAGTATCCTGCTTTTCAAACGCCGCCACAATTTTATACCCGAAACGGGAATAAATCGAACGGCCTTTTTTCCCGACTATAATAAATTCATTTTCTATTTTTTCGCCTTTCTCGTTTTTCTCATGCTTTTTCGCCGAATCAACCGCTTTATTGACGACAGCGGCGTTAAACCCGCCGCAAAGGCCGCGGTTTGAAGAAAATAAAACTACTCCCACTTTTTTTATTTCTTTCCGGTTTGACAGCAAAGGGTGAAGATTCTTGCCGGAATCAACCGCAGCCGAAAGATTTAAAATCGTGGTCCAGCTCAAATTAGCATAAGTCCGGGTGCGCAGGACTGATTCCACCGCCTTCTTCATCTTTGACGCCGCCACCATTTCCATGGCCCGCGTTATCTTTTTGGTGTTGGCGATTGACTTTATTCTTCTTTGGATTTCTTTTGTCTTAGCCATCTCTTAGTTTATAAAGTTAAAAGTAAAAAGTCTTAAAGTATTTAACTTTATAACTTTATGAACTTTTAACTTTATCACTCTCTAAATAATCCAGTGTATCTTTATAATCTTTAATAATTTTTTGTAATTTTTTCTCCTCGGCCTCAGTTAACTCTCCGGTTTTCTCTATTTCTTTTATCAAATCGGAATTTACATCCTGGACATACTCAAGGAGGCTGGCTTCAAAATCCCTTACTTTTTCTACCGGCACATTATCCAAAAATCCGGAAATTAAGGCAAAGAAAATAATTACCTGTTGCCCCACTGGCATCGGCACATACTGGTCCTGCTTTAAAACTTCAATCATGCGCCGGCCCCTTTCCAGTTTTTCTCTTGTTTCTTTATCTAAATCAGATCCGAACTGGGCAAAAGCTTCCAATTCCCTGTATTGGGCCGCCTCTAACCGCATCCGGCCAGCGACTTTTTTCATAGCTTTAATTTGCGCTTTGTTACCGACGCGGGAAACAGACAAACCGGCATTTATAGCCGGACGGTTGCCTTTATAAAATAGATCTGACTCCAAGTAAATTTGGCCATCGGTTATGGAAATAACATTAGTCGGAATATAAGCGGAAACGTCTCCGGCCTGGGTTTCGATTAAAGGCAGGGCGGTAATAGAGCCACCGCCATAATCTTTATTTAATTTGCAGGCCCTTTCCAATAAACGGGAATGGAGATAAAAAACGTCTCCCGGAAAAGCCTCGCGTCCAGGCGGCCGGCGCAAAAGCAGGGAAACCTCGCGGTAAGACACCGCGTGTTTTGACAAATCATCATAAATTATTAAAACATCCTCGCCTTTGTCTAAAAAATACTCAGCCATAGCGCAACCGGCATAAGGGGCGATATAAAGAAGAGGAGCCGGGTCAGAAGCGCCGGCCATAACGACCGTGGTGTATTTCATGGCTCCGAATTTTTCCAACCGCGCCACGATAGAAGCGACTTTTGACTCTTTCTGGCCGATCGCCACATAAATGCATTTCATACGCTGGCCTTTCTGGTTGATAATTGTATCAATGGCAATAGCGGTTTTACCGATCTGGCGGTCCCCAATAATTAGTTCTCTTTGTCCGCGCCCAATCGGAATCATAGCGTCAATGGCTTTAATCCCGGTTTGCACCGGCTGTTTAACTGATTCGCGGGCAATTACCCCGGGAGCGATTTTTTCGACCGGATAGGACTTTTTCGTCTTTAAATCCCCTTTTCCGTCTAAAGCCTTCCCTAAAGGATTGACTACCCGGCCAACCAGTTCATCGCCGACCGGAACTTCCAAAATCCTCTTTAAAGCTATCACCTCGTCTCCTTCCTTAATAGAGGAAGCGTCTCCCAAAATAATGGCGCCCACGCTGTCTTCTTCTAAATTTAAGACCACGCCGAAAGCAGACCCGCCGGCAATTTTAAATTCAAGCATTTCCGACATCATAGCGTCAGACAAACCAGAAACTCGGGCAATGCCGTCGCCGACTTCAGTCACCCGACCGAAAGTCTTTTCTCCCGCTTCCGCCTTAAACCCGCTTATCTGCTCTTTTAATTGCTCAACGATAAAATCTTTTGTTTTATTCATATATATTTATATTATTTTATTATTTTATTTTTATCTTCCATTTTTATCGCCCTATCGCATTTTTAAATTCGGCTAATCTCGTCCTTAGGCTCTCGTCTAAAATTCTATCCCCGTGCTTAATAATTACTCCACCCAAAATATTTTTATCAATCTGTTTGCTCAATTTTACTTCTCCGCCGTTGGCAGTTTTCACCAGATACCGCCCGATGACCTTCTCCGTTTCCGGCGCTAACTTCAGGGCGCTGATAATTTCGGCTTTTGTTATATTGTTCTTTTTATTCCAAATCTGCTCAAATTGCCCGATAATTTTTCCGAGCTGGGAAACCTGGTTATTGGCCTTAAGCACCCGGCAAAAATTCTTCACCACTTCCTTAACTTTTCCGCCAGAAGCGTCGCTTACTGATTCAAACAGGGCCTCCCCATATTGTTTAGCTGTAATCTTCATATTATTTTAAATTCCTTACAATCTTTTTTATAAGCTCTTCGTCTTTCTTATCAGTTATTTTTTCCTCCAAAACTTTTTCCAAAGAAATTACAATTAAATCCCCCACTTCCTTTTTTATTTCTCTTAAAGTTTCTCCCTTTTCCGCTTCCATTTTGGCTTTCTCCTGATTGATAATCTGGCCGATTTCTTCTTTGGCTTTGTCAACAATTTTTTGGCGATTGGCTTCGCCCTGTTTTTTGGCCGCTTCTAAAATTTTAGCTGCCTCCTTTTTGGCCGCCCTTACCAGTTCGCCCTCCCTTTTTTCCATTTCTTCTAATTTTTCCGAAGCCTTTCTAGCGTCTTCCACGCCTTTTTCAATTTTTTCCTTGCGGTCATTTAAAAATTTTAAAATCGGCTTGTAGCCGAACCTCCACAAGACTAAAACCAAAATCGCAAAATTAATAAGTTGGGCAATTAAAATTTTAACATCCAGGCCTAAGGCGTTAAGTAATTCCATATGAAAAAATAATTTTTAAAAAATAAGGACATCCCGCCATTTTTCCTAAAAGCGGGACGGGCTCTATTTTCTAACCAAAAAGAATGATCAGGGCAACGACTAAAGCGTAAATACCGGTAGATTCGCAAATGGCCATAGTCACGAACATAAGGGGCGTGATTTTATCAGCCGCTTCCGGATTGCGGCCGATGGCTTCCATAGCTTTAGCCGCCACAAAACCTTCTCCCACGGCCGGACCGATAGCCCCAAATCCCATGGCAATACCGGCGGCTAGAGCTTTTATAGCTTCTGTTTCCATATTAAATCAATCCACAATTTTCAATTCACAATCCCGAGCACTCGGGATGTAAAATTGAAAAAGTTAGAATTATTATTTTGTTATTTTATTAGTTTATTTTTAAATTTTTTAAACCAGCTTTTCTTTAGCTACTTCACTTTCCGGAATCTCCGAAGCCAAAGTTATAAACACTAAAGTTAAAACGGAAAAAACAAAAGCTTGCACCACGGCCGTTACCAACCCTAAAAACATAAAAGGCAAAGGCAAAAAAAATGGAAATAAAAACAGCATTACCGCCCCTAAAATTTCTCCGGCAAAAATATTGCCGAATAAACGGAAAGACAGGGAAATGACTTTGGCCAGCTCTCCGACTAGGTCCATCAGTCCCAAAAAAAATTGCATGGGTCCTTTTAAATTAATAAACTTGCCTAAATATCCGAAAGGGCCATGGACTGCTATTAAAACAATTTGCGTAATTAAAAAAGTAACCAGGGTCATGGCAAACACCATGCCATAATCAGCTATTACCGCCCGGAAAACCGAGACCACGCCTTCTTCTTTATGCAAGGTCACGGCAGATTGGCCGGGAATATAAGTAGCCAAATTGGCCACTAAAATAAAGACAAACATGGTAAAAACCAAAGGAAAAAGCCGCTTTGTTTTTTTCTCCGTGCCGGCAATGGATCTAACAAAGGAATAACCGCCTTCTAAAAGAAGCTCAACGATATTCTGCAATCCTCCCGGGATTAATTTTAATCTGGCCCGGACGAACAAGGTAAAAATAATTAAAAACAAACTGATGAATAGAGACCAAAAAAACGTATTGGTTACGGGAAAACCGCCGATAAAAAACAAAATGTCCGGTGCCAATTTTACGCTTAATTCCATAAGTTTAATTAAAGAATATTTTTACTGTCTTCCTCTCCCGCCCCAGCCTTTTGAGCAGTCTCATTTTTCTTCCTCATATCTCTCTGGCGGTCAATCCATTTAGTTAAAGCGACCACTTTCTTAAAAAGTAAAATGTTAGTAACAATAAAAGCGATAAATACACCAACAATTAAAAGCCAGGGGCGAGTATTGAAAACTCTGTCTAGCCACCAGCCGGCTCCGCCGATTATTAAAATGGGACCAAAAATAGAAGTACTGCTATAAAAAGCTAAAGCCCAGGATAATTGCCTCACATTTTTATATTTGTCTAAAAAATCTTCTTTCATATATATTTTTACAACACTGGTCTTATAACTCTACCCCCACCCACAAAAAAATATTTCTTTTTTTAAAAACAAAAACTAACCCCCTAATTATCCCGGACGTAGTCCGGCTAAGGGGCATAATAAAGTAGTTAAAAACCATTCTTTATTTAATTTATATGATTTCTTCTGAAATCAATCTTATCTTAACAAACAAATATTTTTAAGTCAAGACCAAATATCCACAATCAAGCCTACGAATTACGAATACCGTTTTGGGATAAAAAAATTTGGGTGAGGCGCGAGTTGAGGCCGAACCTTTTATCCCGTGTCATGTGCCCCGAGCGTAACGCAGTGGAGCGAGAGTGCAGCGGGGTTCGAGGCGTTAGCCGAGAAAGTCCGCCGTAGCCCGTTGAATTAAATAGCGCTACCAATTAATAATATTATAAAAATTCCTGTTGTATTAAGGATATAACATAGTATAGAGAAAGATTTTGTCGAAATTGATTGAGAAGTAGCCAATAAAGAAACACCGATTTCATCAGGCAACGGTGAAGCGATTATAAAACCCGCGAGAATAGGAACAAAGTATTTTTTTAATAAATTCGGGGTTTTGTTATTAAGGTAATGTATTGCTTTTTCTTTAGATAATTTTTTAATTTCATCAGCAAAAGAATATCTAATAAATTTGAATATTATCAAATCACCAATCAATGCTCCGAAACCGGCAATAAATCCTGCAAATAAAATATTTTGCTCCTTAGCTAATATCAACAAGATGGCTGTTGCAGGTGCTGCCGTAAAACCGTATGTAAAAAATATACCTGCTAAAAATGTGCCGAAATATCCTAAACTCAATAAAAAAGTGTGAAGCGGCGAGAAGTCTCGCCCTATAAACATTAAATACGCAGCGACAAAGGTGAATATTAAAAATAGTAGTTTGGGATATTTTATTTTCGACAAAATTTTCTTCATAGGTTTATTGCATCAGAGGAATTTATAAATTTTTGTAAAGGCTGGCGGCGGCGGATTGCATAGAGCTTACAAATATACGGATTCTCATTAAAACGTTTTATATCATATTCCCACATTCGTAGGGTATTAACTTGAAAATAAGCTAAAATATAACGTCGCATAGGTCACGTAAATTAGATATTAAAGAATTCCCTCGCATTTTTAGTTGTAGTCTCCCCTACCCGCTCTGAACTTATATTTCTTATTTCCCCAATCCGGTCAGCCACATACTTAACCAAAAGCGGCTCATTGCGTTTCCCGCGGTAGGGCTCCGGGGTCATATAGGGGCAGTCGGTCTCTATCATAAATTTTTCCGGCGGCATTTTCCGGATTAAGTCGTCCCAACGCTTGCTAAAAGTTATTAAGCCGGTGAAAGAAATAATTAGGCCGAGAGAAAAATATTTCCAGGCCAAGTCTTCGTCCCCGGAAAAACAATGCATCACTCCCCAGGGCCGGGTGAGCGGAATTATCTCCCTGTACTTTTTCTTGAAATCAGATAAAATCGCCAGCATATCGTCATGGGCCTGGCGGCAATGGATAATAACCGGTAAATCCAGCTTCCTGGCCAGGAGTAATTGCTTCTCAAAAATTTCCTGCTGCTTTCTCTTTATGGCGGGGATATCGCCGGCTAAATTTATATGGTAATAGTCCAACCCGATTTCGCCGATCGCCACCACTTTTTCAAATTTAGCCAGTTTTTCATAACTGTCATAGCTAAATTCCTCAGCTTTCGCCTTAAAACTGTACTCTCCATTTTCATCGTCATTAGCAACCGTTAAATCATCAAGGTGAATTGGATGCAGGCCGACCGCGGCATAAACTCCTTTTTCATATTTGTTGGCGTAGTCCAAACCTTTCCTCGAGGTCTTATATTCTGACCCAACCAAAATCATCCAGGTATCGCCAGCGAGCGAACGGCGGATTACCTCGTCGGCATCTTGGCTGAAAGCGTTAAAATTAACATGAGCATGAGTATCTATAAACATAACCTTACAAATTAGCTACTAAGTTTTACTTATATTAACTATTTTACACCCGTTCTTAAGAAATTGACAACAAGTTGAAATTTTATTGAATATAGGCTATAATGTAAACATAATTTTCATTATTCATTTTTCTTTATGTCAAAATTCATAATTGAGGGAGGCAAAAAATTAGCCGGAAAAATAGAGGTTAAAGGGGCTAAAAATGCCGCTTTAAAAATTATTCCAGCGGCCATTCTTTCCAAAGAAAAAATTTCTATCTCCAACCTGCCAAAGATTGAGGATATAAACAAGGCCTTATCTTTACTCGAAGATTTAGGCGCCGAGATAAACCGGGTAAAAGACCGCCTGGAAATTAAAACGGCTAACATGAGTAAAATTGAGCTTAATCCTGAATTCGCCAATAAATTCAGAGCCTCAGTAATGTTTGTCGGCCCGATTTTGGCTAGATTCGGCGAAGTAAAATTCCCTCACCCCGGCGGGTGCGTTATTGGCGCCGGCGGCCGGCCGATTGATTTATTTTTGGAGGGCTTTAAATGTTTAGGGGCCAAAATTGAAGTGAGCGGCAATTATTACCATTTAAAGGCAAAAAAACTTAAAGGCTGTGAATATTTCTTCCCTTTAATAAGCGTTACGGCTACCGAAGCTATGATGATGACAGCGGTTTTGGCGCAAGGCACCACGATTTTAAAAAACTGCGCTATGGAGCCGGAGATTAAAGCACTGGCTGATTATCTCAATGAACAAGGAGCAAAAATAAAAGGCGCGGGTACGCCGACTATTGCGGTAGAAGGGGTAGAAAAAATTAGCGCCGGCAATTTCAAAATAATCCCGGACCGCATTGAAACAGGCTCTTTCGCCATCCTGGCCGCGGCCACTAAATCCAATATCACTATTACTAATTGCGAACCCGAACATATACAGGTGCTTCTTTCTATTTTCAACAAAATCGGCGTGCCCTTTGAAGTTGGCAAGGATTTCTTAAAAATCAAGGAAGCCAAGGAAATAAAACCCTACAGCATAAAAACCCACGAATATCCCGGCTTCCCGACCGATCTACAGCCGCCTTATACGGTTCTTATGACACAGGCCACGGGCTCATCTCTAATCCATGAAACGATTTATGACCGCCGCCTGCTTTACGTTGATAATTTACTGCAGATGGGCGCTGACATTACGATGTGCGACCCGCACCGGGTTGTCGTCAACGGCCCGGCCAGACTTTACGGGAAAAAATTGACCAGCCCGGACTTGCGGGCCGGTATTGGAATTTTAATCGCCGCTTTGGCCGCTTCGGGGCAGACGGAAATTGACAATATTTACCAGATAGACCGAGGCTATGAAGATATTGATGGACGGCTGCGAGCTCTGGGGGCGGATATTAAAAGAATCGGCACCCTCAATCTGTAAAAAATTTAAATATTTATGACTCTTAAAATACGTCGAATTCTTTTTTTCTTTTTTGTTATCATATTTTTCACGGTTACTCCCTGGCTTAGCTTTTATGCCGCCGGCTATAAGATAAAGCCGGGCTGGCCGCCGGATTTTAGGCAGCCCCTGCAGAAAACCGGGATGTTTATTTTTGATACTTCTCCGCGGGGCGCAAAAATTTTTATAGACAATAAGCCCAGTCAGCTATTTTTTAAAAAATATTTTAATAAAGAGCAAAGCTACATAAAAACGCCGGCTAAAATAAAAAACGTCCTGCCCGGAGAATATGATGTAAGGCTGGAATTAGACGGTTATTGGTCCTGGGAGAAAAAACTTAAAATAGAGCCAGGCCAGGCGACTTACGCCGAGGATGTCTATTTATTTAAAAAAGACCTGCCTTTGCAGATAATAAGCGTTGCTCCGGAAGAAAAAAACTTTTCCCGCCTGCCGATAAGAAAAATCGAGCCGTCGCCGGACAAAAAATACTTTTTTATCCAAAATGAAGAAAAAATAACTATCATTGAATCGGGAGGAATAAACATTTCTTCTTCCCCCCTCTCTTCCCTGAAAGTAAAAATCGAACAAGACTCCCCGATTATCTGGTCGCCGGACAATACTAAAGTTATTGCCGGGAGAATTGTTTTTGATTTAAAAGACGAAAATAGAATAACTTATCCGGATAGCCTTCTGGACGGACAAGCGGATAATTTTAAATGGGGGGCGGACAGCAACGCTCTTTACTACCAATCTGCCGACTCCATCGGTTACCTTGACCTGGCTACTGGAAATAAAAAAATTCTGGCCAATGGAGAAAATTATTACGATTACCTTATAAAAAATGACTATATTTTTTTCATTTCCGGGGGAGGAAAGACCTTAAAATTGAAAGGAATTTCTTTAAAAAACGGGGAACCGACAAAAGAAATCAGCCTGCCTTTTTCTTCCGCCTATCGCCTGATAAATCCCGGCCATAATCTAATCAATCTCTACGACAGCACCCACCAGCTTCTCTATTTAATTGACTATCTTGCCGCCGTCAACCCTTTGAAAGAAGTGGTTAATAATATCAAATATTCCGAATGGCTTGATGAGGGCAGACTCCTTTACGCCAATGATTTTGAAATCTGGCTTTTTGATATGGATACGAGCGGCTCTCTCCTGGGCAAAGCCGGCAAAAAAATCCTAACCAGGATAAGCGAGCCGATCACGGGCATCCTCTGGCATCCCAGTAAAAATTATATAATTTATTCCACCGACAAAACTATCAATATAATCGAGCTTGATGAAAGGGGAAAAAGAAACGTAACCGAACTAATAAAAGTAGACCAAATCCATTCTCTGGCTTTAGACCAAAAAGGCAACACTCTTTATTTCGGAGCTAAAATCGGAAACCAAGAAGGGCTGTATAAGCTGGAGATACAGTAATCGCCATACGGCGAATAATTTCTAATTTACAATTTTTAATTTCTAAACAATTTTTTAATGACTTAATTTCTAATTTCTAAATTTCTCCAAGTTTTGAAAATTAAAAAATTGAAAATTGTTTGAAAATTTAAAATTAGGAATTGTAAATTAAAAAAGAACATCCTTACGGGGATGTTCTTTTTTATTTCATATTTATTTTATTTGCTCAACTTTTTTATATATTCTTTAAGTTCTTTCCCAATCTCTTCATCTTTCAAACCATATCTTAAATTCGCTTTAAAATAATTTAACGGATCGCCGGTAGTAAGCCACTCTCCGCCGGCAATCTTCTTGGCGTAAAATTTTCCGCCCTTCCTAACATATTCTCTGATAGCGTCTACTATCCACAACTCGTTGCCCTTACCTAGAGGAATCTTTCTCAAAATATCTATTATTTCCTGGTTAAGTATCATGCGGCCGAAATCCGCCAATCGCGAAGGCGCTTCCTCAACCGACGGCTTTTCAATAATATCCTCTATCTGCATAGTTTTGCCTTTTAATTTGACTA
>Ga0265296_1002851_pt1 | contig 16771 bp, 14 predicted proteins | sample MunlanPumphouse1_FD_189073 | JGI IMG/M metagenome (GOLD analysis project Ga0265296, IMG submission 189073) | Groundwater microbial communities from a municipal landfill in Southern Ontario, Canada - Pumphouse #1 | ecosystem: Environmental > Aquatic > Deep subsurface > Groundwater | place... | reverse complement strand
AGCCGGGCAAGATGTTTGATCTGTTCACCGGACTGGCGGCGCTGGACCGCCGCCCGGATCTTGTGGGATAGTTCGGCAAACTGGGATTTGGGCTCCCCGCCTTTCTGGAGATAGAAATCAACACCATTGTTCAGGGCATCGACTACAACGTCCTCCCGGCCGCGCCCGGTGAAGATGACGAAGGGAAGTGTCGGGTAGCGTGAACGCACTTCCTTGAGAAACTGGATGCCGTTCATCTCCGGCATGTCGTAGTCTGAGAGGACCGCATGGTACGACACCTGTTCGAGCCGTTCCAGTGCCTCAGGACCTGAGTTGCACGTCTCAACGGAGAAATTCCCGATCTTCTCAAGGAAGAGTTTTCCTATATCCCGCAGGGCCGGATCATCGTCAACGTAAAGGACTGATATCATTGTTCTCTCCTGTGTGGTCGTGTACTGGTTTTCTGGTTGACATTTCTGCTACTGGTCTGAATGAGGGGGGAGCCGGTCTCCCTCATCCAGATTATTACATCCCATGTTCTCCCGTGGAATGGTCTGGAACGGGCAATCATCGGATCCCCTTTAAAGGAGGAGCACGGAATTTCTCCTTCGGTACAATGATCTCGAACCGGGCCCCTTTTCCGGTCTCACCCGTCTCCCGGATCTGGATCGCGGTGATTGCAAGGATCTCCCGTGAGAGGAAGAGGCCAAAACCGGTGTTTTTGTAGAATTTCCGGTTGAAGATATTCTCCTTCTCATCTTCCGGTACCCCGTCGCCATCATCCTCGCAGGTGATGACGAGCCCATCGTCCGATTCCCGGGTCACAATCTCCAATTGGGTAACGCACTTTCCATGGTTTTTGACATTTTCAAGAAGGTTGAAAAAGACCTTCTCCAGCAGGGGATCGGCAAAGATCTCGATGCCACCCAGATCTGTTACGATCTTTATCTTTCCCATGCTGGCAGTGACGGATGCCCGTTCAATGATTTCCTGCACATTCTGCCAGAGGGGGGCCTGGACGCCGATGTCCTGGTATTCCCGGGTGAATATCATCTGTTGCCGGATAGTATCCACGGCTTTGCACTCTTTTTTGATATACTCAAGCATCGTCGCGTCGGTCGCATGCATCTGTGCCAGCTCGATGTATCCCGCGAGTGCCGTGAGCTGGTTTAAGGTGTCGTGCCGTGTTATGTTCGAGAGCAGGTTGAGTTTCTTGTTTGCCAGCTGGAGGGCATCGCTCATCCGGGTAAGTTCGGCAATACTGTACTCTTTCTCCATCAGCTCAAATGCCAGGGACAGGTTGTCCGTCATCTCAATGAGCAGCTGGATCTCCTCTTCGCTGAAGAAGACAGGTTCACCTGCGTGGAAGGTCATCGCCCCTATCACCCGTTTGCCAATACGGAGGGGAAATGCAGCGGTCGAAAGGAACCCGTTCTCAAGCAGCTGCGTGCGCCACGGGGCCAGGCGGGGATCGTGCCGGTTGTCGGTGCTGGCATAATACAGTCCGCTGCGGACTGCGATACTGGTGGGAGCGGCATCAACAAGCAGGAAATCGTTCCGGTGGGAAAGGGCACCAAGGCGATCCCCGGTTCTGTTACAGTATGCCACGGGTTCAAACCACCCGGTGTCCCGGTGGATCAGACCGATCCAGACCATCAGGAAGCCTCCGTCATGAACCGCCACCCGGCAGGCTTCTTCCATCAGCGTGTTCCGGTTCCTGAGACTTGCCGAAGCCGTATTAATCTGCGAGAGGATGCGGTAGAGGCGGGCTAAGTGTCCCTCCAGCCTGGCCGACTGGCGGCAGTTGACAAGAGACGAGATCCGGATGGCCAGTCCGGCGAATTGTGTCTCCGGAGCCTCTCCTTTGCGCTGGTAGAAATCAGCACCGGTGTTCAGGGCATCCAGGATTACGTCTCCTGTGTTTTCCCGTGTGAAAAATATAAAGGGGAGCGAAGGGTTGGAATTTTTTACTTCCCGAAGAATCTGTATCCCGTCGATGTCGGGGGGAGAATTCTCTGAAATGATGGCATCATATGCAGTCTGTCCCAGCCGTTCCCGTGCTTCTTGTGCGGACCTGCAGGTATCGACCGCGAAATAGCCGGATCCCTCAAGAGATCTCCTGAATCTCTCAAGAAGTCCTGTGTCATCGTCGATATAGAGAATGGATATCATGGTTTTTTCTTCCTGTGATCTGCCGTTTTTTTTACTAGCGGCCGATATTTCATGTTCGCATACCGGTGTTTCAGGGTACCCACAGGCTGCACGCCGTGGTGTGGAATGGTGAGTGTCCTGTCATAAACACCCTGGCCGGGAGGCAGATTCGATTGAAAAAAAGGCAGATGAATCCGGGAGAATTATTCCCAGACATTTGCCCGTTTGTCAATGATCCTCTTGGCCTTGTGCGTCTCCCTCGGCAGGGTTCCCGGCGGGTGCACGATCACTTCCGCACGCACCCCGAGCCGTGCCTTGATTGCGGTTGCTACCCGGTCCTGCACGTCTGCCGGTTCCTTCTTCGTGTTCTCCACCTCGATGGTCAGTACATCGAGATGTTTTGCACGGTCCACGATGAGACGGTACTCACCCGTAAGGTAATCCGCGCCACGGACCACTGCTTCCACATCGCTTGGGAAGACGTTGACACCCTTGATGATCAGCATGTCGTCGGTCCTCCCGTGGATGCCGTGCAGGCGCTTATGGGTGCGGCCGCAGTTGCATTTCTCATCGGTGTACGTGACGATGTCACCGGTCCGGAACCGAATCAGGGGACGTGCACGCTTCTTTAAGGTAGTCAGCACCATCTCCCCGCGTTCGCCTTCGCCGACCGGCTCTCCGGTCTTGAGATCGAGGACTTCCACGATCATGTGGTCCTCCTCGATGTGGATGCCCGACTTCTCAGTACAGGATCCTGCGCAGGCTCCGAAGATATCGGAGAGACCGTAGTATTCGTACAGGTTCGCGTTCCAGAGTTCCTCGATGTTCTCCCGGGTCTCCTTGATCGCCCCGCCGGGCTCTCCCGAGCAGATGATGTTGCGGATACTGAGGTCTTTTGCCGGATCGATACCCAGTTTCTTTGCCGTCTCGCCAAGGTACCAGGCAAAGGACGGGGTTGTCCATGTCCAGCCGGGCTGGAACTGTTTCACGAAGGCCAGCAGCCGCTCGGACGGGATGGAACCGGCATGGATGCTGAGTGCCCCGAGTTTCTGGGCGCCCAGGACACATGGTCCCCCGATGAAGAGCGAGAAGTTGAGCGCGTGGATGTACCGGTCGGTTGTCCGCATCCCGCTCCGCCAGAAGAGGCGGGCCTGGCAGTCGATGAAATCCTCGAAGTCCTGCGCCGTGAATGGCGAGGCGGTCGGGACACCGGTGGATCCGCTCGATGCGGAGATGTACACGATCTCTTTCTCGGGCACGGACACGAGATCCCCGAACGGTTCTTTTGCCTGCTGGCGTTCCCGGATGGTCTGTTTGGTGAGGAACGGCAGGTTACGGATATCCTCGACGGAACTGAGTTTTTTTGCGGGTAGTACCTTCTTGTAATACGGGGACCCCCGGCGGGCAAACGCAATCTCATTGTTCAGGAGTTTCAGCTGGTATTTTTCCAGATCCTTCCGGGGCATGGTCTCGATGGTCTTGTCCCAGTATTTTTTCTCGGTCATGGTAAACCTCAGTATGGCTGTCGGGCTGGTGCACGGGACTATCCCGGCATGAGCCCGTTGGTCTCACATCCGGTTGGCACGAATCGAAATATACCCGAAGATAGGAGACAGTTTTGCCGCAAATCATATACCCGGGGAGATCGGGGACCGGCAGGGGGTACCTGACGGGAAAATGGGAAAATGAGTGAATGGAAAAAACCGGATTCACCGGGTTATAAGAAATATATTTTGCCCTCACGGGAAGGTTCGGGAAAAAATAATGGTACGCATGGGGGGCCGCATCATACGGCTATCACCTCGGATGTTGGCTTGTTCAGCCCATAGAGGCTCTGGCGGGCGTCGATGAAATAATGGCGCTCGATGAGAAACTGCTCTTCCTTGAGCCTGTTCAATGCGTACCGGACAGTCCTTGACGGAAGGGAGGTCTCGCGGATGAGATCCTTCTGGGTGAGCTGTCCGCCCGATTCCAGCACTTTGAATACGAGCTTTGCCGATGGTGGCAGGTGCCCGATCTGTGCGATTCTGCTGTTATTGCCGTTGGTGTTTACAACAAAAACGATCCCTCATAGTGGATCACCATAACAACTTCCGTGTTCACAATTGTTAAGTATTTCGGTCAGGTGATCCCAGGAATGCCTGAAAAAAATCAGGGAAAATTCCAGGAATTTTGCTCTGTTTTGAAAATCAACAAATATTTTTGAGATTTGTTATTCCCGAGTCACCTTCCGGAATTATGCTTGATATGCATATTGACATGACACTCAATTCCCCCCGCGCATTTTGGGATCCCATCCGGGCGAGGCCCGGGACCAGGCTTGGGGTTGGTTTCCCGGATCGATTCCCCGGGAAATCCCGTGGGCTTCCTGATCCGGTAGTCCGGGCCGGTGAAACGGGGCGTTCAGGGAGTAGACCACCTGGGGCTGGCGGTCAGTGAACCGGAGGTGGAGACGATCCCGGCAACGATACCTGCGGGAAATGGATCTCAGTGACATAGGTATAGCTGCGCAGCGGGGTGTGATATATTCCGGTACACCGGCAAAAATCTCCTGTTCCTCGCCAATCCGGTATCTGCTGGCAGGAATAGCCGGTTGTGCACATTCCCGTACAGGCTGTTTATTAAAACCGGGAATACCGGATACCTGCCAATGTTTTCACTGGCAACTATCACCCTCCGGCATCATCACACGAGGGGATGTCGGGTAAGGTTCGATAAAAAAAAGGTGGAGGATCTTCATCCATCCAGGGTCTGGTATACCGTCTGCTGGTTCTGGTAGAACTGATCGCCCGGGTTTGCGCGGGTGAGATCATCCAGCGCCTGCTTGTACACCGTTTTGTCGATATGGTCATCGATGCTGACCGTGGTATTGATGTAGTTCATGTTTTTCATCATCGAATAAATCTTGTCAATACCCTTGGCATTCGGATCCGGGGAATTGTAGGTCTTCCCGTTGGTCATGGCATCTTTTAATACGCTCCTGTCGACATTCACATATTTTCCCACGACATCAACGGATGCATCAGGGTTTTCTGACAGCCACTTGTAAGATTCGATGAGGGCTTTATCGAAACGGACATAGGTGTCACGGTTCGCGGTAAGTTCATCGGTCAGCACCGCGATCCGGCAGCAGGGATGCTTGGGATAGAAATCACCCGTATACAGAACGACACGAAGCCCCTGGCTCTCGGCAAGTTCCATGTAGGGGGTCCAGACCATTCCGGCATCGACCTTGCCGGCCTTGACCGCTTCAAGTACCGCCGAAGGGGATGCGAGCTCCTGGATCGTGATATCCTTCTTCAGGTCAAGGCCTGCATTCGTGAGAGCATCGCGGAAGTGAATGTCCCCGGTGGATGCCCTGACCGTGGCAATGGTCTTCCCCTTGAAAATGACCAGATCCTTGGTACTGTTCAGGTTCCTGTACTGGTCAGCTTTGTCAGCCGTGACAACGAGACCGGCTGCATCCCCGTCGAGACCCCCGATGATTGTCTCATTGGCACCTTTCGAGATGAAGATCAGCGGGGTAAGGCCAAGCCCCCCACATCGATTTTCTTTGCGAGAATGGCATTCGTGCCCTCGGCACTGTTCTGGAACTGGAAGAGCTTGACATCCAGTCCCTCTTTTTCAAAGAATCCCTTCTCCTTTGCAATAAATATGAGCGCATGCCCGTTGTTCGGGAGATACCCCACATTCAGGGGTGTCAGCTGTGCAGCAGAAGTTGCGGGTACCTGCGCTGAGGTGGACGGTGCTGCGGTTTTATCCGTACCCGTGCAGCCCGCAATGAGTGCCATGGCAATGGCGACAATGGCCAGTACAATGAGGAAGTTAGAACTGTTTTTTTCCATGAATTATGCTCCTTTTAACGGCGTATCACGCATGCATCCCGGAAATCCCCCCGGGGATGGATCGTATCTTTCCGGATCCGCATGGATGCGGGATACGGCTGGAAACAACCTGCCGGGACAGGGGATTCTGATCAGCGGATTGCCTGTATACCATGTGGAAAAATGAATTAAATAGGTGGACTTGCAAGCAAAAATACGTCATAAATCCAGCAATCCGGAAAGATGCGGCAAAATCTGCAGGCAGAATTATTCGACAATCCGCAGCTCGAACGTGCCTTCAAGGCAGGAGCCGGTAAAATCAAGAAAATTCGTGAGATTATCCGACATCTCTGCCGACAGCGACTTTGACAGGTAAATGATTATATGCGGTTTCTTCTCAGGATTTTTCTTCAGTTCCAGGTATGCCTCCTTGAATACAAGGAGGAGGGTGCGGAAATTGACCCGCCGGATGATCCTGATATGGCTGGTACCGTCGGGATCGATCAAAACCCGGTAACTCGCGGTCTTCTTAAAACAGGGATCGGCAGGCTCCATAATCACATCCGGTAATGGTATCGTTCATTTCCTGTGATCACCAAGATCGTCCGGATACCATCTGTTAATCATTTCGTTTGGCCTGTCAGGTATATGTATTCTTATTTACGGGCAGGAACTGCCTCTATTCACTCTGTTGCCATCGCAGGCAATGCTGCTGGATCCGGTCAAAGAGAAACATGACCGCAATAACGACAAGGGCAATCAGGATCATCCCGGCAATGACCTTTTCATAGTTTGCGAACTGGTGGTTATACTCGATGTACCATCCGAGACCTGACGTGGCGGCGATCATTTCTGCAACGGTAATACTGATGAATGACATGATGAGAGCGATCATTGCCCCGGAAAAGATCGAGGGCATGGCACCGGGCAGGAGAATGCGCCGGACCATCTGGTGATCCGAAAGACCGAGTGTCCGGGCGGAGTTGATGATCCGGTGATCCACGGCAAAAACACCGTAAATGGTGCCAACGAGGATCGGCCAGAATGCCCCGATAAAGATCAGGAACACGGAAGAGGCTGCAAATGTCGGGAGAAGAACGATCGCATAGGGCAGGTAAACGGTGGGCGGGATGGGGGATACCGCTTTTGCGATCGGGTATGCTACATCATAGAGGCGTCGTCTCCACCCGATATAGAGTCCCAGCGGAATAGCGATGGCAAGGGCGAAAAAATAGCCAGTGACCATGATACCGAGTGACCCCACCGCGCCGTACAGCATTAGCTGCCAGTCGGATGCAAATACCTGGAAAACCTTTGCCGGGCCGGGAAAGAGGAGCGGATCCAGGAGGGATAATTTTCCCAGGAGAACTTCCCAGAGCACCAGGAATACTGCGATGACCAGAAAGAGGTCGGTTACTGCACGGGCATTCTTTTTATGAAAAACCAGTCCTGCGGTGAAGAGGATCGCGAGCAGGACCAGTACGCTGAGGAAGGCGCTGGCATCGCCTGCTGCCTGTCGGGGTGCATCGGGTACCAGAACCTGCACTGCCAGCGCTGCTGCAAGGAGGAGATATACCGCAATGGCAGTCCGTGGGATCTCCTCAGTCATGCCATTCCCCGGAAATTCTGCGTCTGGTGTTCGATCTCCCCCATCATCTCGCAGTAGAGGACCGACAGGAGATGCGATTTGAGGGCAAGGTATTCCGCGGTTGCACCAAGGCTTTTGCGGCACCGGGGCCGCGAGAACGGAACATCGATCACTTCCTTGATCCTGCCCGGTGACGGGGTCATGACCGCTATCCTGTCCGACAGGAGGAGAGCTTCGTCCACATCATGGGTAACAAAAAGGACGGTCTTGTGCCGTTCTCCTTCAGACCAGAGGTTCAGCAGGAGATCCTGCATATAGATCCGGTTGAGCGAATCCAGGGCGCCGAAGGGTTCATCCATTAAGAATACTTTCGGGTTCATGGAGAACATGCGGGCAATGGAGACCCGCTGCCTCATTCCCCCCGAGAGGGTATTGGGGTAGGCGTTCCGGAATTTTCCCAGCCCGACCAGGTTGAGGTATTCTTCAGCCCGTTTCCCGATCTCCGCCTTTGTATGGCTGCCACCGGTATGCTCGATGGCAAAGCAGATATTCTCAAATGCCGTCATCCAGGGAAAGAGGGAATAATCCTGGAATACTGTTCCGCGGTCCGGCCCGGGCCCGGATACCGGCTCCCGGTCGATCAGCACGGTTCCGGCAGTCGGTACTTTGAGGCCGGAGACGATATCGATGATCGTGCTCTTGCCGCAGCCGGACGGGCCGATGAGGGATATGAAATCCCCGTCACGGATATCGAGATTTACTTCGGACAATGCAGTGTACCGAGATCCATTGTTGCCGTACTGCATGCACAGATTGCTAAAAGTTATGGTTGCCAGAATGGGCACCTCCTTATGGGAACGTTCCGGGCGCATATGCCCAAACGCAGCTGGTGATCGTAGTTGGGGGAAAAACGACATATACTGTAATAACCGGGCAATTCTTGACAACAAGATCCCGATAGCATTTATTTTGCGGCAAAATCTGCTTGTAAATTATCCTTGAAATATCTCCGTAGGTAACAGGAATAGTGCACTTCATAACCGAGTGTGAAACTGCCAAGGTGGCGGAGTGGCCACGCGGCTGACTGCAGATCAGCTACATCCCGGTTCAAATCCGGGCCTTGGCTTTCATGGTGGATCAGCACCAGGAATGTGGAGTGACCTATTCCCCGAGAAAGACGTTCGTTTCCGGAGATAATTCTCACATGGATAACGGCCTGACCGCAGAAACAAAAGCACTCCTGATCAATATCGGCAGTGCTGAAATTGATCCGTCGCTGCTCCCGCCTCATTTCAGGACAACGGCTACGGCCGGCCCGGGTGCCGGGGGAGCTTCGTTTTTCATCCGATCCGGGGAACATCGGGTACGCCTTTCGATCAAACCGGAATCCCCGCACAAGGTGATCCCGTGGAACGAGGGTGTTGCTGTCAGGAAAGAGGGCCGTATCATTGCGTACGGCCAGCTCGAACTGCCCCTGTGCCATTGTCCGGAGCAGGCATATGTCACCGTAAGCGAGCGCTGTATCTTTGACTGCAAATTCTGCCCGGTTCCCCTCCTTCATGGCAGGGTGAAGACGATCGACGAGATCACGACCCTTGTAGAGGCAGCACAGAGCCAGGGGCCGGTCCGGGCCATTTCCCTGACAAGCGGGGTGGCAGAGTCGCCGGAGAATGAGGCAGCATACATGGTCCTCGTTGTCCGGCATCTTGCCGCCCGGTTCGATGTGCCAATCGGGGTTTCAATCTATCCCACGGAAACATCCTCGCAGGAACTTCGGGAAGCAGGAGCAAGCGAGATCAAATACAATGTGGAGACCATGGACCGGGAGATCTTCCAGCGGGTCTGCCCGGGGCTCTCGCTGGATGCGATCCTGGTGGCCCTTGAGGATGCTGTCAGGATCTTCGGGAAGAACCGGGTCTCTTCAAACTTCATCATCGGCCTCGGAGAAACGGATGCCTGTGTTGAGGAGGGAATCAGGACGCTCACATCCATGGGTGTTATTCCCAACCTGCGCCCGATCTCACCGCACCCGCTCAGGAAAGGAGAAGCCCTTGTGGAACGCCCGTCAGCATACCGACTCCTGCGTCTTGCCAGGATCAACAAAGCGGCCCTTGAACGCCACGGGCTTGACGTGCGGGCTGCAAGAACCATGTGCCTTCCCTGCACCGGTTGCGACCTGACCCCGCAGCGGGATCTCTGAATATATACACCATCCGCGTCTCTTCCGATTCCCCACCTGAATTGCCCGTGCAGTTCGTCCCGGTGGCGGAACCGGGCAAATCCCCCGATAATCCTGTGTTAACAAATATGTTCCCTGGCTGCGATGGATCTCCTGGTTCCACCATTCCTTTGACACGAGTCTGTTTGTAAGCAGGGGTCTGCCACGTTTTCCAGCCAGGCCCGGTTACCGTGTTTTTTCACCGGTCCGGCATGTTGTACCCACGCGACCCCCCCAAGCACAACATGCCTGCATGCTCCTCATCTTATGACGTGAAATGATCGTTTTTTTGCGCAAAATCCGGAATGAGGTACAGGGGGTCGCATGGGTACAATTATTTTTTTATCACCCTGGCCGCGTGGACTGTACCGGATTATTATAACGGAGAATTCCGATATCCTCCCGTATCCGCAGGGAAAGGTTGTACCCACGTGACCCCATGTTCATCTAAAAAACCCAGCGCGTGGGATCAAGGAAACCCCCGGGGAGAATAGCCCTGCGCACCTGAACGTTATTTTTCCTTGCGGATCATGGCAATGGCTTTTTTTTGACACTCGTGTGCACAGATACCGCACCCTTTGCAGTAAGCAAGATCGATAGCAAGATCCCGGCTGATCACCGCATCCGGACAGAACAAGGAGCATATCCCGCATCCATTGCATTTTTCCTTGTCAACGACCGGCACAAAGACCCGCCACGACCCGGTCCGGCCGGCGGAACCCTCGACGGGCCTGCTGAAGGCAAAACGGTCATGTCCTGCATTCACGGTCATGCACTCACCTCATCGTGTGCGGCCTCAGCAGCCCGGATATTGCGTTCATCCGTAAACATGCTCCTGATTGCGGATTTTGCTGCAGCTGCCGAGACGATGCCGGTTTTTGCAAGGGCTCCGATTACCGGGGTATTGAGGATCGGGCTGCCGGCAACTACGAGATTTTCCCGGAGGGCAATGCCGGTGAGGTCAACGCTGTTCGTAACAAAGCCAGTGAAATCTTTTTTATGCGGGCTGTTGATGAGAATTTTCCCGCCGGTTTTGAGGCCATGCAATACATCGACCGCCTGCATGACGCTCTCGTCGAGAACAATGATCATGTCCGGACTCCGGATCTGGCTGTAGATTTTGATGGGGCGAGCATCGATCCTGACAAAGGAGACAACCGGCGCGCCACGTCGTTCGGCACCATAGAACGGGCAGGCTGTCGCATAGTTGCCGTCGTGGAGTGCTGCCATGGCAAGGAGCCGGGCCGCGGTAACACCCCCCTGCCCTCCCCGGGAATGGATACGGATCTCAAACATGATCGTTCACCCCGAACCAGCACTCTTCCCCGATTCTCCGGTTCCGTATGAAGCCTGCAATATCGTCATAGGTGACTTCCTGGCCGCCAAGACCGGCAATCACGCTGTACACGTTCACCAGGTTCTTTGACCGGATGGAGTGCGCGAGTATGCCCCCAAAGCCGAATGAGTAATCCCGGTCGATCACGACCACTTCCTTTCCGGCCAGGCCGAGTTCCGGGAACGGACGGAACCAGCGCAGGCGCAGCGATCCCGCTTTGATGCCCTCAGTTCTCAGGATATCGACAGCAACTTCCGCCTCTTTTCCGAGCGTGCCGAGCGCGACAACAACAACGTCCGCATCGCTGCACCGGTATTCTTCGGTTAAGCCATATGAACGGCCAAACCGTTGTGAGAATTCGGCCTGTGTTTCTTCGATCACGTTCACCGATTCACGCATCGAGCGTTCGATATCCCACCGGAACCGGAAATAATCGGCCGGACCGGCAATCGTCCCATACCCCCGTGGATTTTTTGGATCTACCGTTTCAGGCAGGTGAATTAACGGAATGAAATCCCCGGGTTCAACCGTGTCGAGGGGTTGCATGATATGGGAGAGAGTAAAACCATCGAGATTCACCATCACGGGAAGCAGCACGTCATGGTGTTCGGCTATGCGAAATGCCATAAGGATCGTATCGTAAGCTTCCTGGACGGTCGAGACATAGACCTGCAGCCATCCGGTGTCACGCTCCTGCATAGCATCGGTATGCTCAGCCCAGAGGTTCCAGCCGGGGGCGAGTGACCGGTTCACGTTTGCCATCACAATGGGTAGGCGTGCACCTGCGGCCCAGTTGGTCATCTCGTGCATGTACAGGAGGCCCTGGGAGCTGGTTGCCGTAAACGTCCGGCCCCCTGAAAGGCTTGCCCCGATGCAGGCCGCCATTGCGGAATGTTCGCTTTCCACGGGAATGTACTGGCTGGCGAGCTGGCCTCCTGACACGTAATCTGCAAGGGTCTCCACGATCTCGGTCTGAGGGGTGATCGGGTATGCAGCAACAACATCCGGTTTTGCCTCACGGACCGCTTCGGCAACGGCCTTGTTACCGGTCACGATCTTTTTCATGACCTTTCCTCCCCTGCTGCAAGCCTGTGGAAATTTTCACGGATCTGATCTTTGAGATGTCCTGTGGTATTTTCATCAATTCCCTTAAACCGGCCCTGCAATGACAGGTATTCCTCAACCGGAACCGGTTTTTTCATCGCAGATCTGGTGGGGGCGCTGATTGCCAGTTTCCCCTGCTCGCGCTCCCAGAGTGCCCACATACCGGACTTCACTGCCAGCCTGCCGACTTCAACGGTCTTTTCCGACGGGTACCGCCAGCCGGGAGGGCAGGGTGAGAGGACGTGGATGAAGGTCGGGCCGTGGAACGTGAGAGCCTTTTGTACCTTCCGGAACAGGTCCTGGGGATACGACGCGCAGGCCGTTGCCTGGTAGGGAGGATTGTGAGCGGCAATGATCGCATCGATATCCTTTTTTTCCTCGGTTTTTCCTGCCGGGGTGGTCGTGGTCCTGGCACCCAGCGGCGTTGCACCGGACCGCTGCATGCCGGTATTACCGTATGCCTCGTTGTCGTAGCAGATATACAGGAAATCTGTCCTGCGTTCAAATGCCCCGGACATTGCCTGCAGGCCGATATCGAGCGTTCCCCCGTCACCGGCATAGACAATCACCTTTGTTTTTCTGCCGGTTGCAAGGAACATCCTGCTGATGCCCGATGCACATGCAGCTGCTGCCCCAAACGCTATGTTGACCACGGGTACCGCGTATGCTGTTTTAGGGTAGATGCCCTGGAAAGCAGCCGTGCACCCGGCGGGCATGACCAGTACTATATCCGGGCCTGCCGCCTTGAGCACGTACCGCAGGGTAAGCAAGTCTCCGCACCCGGCACAGGCAGAGGTGCATTTCAGGATATATTCTTCATCTGGAATTTCGGTGATAGTTTCCATCTCCTTTGAGTTATTCAGTCCAACCTGGCACAATCCGGGAACATCGTTTCAATGCTCCAGCACGGGGGATTTCATCCATGAATCCTCCTTGTCAGGACAATTGTTCCAGACGACGGCAGGCGTCGTGCAGCGTCTCGTCTCTCTTGGAGAACGTGAACCGGAGTTTCGTTTCGCCGCCTTCATGGTAGAACGAACTGCCGGGCACGGCAGCGACACCGGTGGTCTCGATGAGATGGCGGGCGAATTCGACATCGTTTTTCCCGAATTCGGAGATATCGGTGAAGATGTAATATGCCCCCTGCGGTAACTCACAGGCAAATCCGGCATCCCGGAGGCCTTTGTAGAGAATCTTCCGTTTCCGGTCGTAATCGGTGGCAAGTTTCTGGTAATACGATTCCGGCAGGTGAAGTGCAGCCGTACAGGCATGCTGGAGCGGGGCCGGGGCACCGACAGTCAGGAAATCGTGGATCTTGCGGATCCGGGTGGTCAGGTCTGGATCGGCAAGTGCATACCCGACCCGCCAGCCGGTGACGCTGTAGGTTTTGGAAAAACTCCCGATGGTGATGGTCCGGTCCTGCATCCCGTTGAGCGATCCGATGGAGACATGCTGCCTGCCATCATAGAGGATATGCACGTAGATCTCGTCCGTGATGGCGATCACGTTGTGATCGATGCAGAGATCTGCGATGAATGAGAGTTCTTTTTTCGTGAAGACTTTTCCTGTTGGGTTATTGGGGGTGTTGAGAATGATCGCTTTTGTCTTGTTGGAAAAAACTTTTTTCCACGCCTCTTCGTCGATAGAAAAATCATCGGTAAGGGACACGTGGCGGGGTGCCGCTCCCGAGAGGATTGCATCGGGGCCATAGTTCTCGTAGAACGGCTCCGGTACAATCACTTCCTCTCCAGGAGAGATGACCGCGAGGAGCGAGGCAAGCATCGCCTCGGTCGAACCACAGGTCACGGTAATCCCGGTCTCGGGATTAAAATCCATCCCGTTATAGGTTTTGACCCTCTTCTGGATCGCTTCGCGGAGATCTTTTGCGCCCCATGTGATCGCGTACTGGTTTATGTCAGCATTGACTGCCTCGCACGCGGCAACTTTGAGTTCCTCCGGGCAGGGAAAGTCCGGGAAGCCCTGGGCAAGGTTAACAGCACCGTGTTTCAGGGCAAGACGAGTCATCTCCCGGATTACGGATTCGGTGAAGGCATCCGCACGCGAAGCAGGGAGTGCACGGGGTGGAACAGAGCTGGGAGCAGAGGAAGGTTTTGTGGTTTTTACAAGGGATCCTGTCACATCTAATGTTGTTGCCCAGACATGATTTAATCCACAAGATAGGAGAAATTTTTGCCGCTATTCCCTTACGATATGGGCCTGCAATGGCCGGTTGATGTATGTCGGATGCACCTCGGGGATATGATGAATGGTAACAACCGGCTGTCTTCCCGGAACAGGTGCATTTTCCGGCAGAATGCAGCAATACTTGTCGGAATTGGGGACTTAATATAAAAATACGCCCTACATTATCCGTTCACTGTCGTGAACAAGAAATACCGTATGACAGCAAAACGAAAAAACCTCGCAGCGTTCACCATCATCATCGGTGTACTCACCCTGATCCTGGCAGTATCCGCATTAGCGGAGAAAGCGCACGGGGAACATCTGCCGGAACGAAACGGCCGGGGCACAACTGAGTCTACAATCTCGTTTGGAGTCCCCGTGGGGATTCTCATCCTTTTGTCCGCCGTTTCAGGTTTCGCCAGCAGACAGAACAGATATCGGAATACGAACAGCATATCCTGCATCGATCAGTTCTGTTGTCCAACCAGGATCGATCAGTTCCCTGCGGTATGGCCGATGCGATTGCCATACTCCCCGATACCGTCATTTCTCTGACCGGTAGTGTGAGGAGTACGCCAGGTTCAGTCGGGAATTATATCCCCGATTTCTGATCTCATGGCTGGGATTCGGCGGGATAAAATGTATCCAACCGGACTCTTCATGAGATCCGGGGATGTAATCCTTTTTTTTGTTTCACCCTGAATTTGGGGTGTGATTCATTGTCATTACTGTCACGTATTAATTCATTGCGTGAATTATTTCCATGGATCATACGAAATTATGGTAAAAATTTCTTTTCTCGTCGGATATTGAGATCAGGAAAATCCTGCCTGTGACCGAACTTATAAATATTCACAATTGTTATTTAGTATGGTAAGATTCACAATCGTGAATTAAGAAAATGCCAATGTGGCGGAGTGGTTACGCGGCTGATTGCAGATCAGCTACATCCCGGTTCGATTCCGGGCGTTGGCTCTCCAGAGAAATCTATGTATACTCTGACTGAAATTGGAGAATTACCATGAGTATCAGGATCCAGAAGACATTCGAAGCACTCTTCGCGCTTGAAGATGTACGGGGGCTCTTCCGCGAGTCCCTGCCCACCGGCTTCGATCCGGAGGAGGAGGTTGCCTTCCAGCAGAAGATTGCCGAAGTGAAGGCGATCCTTGCGGATCTCGAGGCCGGCACCGGCAAGCCAAAGGTGACGAAGATAGCCGGCTCAATCGACCTGCGGACGCGGGAAGAAGAGGCCATCAACATCCAGCCGATCCAGGCAGCAGGTCGGCTGACAACGGAGGCGAGGAAGGCCCTTATCTCCTATGGTGACGGGTATTCAACGTGCGACGCCTGCCGGAAACCATTCCGTCTGGACAAGATCTCAAAACCCGGGATTGCAGAGTTCCATGCCGACCTCGCAAAGTTCGTGGGCATGGACCATGCCCGGGTCGTGCCCGGGGCACGCCGGGGGTTCCAGGCAGTGACGGGGACCCTCGTAAACAAAGGCGACAGCGTTATCGTCTCTGCCCTTGCCCACTATACCGAGTTCCTCTCCGTGGAAAATGCAGGTGGCGTAGTCAGGGAAGTGCTGCTCAATGCCAAAAACATCGTTACCGGTGAAGCAACTGCGCAGAAGATCGAAGAGGTCAAAGCTGAGACCGGAAAACTCCCCGTGCTCGTCATGATCGACCACTTCGATTACCAGTTCGCCAACGAGCACGAGATAAAAGAGATCGGGAAGGTCGCCCACCAGTACGACATCCCGTTCCTCTACAACGGGGCCTACACGGTTGGCGTGATGCCGGTCGATGGCAAGGCAATCGGGGCTGACTTTGTTGTCGGCTCCGGACACAAGAGTATGGCATCGGTAGCACCGTCCGGGGTACTTGCGATGACCGATGAATGGGTGCCAAAAGCACTCCGCACCACCACGATGGTCGGCGACCTCACCAAACGCAAGTTCGGTATCAAGGAGGTAGAGATGCTCGGCTGCACGCTGATGGGCGGGACACTGCTGTCCATGATGGCATCGTTCCCCACGGTCAAAGCCCGGACCCTGAAGTGGGAGGATGAAGTGAAGAGATCCAATTACTTCATCGGCCGGCTTCTGAAGATCACCGGCAGCAAAGTGCTCTCCGAGTACCCGAGGAAACACACGCTGACGAAGGTTGACACTACTGGTAGTTTTGACACGGTTGCCCAGACGCACAAGCGCCGTGGGTTCTACCTCAGCGATGAACTCTCGTCCCGCGGGATTGTCGGTGAATTTGCCGGCGCAACCCGGACCTGGAAACTGAACACGTACGGCCTCTCGGACAAGAAGATCCACTACCTGGCGGATGTCTTTTCAGAGGTTGCAGAAAAACACGGCCTGAAGGTATCTCCATGAG
>Ga0265296_1002850_pt1 | contig 16773 bp, 11 predicted proteins | sample MunlanPumphouse1_FD_189073 | JGI IMG/M metagenome (GOLD analysis project Ga0265296, IMG submission 189073) | Groundwater microbial communities from a municipal landfill in Southern Ontario, Canada - Pumphouse #1 | ecosystem: Environmental > Aquatic > Deep subsurface > Groundwater | place... | reverse complement strand
GACGACTTCCGCTCGCTGGGCTACCGCGAATACGGTGGCAAGGCGGCCCTGCCGATCTGGATCGACTACATGCGCACCGCGCTGAAGGACACCCCGATCGCCCAGAACGAACCGCCGAGCGGCATGGTCCAGGCCACGCTCAACGGCGCGGTGGAGTGGGTGAAAGTGGAAGACATGGACCGCCTGACCGACTACGACCTCAACCTGCAGAGCACCCCGCAGGCGGACGCGGCCGCGTTCGATATCTTCTAAAGGTGCAGGTGCGGTGAGTGCCAACCGTTGGTTGGCACGATGGCCCGGCGTTGCCCTGGTATTCGCCAACCTTGGTTGGCGCCCCGTGCCGACCAAGGTCGGCATCTACCAAAGCGATTGCATCCGGCAGCCGAAGGACTCTGCGGGCATGGCCCGGCGTTCCCCTGGTAGTCGCCAACCTTGGTTGGCGCCCCGTGCCGACCAAGGTCGGCATCTACCAAAGCGATTGCATCCGGCAGCCGAAGGGCTCTGCGGGCACGGCCCGGCCCTGCTCTGGTAGTCGCCAACCTTGGTTGGCGCCCCGTGCCGACCAAGGTCGGCATCTACCGAAGCGATTGCATCCGGCAGCCGAAGAGCTCTTCGGGCACGGCCCGGCGTTGCCCTGGTAGTCGCCAACCTTGGTTGGCGCCCCGTGCCGACCAAGGTCGGCATCTACCAAAGCGATTGCATCCGGCAGCCGAAGGACTCTGCGGGCATGGCCCGGCCCGGCCCTGGTAGTCGCCAACCTTGGTTGGCGCCCCGTGCCGACCAAGGTCGGCATCTGCCAGATGCGGTTCAAATACCCACGCAGATGTCACATGCCTGCGCTAGTCTGTAGCCAGGTCGCAACAGGGAGTCATCGCATGCACCGCGCTCACCAGCATGCTGCCAGCCAGACCCGCGAACGGCGTCATCGCCTCGCCCACGAAGCCGCCCGGCTGATGGCCGAAGGCGGAATCCGCGACTTCCACCAGGCCAAACTCAAGGCCGCCAGCCGCCTCGGCATCCACGACGATGCCTCGCTGCCCCGCAACGTCGAGATAGAACAGGCCCTGCGCGAGTACCAGCGGCTGTTTTCCGGCCCACAACACGGCAACGAGCTGCAGCGGCGGCGCGAGTCCGCGTTGCGCGCGCTGGAGTTCCTGCACGGCTTCTCGCCGCGCCTGGCCGGCCCCGTGCTTGACGGCACTGCCGATGCCAACAGCCCCGTGCAGCTGCACCTGCACAGCGATGACCCGGAGGCCGTGCATCGCTTCCTGGACGAACATCGCATCCCCGCCGAATCGCGTACGCGGCGCCTGCGGCTGGACCGCGAGCGCAACCTGGACGTACCGGTGTGGGTGTTCAGCGCCGAAGAACTGACCTTCGACCTGGCAGTGCTGCCCTACGACGCCCTGCGCCAGGCGCCGCTGTCGCCCGTGGATGAGAAACCCATGCGCCGGGCGTCGGCCACGCAGTTGCGGCAGTTGTTGGCCGAAATGGAGATCACCGCCTATATCGGCGGATGACAGGCGTAGAGCCGAGCCCATGCTCGGCTCGGGGCTGCCGCGATCTGCGCGGAGAGCAGCCGAGCATGGCCCGGCGCTACGGGAAGATCAGCTTTTCTTCGGACGGGGTTGCCAATCGTGCCAGCCACGGCACCGCGGCACGGTACGGGTACTCGGCCATCATGCGCGCATGCATCTTCTGCAGGTCATGCAGGTGCCAGGCGTGCGAATACACGTCCTGGAAATCATCCGCCCAGCCACTGCGCACGCGCATGCGTTCGCCATCAAGATTCGGCACCAGGTACCACGGCACCTGCAGGATCTCGGCCAAGGCCTTGTTGCGTACGGCGCTCTCGTGCCCCGACCGCTGCAGCTGTTCGATGCGGAAACTCACGCGGCGGCAGGGAAAAGGCATGCAGGCGCCGGTAGCGTTGATGTAGTCGGCGATGTCCGCGTACATGTCCGCCTGCAGCTTCATCGGTACCGGGTCCTGCAGCGTCTGCCGCACCCGCAGCGTGCGCTGGGTGCTGCCGCGGATCTCCGCGGCGCTGTAGAAGGGATGACCCGGCGTCGTGCCGCCGTGGCGTACCAGCACGATGCGATGGATCGCTTCGTCGGTCAGCACTTCCACCCGCACGGCTGCGGCTTCCGGATGGATGCGCGGCTGCGGCACGTTCACCACGCGCCAGAACCCCCACACCATCAACCCCATGCAGATCATCAGCATCAGGCACGCCAGCGTCCACGTATCCATGTCGTGGGTGACGTAGCGGATGCGGGCGCGCCAGACGTAGTAGCGCCGGTAGGTCATGAAGCGGCTCATGAAGCTGTACATCGCAATTTCCTCTGCAATGGCCCCGGCGCGGCGGGGCTCGTTACGCGCACCACACCGGGGCGCCATGGCTTACCAGCCGATGCCCACACCCACGCCCATGCTGCGTTCACCGCTGTTGGTGAATGCACCATTGAGGCTGAAGGTGGCTGAGCCCTTGTCGTTGAGCACGCGCTGATAACCCACCGCCATGGCCGACTCGCCCTCGGCGTAGCCCACGCCCGCGCCGAGTCGGTTGTAGGTGGCCAAGCCAGCGGTGTTCATGGCCATGGCCGTCTGCGCACTGCTCATCGCGGCCATGCGGCTGAAGCGCTTGTCCATCTTGTCCAGGCGGCGTTCGAAATTGCTGATGGCGCCATCGGTGTATTCGTTGGCGCGGGCCAGCATCTTCTCCAGTTCAGCGGTATCGACCTGCGGCGTGGGCGACGGCGTATCGTCCTTCTTCGACTTCGGCTGCGGCGTAGGCGAAGTGGCCTCGCCTGCCGAGGCCACCTGCGGCGAATCGCTGGCTTCCGCTGTGGGCGTGACCTGTTCGGTCGGCGCGGCCGAAGCCAGCGCACGTGACTGCGGCTGGCCATCCACGCGCTGCTCCAGACCATCCATGCGGCCATTGAGCTGCTGCTGCACGGCGTGCAGCTGGCCACCGTTGACCGCCTCGCGGCTGCCGGCAGCGATCAGGCCGTTGGCCACGTTGGAGATGACCATGCCGTTGGCGCCCGCCAGGCTGAGCTGGTGGGTGCCGTCGCTGCGCGTGGAAGGGGCTTCCTGGAAGACCGAGCGGAGCTGGGTTTCGACGCGGTCCATGCGGGAGCCGGTGGTGACTACGGCAGAGTCCAAGGCAGTGAGGGCCTCACCAACAGTGTTATGGATCCCTCCCTGAATACTGTACATAGGGACGATGACGTTGCCTTGCTCGTCCAACGTGGCCCCACCACCAAAGAGCGCCAAAGACTCGCGAAGTTGCGCAACGACTACTGCGTCACTACCTCCATGCCCCCTATCTATGTTCACGATTCGCCGGCGCAAAGTGTCGTTGCCCACTGACACCACATTCGCTTCGGTGGCAATTGACGTCGCTCCCAACGCAACCGCCCCATCTGCACCACTGGCGATCTGACTTGCTACACCAATTGCCACGCCCGACATAGCAGCAACCTTTGTTCCACTCCCTAGCGCGAATCCGCCCTCGGCACCCAGAACAACTTGCGACCCTCTACCGATAGCGACGGAGTTGATTCCAGAAGAGAGTGAGTACGCACCAATGGCAGTTGCGCCACTTCCGGTTGCCTTGGCGTCACTGCCAATCGCCACAGCCAAACTCGCAGCCTCAGCACCGCTGCTTTGCGCGTCCCAACCTACTTGGACAAACTCGCCACGCTCTTCAATCTCGCGTAGCGCCAAGTTGGTCGCAAACAGCTGCCCGCCATTCACCGCATCCGTGCTGGTCGCAGAACTGATATCACCCGCCGCCACACCCGATACGCGGGCACCCTCCATGTCCACCAACCGACGGTCAGCACTGAACTTGACCACGCCATCCAGATCCGGATCGAAGTTATCGAAGTCCGCACGCAGCGTATCCAAGTCGACCCGGTTGTCAGCGATACGCCCGTCCTGATCCGTCAGCTGCTGCGCATGCCCAGCCAAAGCCTGTCGCTGCGTCTCCACCGTGGCATTGGTCGCAAACAGCTGCTGCCCGGTCACCGCATCCGTGCTGCCCGCACTCAGCGTGCCATTGGCGATGTTGTAGATCCGCCGCTTGCCACCGCTCTTGTTTGCAACATCCACAATGGTGCCGGTGTTCTCTGCACCCAAGCGGACATTGCCGCTGGCAGACACCTGGCCCACCAGTCCGCCCAAGGCATCCGCCTTCTGCACAGCGCCATCGGCCACGCCACGGGCGGCATCGGCCGCCGTCTTCGCCGCGGTTACCGCCGTGCGCACGCTGGTCACTTCGCTATTGGTGGCATTGAGCTGCTGCCCGGTCACTGCATCGGTGCTGGACGTACTGAGCGCACCATTGGCCAGGTTCTGCAGCTTGCGCTTGGCGCCGGTCTTGTTGGCAACGTCAATCACGGTACCGGAGTTGTCTGCGCCCAGACGCAGGTTTCCACTTGCGGAAACCTGCCCTACCAAGCCATCCAGAACTGCCACACGCGCTTGCGCACCATCTGCGGTGGTCTTCACTGCGGCTACGCTGCTGTTGGTGGCATGCAGCTGCTTGCCGGTCACCGCCTCGGTACTCGAAGTGCCCAGCGCCCCATCCTTTACCCCAGAGATGCTGCGAACGGCATTGGACTTGTTGCGGACATCCAGCACGGTACCTGTGTTCTCACCACCCAGCCGGACATTGCCACTGGCAGACACCTGCCCCACCAGACCAGCCAGCGCATCAGTCTTCTGCACAGCGCCATCGGCCACGCCACGGGCAGCGTCGGCCGCTGTCTTCGCTGCAGTTGCCGCCGTGCGCACGCTGGTCACTTCGCTGTTGGTGGCATTGAGCTGCTGCCCGGTCACCGCATCAGTGCTGGACGTACTCAGCACGCCGTTGGCCAGGTTCTGCAGCTTGCGCCTGGTACCCGCCTTATTGGCAACGTCGATGATCGTGCCTGTATTTTCTGCACCTACCCGCACGTTCCCGCTCGCCGACACCTGTCCCACCAGGCCATCCAGTACCGCCACCCGCGCCTGCGCGCCGTCTGCAGTCACCTTCACCGCCGCCATGCTGGTATTGGTGGCGTGCAACTGCTTGCCGGTCACCGCGTCACTACTCGAGGTGCTCAAGGCGCCATCCGCCACGTTGACCACTTTGCGCTTCAACGAGCCATTGCCCACCGAGACCTGATTGGTGGCAGTGGTTGTTGAGCCATTGCCCAGCGCCACAGCGCCCGCGTGCGTCGCACTTGCGCGGTCGCCGAGTGCAAGCGCGCTCTGTGCCGTGGCGTTCGCCTGATTTCCCACTGCAGAGGCATACAAGCTGCTGGCGACAGCGCCGCGCCCCACTGCCGTCGCTTGATTGGCCGACGCATTGCTCTGGAAGCCGAGCGCCGTGGCATAGGTGCCCTTGCCGGACGCCTCATGACCTACGGCGATGCCTCGATCTCCGGTTGCAACAGCGTCCAGTCCGAGTGCCACCGCACCGTTACCGCTGCGGGTACCAGCACCGATGGAAACACCCGCGTTGCCACTGATCTTGTTGCCCGCGTCATCCACCGTCGCGCGAGCGTCCGCGCCCATGGCGACACTTTTGCCGTTGTAGGCCTTGGCGTTGTTGCCAAGTGCCGTGCTGATGCCGTAGCTCACCTGCTCTGCCACAGCGCCCGCGCCCAGTGCCACGGCGCTGGCATTCAGCCGCGCAGTCACTGCATCAGCCGCTACCTGCGCCTTGCTGACATTGGCATTGGTTGCAGTGAGCTGCTTGCCCGTGACCGCCTCGGTACTGGAGGTGGTCAGCGCGGCATCTGCCAGGCCGGTGAGCCGGCGGTTGGCATTGGACTTGTTGCGCACGTCCAGCACGGTGCCGGTGTTCTCACCGCCCAGGCGTACATTGCCGCTGGCCGATACCTGGCTGACCAGGCCGCTGACTGCGTTGGCCTTGTTCAGTGCTGTGTTGGCGTTGGTGTTTGCCGTATTGGCCGTGGACTGGGCGGCGGTGGCGGCGGTCTTCGCCGCATCTGCAGCGGTCTGGGCCCTGGTTACGTTGGTATTGGTACTATTGAGCTGCTTACCGGTAACCGCGTCAGTGCTGGTTGTCGACAGGCGCGCGTCCTCCACATTCACAATGCGCCTTTTGGCGCCACTGGTTCCTACCGAGACCGTATTGGCCTCGGTAGCAATCGAGCCACGCCCCAGAGCAACTGCATTGCTTGCTCGCGTAGCAGCTTCGTAGCCGATGGCCACGCTATCGTGGCTGGCATTGGCCTTGCTTCCCAAGGCGATACCACCGTTGTAGCCATTGGCCCCGGCACGGGAATCGCCACCGATGGCGATGGCACCCTCCGAGTTTCCGCTGTCAACACGGGAGCCACTGCCCACGGCAGTACCATTGCGCCCGCTCACATAAGACGAGTTACCGTAGGCGGTTGCGCCGATGCCACTGGCACTGGAGCGACTGCCCAAGGCAGTCGTGTGCGTGCTGTTGGCCTTTGACTCGTAGCCGAAGGCAATAGCGAACTCGCCGACAGCCGAAGCGTTAAGACCGACTGCAGTTGCTCCCGTGCCATTTGCAGAGGCGGAGCCTCCGAGCGAAGTTGCACCGGCTCCGCTGGATCGTGAGTTCCTTCCGAAGGCAAGGGAATCATTGGAAGCTGCATTTGCTCTGCTGCCCATGGCTAATGCGCCCGCGCCGTTGGTCTTCGATGCATACCCGAGCGCCACGCCATCGTGACCCGCCTGAGCTTCCCCGCCCACCGCTACGGCGCCCGTCCATCCTGGCGTACCCGCCCGAGAATCGGCGCCAATAGCGACTCCCGAAACTCCAGCGCCAGTGTCTACCTGAGACGCTCTTCCGATCGCTACCCCGTTGTCGCCAACAGTCCTTGCATATGCCCCAAGCGAGGTCGAACCAGAGCCATTGACGTACGCTCCAGCTCCAACGCCAACGCTGAAACTGCCTCTTACCGTTGAATGCGAACCAATGGCGGCGGAGCTTTCGCCATCAAGAATTGCCAGAGTTCCATATACAACGGATGACTTTCCTGTTGCCGCCGAGCGCGAGCCGAGGATCATCGAGAAATCGCCGCTCACGGTCGAATCGCGATAGTGCGTGTCATTTACGATTGCGAGCTGCGTATATCTGGCCAGTGGACTGATGGCAGACCTGAAGGCCAGCGGGGAAGCGTACAGCGACATCGGATCACGCCAATTGATGTGATCAATCTCATCCTGTTGTGCATAGGCTGAAGTACTGAAGGAAGCGGCCAGGACCAACAGCACCACTGCAGGTGCACCACAAACCTGCTGGGCAGGCTTCCTTGTTGCCCGCCCCAACTCACTGGTAACCACCCAGCACTGCCGGGCTCGATTCCACAGACGACGATATATGCGATTCATTGAATCTCCTTAACTGAGAGTGCGAAGAGATGCCCCACCGGAGAACCCGGCGGGGCTGGTGATCAACCGGCGCTGGGCGCCAGGGTCTGTACGTGTTCGCGATGACCATCGCGGGTGAGGCGGTAACGCAGTTGCAGCGTGTGCCCGGGCTGCACGGGGAAAGGCAGTTCCAATGCACTGCCGGGATACAGGCTTTGCGACACGTCGTGCGCGGTGCAGCGCGTGCCATCGCAGTCAGCAATGCTGGTGATGCCGATACGCACCGTGCCGGTGTTGCGCAGGCGGTTTCCTTCCACCTTCATCGCCATGGCCGGCTGCGCGGGCAGCACATTGACCAGCGCGCCCCAGACCAGGCTGACGCCGACATTGGCCTGTGCACGCTCCCCCTCGCCTGCGTGCTCAACGCCTTCGGGGCCACGCACGCCTTCGAAGTACACGCGGTAGGCGGTTTCCTTTTCGACCGGCTGCAGCGGAATCACCCGGATCAGGCGATTGCCACCACCGGCCAGCGCGAACTTGCCGGGGGTGATGGCGATGGCTGCTTCGCCGGGCTCGACCTCAACCTCGTGTTCTTCTGCACCGGCCGGGTCGACGATGCGCTTGATCGAGGCCTGCACGTACTGCGGCTGGGTGGACTGCGAATAGATGCGGATCTGTGCGCCCTTCTTCACGTCCACCGACGTGCGCATGGGATGCACGGTGAGGTTGGCGTGGGCAGGCGACGCCATCAGCAGCGACAAGGGAAGCAGGCAGCGAATGAGAGGCTTCATCGGGGGCTCCATGGGAATCAGGGCGTGACAGTGGGAACGCGCAGTTCCACCTTGAGATCGCCGTCGTAGTAGCCGGGGCGTTTGCTGCTGACCGGCACGCGGGGGGTATCCAGCGTCAAAGGCGTGGGCACGCAGAACACCGGCTGCGTCATGCCGGGCAGCAGCACCAGGCGCAGCTTTGCGGTGTCGATGCCGTGCAGCAGCTGCTCCACGCCGTTGCGCATGGGCAGGGCGCTGCCGTTGTGATCGAGGGTGACGGTGTAGTCCACGCGCTGCGTGGCATCGCTACCACCATCGGTGTGCCAGACCGAATAGCCCGAGGGCCCTGGAGGACGTGACCCACTGTCGCGCACGGTGACGCCCAGGTACTGGCTTTGCGAGCCCAGACCGTCATACAGGCACATGTCGAGCTGGGTTCGGCCGCCGATGGTCTGTGCGAGCGGGTCGTACTGCAGGTTCAGGCCGACGTGTGGGGTGACCTGGTCGAAGAGCGGGAAGTAGATGGAGACTGCGTTGTAGTCGGTGATGGTGAAGTCGAACACGAATATGTAGCGCGCGAGCGATCCTCCGGCGCCATCTCTCAGCGACAGCTCAAGATTTGCTTTCCAGTGGCCAGCGACGAGCTGACGGAGTTCAGCAGCTGAGATCCGGAGTGACAGTGCCGTGCCACTTGCGGGCGTAACGCAAGCTGCCGAGAACGTGGTCCAGAGTGGCCGCACATGAGGCTGCCAGTAGTCATTACATCCTCGCCCGGACTCAGCACGGTCAAGCCATCCCTCTACATTCACTTCAGTTGGTAGTCCACTCCGTTGCTCAACGAATCGAAGGGGGACGCGACTCTTATACGAGCCGTTCTCACCGGTATCACTTACAGGACAGCTACCTGTCGCCGGATCCGAGTTGGATCCGCAAGTAAGATGTAGCTCGCCCCAGCCCATTTCGGGCCGTTGGCTATAGCCAAGCAGTGTTTTAGGGGCAAGCAATTCAACTTCGACGGGAAGTGCTGATCTGTCCCAGCGCTGGGCAATGTGCTGAACAATGTCTCCACTTGGCGGATGCGTCTCCGGCGGCCGCTGCGCCATCGCCCGCGGCGCCAGCACCACCAGCGCACACAGCACCGCCATCACCCACCACACCCGCCGGCTCACTGCGCACCTCCCGCTGCCGCGGTCTGCGGCGTGGCGGCAATCAATGCCTGCTCCTGCAGCAGTCGCGTCACCCGTGCCTGATGGCGGATGTCGGCGGGCAGCTGGGCTACGGCCAGCGGTTCGCACTGCACAGCGCCCACCAGCATCACCACGCTGCGGCGCTCGCGCACCTGCAGCGGGCAGTGCAGCAGCCGGTCGTCCTGCAGCAGGTACAGGGTCTTTTCGCGTCGTGGGAAGTCGGCCACGAAGCCTCCATTGCTGCCGGTGCCGGGCACCGGCGCGTTGAGAATGCGGGCGCCGCGCAGCGGTGCACCGGCGATGTCGTGGGCGTTGCCGATGAAGGTGTAGGTCACTTCAATCGGCACCGGCATGCGCACCAGCCGCCCGGGCGAGAGGAACAGCGGGCGCGCACCGCCGACGCCGCTCACACGCACGGCCGCGATGCTGTCCAGGGCGCTTGCGTCCTGTACTTCGGCGCGGTGCGATTGGTAGGCGGACACCGGCAGCAGGCGGCGTTCGCCCAGCTTCAGGCGCTGCCGGCGCAGTCCACCCACCTGCAGTTCGGCGGCAACGCCGGTCAGGTCCAGGTCGTCGGTGCCGTCCACCTGCACCGCCAGCCCGGCGTCGGCACCCACGCCTGCGCCCCAGTACAGCCCGCGCGAGCCGATGGCCAGGCCGGAACTGTGCGTAGCGCTGTACGCCACTTCATTGCCACCCTGGTGCTGGTAGTGCGATACCGTGGCGCCGGTCTGGCCGATGCGGTTCTGCAGCTGCCCGCTCAGCGTGGCGCTGTAGCGTTCGCTGTTGTTGCCGCGCAGTTCGCCCGACACTTCGCGGTACTGGTCTTCGTATTCCTGGCGCAGGGTCTGGCCGGCGCTGTAGTTGATGTCGGGCCGCGCATGCTGCGGCTGGCGCACATCCAGGCCGTAACGCCGCTGCGAGCTGCCGTGGTCGCCGCGCTGCAGGCGGTTGAGGCTGAAGTTGAAATAGATGCCGCGGTCGCGTCCATCGCGCAGGCCACCGCCACTGGTCTGCTGCCACACGCCGATGCGGCTGGAGACACTGAACTCGCCCCAGCGCTGGCTGCGGCTGTAGCTGGCCTGCCAGGTGCGGCTGAGCTGCGGCACGCGCGTGGGTTGTGGAATCCACGGCGGTAACAACGGGTCGAGCCCGGCCAGCGGATCATCCCCCAGCCCCGGTTGCACGGTGCCTGCGCGCCAGGTCTGGCGGCGGGTGTAGGCTACGTAGGCATTGCCGCCGGCCACCTGCAGCGCCATCGAGGCACTGAGCGAGTCGGCACAGCCCAGCCGGTCGCGCGCGTCAGCCTCGAACTGGCAGGCGCGGCCACGCATGCGCTGGTGGTACACATTCCACGAGGCGCGGCGGCGATACGAAAGCTGATGCTGCTGGCCACGACTGCCATCACTGCCATGCATGCCGCTGAACGTGCCGCGGATCTCCTGGGTGGCGAACACATGGCGCAGGTCCAGCCGCAGTTCGCCATAGCCGAAACCACCCAGATCGGCGAGGCCGGCCGTTACCGCCACATTGCGCGACACCGGCACGCGCACGCCGCCCATCGCCGCCAGCTCGCCGTCGAAGCGGTCGCTGCGGCGCTCGTTGCGGCGGCCGCCCTGCAGGAACCACTGCACGCTGCTGTCGGTCCAGTCGCCGCCCTTGTCGAACGGCGCGTCCTCGCTGCGCACCAGCACGCCGTCTTCGTAGATGCGCAGGGTGATGGTGTAGTTGCCCAGCGGGAACCGGCGCGTATCGAGCTGGTTGATGCCCGCCTGCAGGTAGAAGGTCTGCAGCAGGCGCTCGCCGTCGAAGGCATCCACGCGTGCATCGCGTGCCAGCAGCACGGTAAGCGGCGTGGCCTGCACGGCGGCGGCGGAATCCACGTAGGCCTGCGTGGTACCCAGGCGCAGGCCCTGGAAGCGATCCATCGGCAACATGCTGAAACTGAAGGTGCCGCCCTGCGGGCTGCTCAGGTTGCGGCGGTCCATGCGCCCGGCCTGCAGGTAGTGCTGTTGGCCCAGGTCATGACGGTAGTAGGTGTTGTCCAGCTGGAAATCACGGCGGGCACGGCCACCGCGGTAGTGCTGCTGGCTGAAGGTCCAGTCGGCGGACAGGTGCCCGCGCTGGAACACGCCCAGCGCGCCCATGCCTTGTGCGGCCAGCGACTGGTAGCCACGACCGCCACTGACATTGAACGTGTGCTGGTGCAGAAAGGCGTTTTCGGCATTGGCGCTGACCTGGTGGTAACGCTCGGCGGCCGGTTCGCCGGGAATCCATTGGCGGGCGACGAACAGGCGCACGGCGCCCTCGCCTTCGTCATACAGCGCGCGCACGGCGGTGGGCTCCTCGGGGGGATCGATGTACCCGCAACCGGCACTGGCGTCGCCGTAACGGCAGGCCAGGTGACTGTTGCGCGGCAGTGGCTGCGACAGCGCTGGCAACAACGCCGCCTGTGCCTCGGCGGGCAGCTGCAATGCCTGCAGCGCCTCGGCCGGGGCTTCCAGCTGCACGTGTTCCAGGGTCACGCGTACCGGCACCAGCCCGGTCGAACGGCCGAACAGGCGTACCTCGAGTTGTTCGGTCTGGCCTTCGACCAGATCCTCGAAACCGGCGGGAACGCCGCGCGCCGCGACCAGGGGCGTGGCCAACGACAGGGCGAGCGCGACCGCCAGCCGGGTGACGGCGGGTGCGGGGGCTTTCATGGGGGGGTTACCGGAAGCGGCCGGCCCGGCATGCGGGCCGGCGCGGGCGCCTTACGGGCTGGTGGTCTTCTGCTGCATGGCGATGGTGACGATGCCTTCGTACTGGCCACCGGCAGTGATCGGCGCCTGGTTGGTCTGCGCGATACGCAGCGGCATCGGAATCGATGCGCCCGGCAGCGCGCCATCGAACAGGTCGGAGGCAAGGAAGTCCTGCGCGGCCACGGTCAATGCCTTGCCGTTGAGGCTGACGGTCAGCGGCACCGGGGCGCCAGCGCCCGAGGTGTGCAGCAGCTGCGGCGCGCTGCCGACGCGCACTTCGATGTCCTGGTCGATATCGTTGGAGTAGATACGCACCTGCTGCGACCACGGCACCAGGCCGTTGACCGGGTTGTGGACCAGGTTCACCACCGAATCCAGCGCGGTGCCGTCGGCCTTCAGCATGGCCAGGGTCGGGTCGACGCTGGCCCAGACCTTGATGTCGGCGTCGAAGGCATGGGCGGACAGCGAAACGGTGGCCAACGCTGCAGCGAGCGTGGCCTTCTTCAGAATGGCGTGCATGTGTGTCTCTCTCGGACAGGGGGATATGAAAGCTCCCCTCCCCAAGGAGAAAGGGAGGGAAGCGCCGTCCGCAGAGGTGGATGCGGCCGACGAGAGAATGGTAGGTATGCCTACCCCGCGCCGGCCATTCAAGCTTTCCTAAATAACTGAACGTTAAGGAGATTCCTTGAAGGCGTTCAATGTTTGAGGGTTATGCAAATTTCCTCATCCGGTCTTTGCAACAACCCTCATTGCGCGGCATGCACTTTGCCGAGTCGAGCCATGCTCGTCGCCTGTGTGCCGTGCCGTCGCCTCAACGCGTGCTGACGATCCGCACATGATCCACGTCGATGTCGGTGGGCTTGAAGCGGTGCGTATCCACTTCACCGTGCAACTCCACCACGGTGGTCGCGCTGACGGCCTGGTGGCTGGGCAGATCCTTGTCGTCGATTTCCACATCGATCTCGCCGGTGGCGTCCTTGAAGCGGTAGCGCTCGTGGCCGATCTTGGCCACCAGCGTGCCCTGCAGCACCACCGGCTGGTCGTCACGCTGGTCGCGCGCCTCGGCAACCGTGGTGACGGCACTGGTGGCGCCGGGGCCGGTGTACTGCGCAAAGGCCCCAGCGCTGAGCAGGCTCAAGGAGGTAGCAAAGAGCGCGAGGGTGAGTCGTCGGTTCATGGTGTTCTCCCTGCAGGGACAAGTACCCCCAGGTTCTATCGCCTCGAATGTGATGCCCATGCAATAGATCCGAAAAGATGTGAAAACGACATCCCATGTCAGAAACCATTCATTCCGGACCCGACGCGTCTTTCAGGAACGATTCCATGGCCGCCACCAGGGCCAGCGGCGTCTCGTTCATCGGGTAATGTCCGGCATCCTGCAGGACCTCCATCGTGGCCCGCCGGTAGCGGCGCAGACAGGTGCGCTCCATCAGTGCACGGTTGAAGGTGGGATCGTGGCCACCTACCAGCACCTTCAACCGATGAGTGCCGACGATCTCATTGCTGAAATCGGTATCCGCCCACGCTGGAAGATAGGCAGCAAATGCTGCAGGTGAAGCATGTGCCGCCGAATACGCGGCCTTCCAGTCGAGCCATTGCGCCGGCAGCCGTCCGCCGGTACTGCGATCGATGATGGTCCGACGGATGCTTACGTCCCCGGCTGCCGCTTCCAGCAGGCCTCGCGACGCGGCGTCGTAGGCAATGCCGCCGCAGGGCACCGGTGCAATGGCCACCATGCCGCGTATCCGTTCCGGCGCAAGCACCGCCATGCGTTCAATGGCCATGCCGCCCATCGAATGACCTGCCACGCTGAAGCGTTCGTGGCCCAGGGCAGTCATCAGATCCAATGCGTCGGATGCAATCTCGTCGATGGTGTACGCGCCGGGCGCATCGCGCATGCCGCCGTAGCCGCGGCAGTCCATGAAGAGGTAGCTGAAGTCGTCGCGCGACAGCCAGGGCTCGATGGGCTCGAACGCATGCGCGTCGCCGAACCAGCCGTGCACGACCAGGACAGGGTGCGATCCGTGCCCCACGCGATGAAAGGTATTGGCCATGGGATTCCAGTGCAGTTGGGGGAATCCCCGATGCTAGGCATCGCACGTCAGTCGCACCGTCGATGACGGGTCAACCGCTATAGAATCCGGGCCATGCGCAACTCGCTGCTTGATCCCTACGAAGACCTGCCACGCGATGTCGTGGTCACCTCGAATGACTACGCAGCCGAGTCCACGTTTCCCCGCCATGCCCATCGGCGCGGGCAGTTCGCGTTCGCTGCACGCGGCACCATCAGTGTGGCCACGCCGCAGGGGCGCTGGCTGGTTCCGCCACGGCGCGCCTGCTGGGTGCCTGCAGGCCTGGCGCATGAGATGACCATGCGGGGGCCGGTGACGATGCTCAACGCCTTTCTCTCCGCCGAGGCGGCCGACGCAGTGGCGCTGCCGGAGCATTGCCGGGTGTTCGCGGTCTCTGCGCTGTTGCAGCAGCTGCTGGAGGCGGCGGTGGATCTGCCCCCGCTGTACGACGAGGACGGGCGAGCAGGCAAACTGATGCAGTTGCTGGTGGCGGAAATCGCATCGATGCCGACACTTTCCCTGCATGCACCGCTGCCTGCCGATGCACGCCTTGCACGTGTCTGTCGTGCCCTGTTCGATACTCCCTCGCTGGCAACCCGCCTCGATGACGTTGCGGCCGACGCGGGCATGAGCCGGCGCACGTTCACGCGCCTGTTCCGCGCCGATACCGGGGTGGGTTTTGCCGAGTGGCGGCAACAGGTGTGCCTGCTGGTGGCCATCGAGCGGCTGGGACAGGGCCAAGCGGTGACCCGTGTCGCGCTGGACCTTGGCTATGCAAGCCCCAGTGCGTTTTCTGCGGCCTTCCGGCGCGTGCTGGGATGTTCGCCGAGCCGGTACATGGAGGCGTAGTACCCGGCCTGCGCGTGGTTGTTGCTCGCGCTGCGTGCGTGCGTCGAGCGTGGCTCGACGCTACAGATGCTCATGCGCAACTGGATGGCATCAGGCCGCCTTGCGGCGGCCTGATGGGTCTCACTCAACGATACGATTTCAGAAGAAGATCGCGTACAGGATCAGCAGTGGAATCGGTACGCCCAGGAACCAGAGCAGAAGCGTCTTCATGGCAGGTCTCCTTTCATCAGATGCGGATTACAGGTCGCGGCGACGGCCGCCCCAGGTGGCGCTGAGGCTGGCGAAGAACGCGCCGATCAGCAGGGTGATGAACAGCCACAGCGCGGCATAGGCCGTTGCCTTGCGGGCATCGTCGGCAGCCTGCTTGGCGGTGGTCTTGGCCTTTTCCAGTGCAGCACGCATGCGGGTCTGCACGTCGATCACACGGGCCTGCGCTTCGGCCGGGCTCATGCCCGTCTCGCGCGCGATCAGCTGCGACAGGTACTGGGTATCGGCCGGGTCCAAGCCATCCCCCTGCAGACTGTTGACGATGATGCGGTTCACTTCGGCACGGACTTCGCGACGGTCACCCATCGGGCCATTGCCCGGCATCGGGCGCGGCGGCGGCGGGACCGTGCGAGCGTCACGTGGGCCAACGCTGGCGGCAGGCGGCGGCGGTGCGGCAGGGTCCATCGGGCCGTTGCCCGGCGCTGCGCCCGCTGCCGGCGGAGCCGGAGGTGCACCGGCAGCGTCCGGGCCCGGCGTGGTGGCGTTGCGGAACAGCGAATCCACCCAGTAGTTGAGGTCGCCTTCCTGACCGCCGGCAGCCGCCGTGCCGACACCGGCAGCAGCAACGCCTGCGGTGGAGACCGCAGCACCTGCGGTGGCACCGGCCACCTTTGCGCCGGCGCCCAGCACGCCACCGATGGCCGAGGTCAGCAGACCGGCAGTGAGCAGCGTGGCCACGGCCCACGACACGAAGCCGTGCGCGGTATCGCGGAAGTAGGTTTCATCGCCGTGGATCTGCGTCCACTTGGTGCGCAGGCGGCCTGCCAGATAGCCGCCCAGACCGGAAGCGGCCAGCGCGGTGAAGGTGAGCCACGCGACGCTGGTCCAGCCGAAGGTTTCCTTGGAAACGCCTTCGAACGACCACGGCGACACCGAGGACAGGCCGAGGCCTACACCCAGGATGAGCAGGATGAGGGACAGTGCAGCAGCGGCAACGGCGCCGGCGAAAATGGCGCCCCAGGACACAGCGCTTTCGCTTGGCGGTGGCACAACGGGAGTGGCCACCACGGTGGCGATGTCAGGACCGAGTGGATCGCGCTCGGGTAGGTCGAAACGGGTACTCATGGGTTGGATGCTCCGTATCAGTGCTGCAGGTGCAGCTAGCGTCCTGAGGCTGCGCGAGCGCTTGTGAAGCTGGTGAGACCCTTGAATCACGCGCTCTTGGCGCGGCGAACAGCGTGCCAACCAAGGTTGGCACCTACCAAAGGCGGGGTGCCGTGGTAGATCCACGCCATGCGTGGATGTTTTTTCGCGAGCGCCGAAAGCTTGCCAACCAAGGTTGGCATCTACCAGAAGCAAAAAAAACGCCCCGCGATTGCGGGGCGTCTTCAGCACAATCTACGCAGGGCGATCAGCCCTGGTAGTCGCGCACGTCGTGACCGGTGTAGACCTGGCGCGGACGGCCGATCTTCATTTCCGGGTCGACCTGCTGTTCCAGCCAATGTGAGACCCAGCCGGAAGTGCGGCCCAGGGCGAACATGACGGTGAACATCTCGGTCGGGATCTGCAGCGCCTTGTAGATGAT